>Ga0208034_1000537_pt1 | contig 29631 bp, 23 predicted proteins | sample June2015DPH_8_10_FD_184699 | JGI IMG/M metagenome (GOLD analysis project Ga0208034, IMG submission 184699) | Peatland microbial communities from SPRUCE experiment site at the Marcell Experimental Forest, Minnesota, USA - June2015DPH_8_100... | ecosystem: Environmental > Terrestrial > Soil >...
CCCTTCCCGAAGGTTTCCTCATGCCCACTGGCGTATCTGAATACACCAAATCTATCTAAAATGCTACACTAACCCATTATTATGCAGTCATTTATATGGTGGGTTTGTCAACTATACAATCTCCAGCCGACTTTCCATCTTTCTTTTAGAAAGGTCGGAGAAGGCCGGGTGAAGCCGATCAAGCGCCGGTTTGGCGTGGCCGATGATCTGTGGGAAATAGACCGCATGATTGCTGCTAGAATTCTCCTTTTCCGGACCTCCGCTCCAAAGCAATCTCCTGAAAAGAAAGCCCGGACCGTGCCTCAAGACAACACGCCTAAATCCGTGACCTACGCCGACGCAGGGGTGGACCTGCGCAGCGGCGGCCGCGCCAAGGAGCACATCAAGTACCTGGCGCAAAAGACATTTAACCGCAACGTGCTGGGCGGGATTGGCAGCTTTGGCGCGCTCTACCGGTTGGACATGCAACGGTGGAAGAACCCGATCCTGGTGAGCTCGGCCGACGGGGTGGGAACCAAGCTGAAGGTAGCCTTCGAACTTGGGCTTCACCAGACGGTGGGCGCAGACCTGGTAAACCACTGCGTAAACGACATCGCCGTGCAGGGGGCAACGCCGCTCTTCTTCCTCGACTATCTGGCGACAGGCAAACTGGACGAGAACGTAGTGGAGAGCGTGGTGAGTGGGCTGGCCGACGCTTGCAAGGCGAACGGGTGCGTGCTGATCGGCGGCGAAACGGCGCAAATGCCGGGGTTCTACTCGAATGGCGAGTACGATCTGGCGGGATTTATTGTGGGTGCGGTGGACCGCGACAAGATGGTGACGGGCGTGGGCATCAAGCCGGGCGACGTGCTGATCGGGCTGCCCTCGACGGGGCTGCACACCAACGGCTACTCGCTGGCGCGCAAGCTGCTGTTCGAGGTGGGCGGATACAAGCCGACGCAATACGTTACCGCGATCAAGGAGAAGGCCGGCGCGGCGCTGCTGCGCACGCATCGCAGCTATCTGCACGTGATCCAAAAGCTGGTGGCGGCGGGGATGACCACGGGCATGGCGCACATCACCGGCGGCGGCATCACTGAGAATCTGCCTCGCATTCTGCCCAAGGGGGTCACGGCGCAGGTGGAGATCGGCTCCTGGCCGGTGCTGCCCATCTTTGAGCATTTGCGCGAGCTGGGGAACGTGCCGCAGGAGGAGATGATGCGCACGTTCAACATGGGTATCGGGCTGATTGCGGCCATTCCGGCGGCGAAGTTTACGCGCGCCAAAAACCTGCTGGACCGCTCGGAAGAGAAGTTCTACGTGGTTGGCCGCGTGGTGAAGGGCGAGCGCCGGGTACAGTACACATGAGCGAAGCCGCGCCGACCGGGCTGAAGAAGATGCGTCTCGGCATTCTGCTTTCCGGACGGGGATCAAATTTTCTGGCAATCGCCGAGTCGATTCGCGCAAAACGGCTGAAGGGTGCGGAGATCGCGGTCGTGATCTCGAACGTGGCCGGGGCTGCCGGACTCGCAAAAGCGCGCAAACTGGGGCTCGAGACGGCGGTCTTTATTTCGAAGGGACGCAAGCGCGAAGAGCACGACGCCGACGTGATCGCGTGCCTGAAGGCGCACGGCGCGGAGTTGGTTTGCCTGGCTGGATACATGCGGCTGCTCTCGCCGCAGTTCGTGGCGGCATTTCCTCACCGCATTCTCAATATTCATCCGTCGCTGCTGCCGGCATTCCCGGGGTTGGATGCTCAGGAGCAGGCGTTCAATTACGGCGTGAAGGTGACGGGCTGCACGGTGCATTTTGTCGACGAAGAACTGGATCACGGCGCGATCGTGGTGCAGCACGCGGTTCCGGTGCTCGATACCGACGATGCGCACTCGCTCGCCGAGCGGATCCTCAAGGAGGAGCACCAGGCGTACACCGAGGCGGTTGCGCGCGTGGTGAGCGGGGAGTACGAGGTGAAAGGGCGGCGGTACGTGAAAAAGCAGGGGCATGGAAGAGGGATTAGAGATTAGGGAACAGGGATCAGAAAGCAAGAACCGTAGAGTGCGAACGGGACAGGATTTGAGGCCGCCGAAAAACTTGTCAAGAGGGGCGGCGTGAAGATTTCTTGTAAGTAGATTATTTTTCAATGAGTCCCGGGCGGGGCAAGTTTGCAGGGAATTTGACTCAATTCTCCTAACATTGTAATTAGCCTGACAATCAACGGACGTACAGCGCTCGGCGAATGAATACGCCTTCCCGATGCGATCTTCGAGGGCCCGTGTCTCTGCTGTGGGTTAGAGCCGGGGTCGCGGCAAGAAATGCCGCCGAAGACGCTCGAGAGCGGAAGGCGCCGGAGACGAAGGACCGTTGTTGTCTGCACGGAGCAGCTTTCGACTCGACGCCGGGCCGGAACCACGGAGACGATCGGGGCGTTGCGAGCTGCTTTCCGGCGATTCTCCTCAAACGGAGGAGAAGATGCCGCCGTGCCCTGTGGCGTTCGCCGCGGCGAACGCCACTTGATGGCTACGGCTCCGCTTTGCGCGGGCCGGGGAGCGCCAGAGCGGGAGCACGCCCGGTTCTCCTTCGCAGAGTTGCGCCGCGCCGGCGCCGCAGAGGAAGGCGTTCGGCGCAAGATCAGAGATTCAACTCAATCCCGCACGCCGCCGTTGAATGCAGCGGCACGAAGGAGTGTTGTCAAAATGAACTTCATCACGAATATCTGGAAGCATCCGAAGACGTCGGCGGCGGGACTGCTGATTGCGGTCGCGAGCGTTGCCGGAGTGTTGTCGCAGCAGGGCGTATCGCTGGGCAAAGTTGGAACGGGCACCGTCGTGTCGCTGGCCAGCGCCCTGGCGACGGCGCTGCTGGGACTGTTGGCGAAGGATCCAGAACAGGGGTCAGGGATCAGGGATCAGGGATCAGGATCGACGCAGAAACTTGCAGCGTGGATGCTGATCGCCCTGCTGATCCCGCTCCCGTGGATGCAGGGATGCACGGCTGCGACCGTGGCCGAAAACATTGTGAACTGGACGCCGTCGTTGCAGAGCGCGGTGGCCACGGTGGATTCGACCGCGGCACTGCTGGCGCCGGCCGATGCGCCGATCTTTGCCGCGGCAACCGTGGGCTTTGACGCGGCTAGCAATCTGCTGGTGGCGCAGGCCAAAGCCTACCTGGCCAACCCATCGGCCAGCGTGCTGGCGAAACTGCAGAACCAGATCGTGTCGTTCCAGCAGCAGGTGAACACGGCGCTGCTGCAGGCCGTGAGGATTGTGGATGCAAAGAGCCAGCAACATGCGATGGCGGCTATTCAGGGAGTGGGCACGATTGTGGTTGCGATTCTTGCGCTGGTGCAATCGATCTCAAGCAAGGCGCAGGTGGCGCAAATGGCGTCGCAAGCGGGCGTGAAGCTGGCCATGGTGCGGCCGTATCTCGACGACTCGCGGGCCACGGCGATTGTGGCTGCGCACTATGGCGAGCCGGTGGAAACGGCGCGCGCGCAGGTGGCGCAGGCGGAGCAGGCGGAGATGAGCGCCGGGTTCTGAGGAACAGTTTTCAGTGGTCAGTGGTCAGTCAGCCGGGCTCGTGAGAGTCGTGCGATCCCAGGTCCCAAAATCGGGACCTGGGGCACCCGGTGAGGCACCCTGCGGGGATCTGAGAACCGCTGATAAGCCGGGCCGCTCCTTGATGGGAGCGGCCCGCGATATCCAGCAAAACTCAAGAAAACTCGTCGTCCGCAGACCTACGGCCTGATCTGATTCCCGCACTTCCCTGCCCTAGCTGTTGGTCTCCCGCGCCTCGCCCAGGGTCAATTTGAGCGTCATCCGGCGCTGGCCGCGAAGGATCGTCACGCTCACGGTATCGCCGGCCTGGTGCTTGTCCATGATCTCGTTGATGTCCTGCGAATCGGCGACCTGCTGGCCGTCGATGGCGATGATGAGATCGCCGCCGAGCATGATGGACGTGTTGCCCACGTAGGCCTGCTGATTGCCGCCGTGCAGCCCCGCGCGCTCGGCCGCTCCGCCGGGAAGCACTTTCTGGATGAGCACGCCGGAATCGGCGGCGAGGCCCATTTGCGATGCGAGATCGGGTCCAATGGGGTAGTCGAGAATGCCAAGCGACGGCCGCTTGACGCGCCCGAAGCGAAGCAGATCGGCCAGCACGGCTTTGGCGGTGTTGATGGGGATGGCGAAGCCGATGCCGGAGCTTTGATCGGCGCCATTCGAGGCGATCATGGTGTTAATGCCGATGACCTCGCCCGACGAGTTGAGCAGCGGGCCGCCCGAGTTGCCGGGGTTGATGGCTGCGTCAGTCTGGATGGCATCTTCAATGCGCCCGCCGTTCTCGCTCCCAATGGGGCGGATGGCGCTGATGATGCCGCGCGTCATGGTGCCGCTGAGGCCGAAGGGATTGCCGATGGCGTACACCTTCTGGCCTACGTTGAGCTGTGAAGAATCCGCCAGCGTAACGGGCTGGAGTTCGGGCGCGTCGATCTGCAGCAACGCAAGGTCGTGCGCCTTATCGACGCCAACGACTCTGGCCGGGTAGCGGCGCTTGTTCGAGAGCATGACCTCGACGCCGCGATTGGCGCCTTCGACCACGTGATAGTTGGTGAGGATGTGCCCGGCTTTATCGAGGATGAATCCCGAGCCCTGGCCCTGCTGCGGCACGGTTCCATAGAAGAAGTCGAAGACCAAGGTGGTGGACGTGATGTTGACCACCGAAGGCAGGACCTTCTTGTAGACGGCGATGTTGTTCTGCTCTTCAGCGTCGTAGGCGGGAGCGGCGTGCGCCTCAGTGAGCTCGAGCGGCGGACCGGAGCCATCGGACCCAACGAGCGTGGGGTGGGACCCAAACAGGGCTGGCTCAAAATGCGTGGTAATGAACCAGAATCCGCACAATAACAGCAAGACGATGATGAGAATCCGGGTCAGTCTCATAGTTCGTCGAATTGATACACCTTCCTTGAGGCCTGAAAACAGGTCCTCATTTTGTTACGGCAGATGCGTGGTAAAGTTCCCCGCAAAAAGGCAACGCCGCCTTCTTTATTGTAGAGACAAGCAGCGGCCGGATTTGTCGCTCTCTGCCCGAAGGCGCGGCCAAAGGGCCTGGACTTGGGCGCGGAGGGCAGCGACATCGCCCGAGTTATCAAGGACATAATCGGAGAGCGCGGCTTTTTCGGCATCGGGAACCTGGTATGAGAGGCGCGTGCGTGCGTCGGCTTCGATGGCGGGGCGATTTATTGCGTTGGGTTCAACGCGGGCGGCGTAGCGGGCGATCTTCAGGTCGTCGGGCGCGATGACGACGATGACGCGATCGATGCGGCGGCGCCAGTCGACCATCACACTTTCTTTTTCGCCGCGGGCGCGGGCGTCGCGGACGACTTCGAAGATCAGCGCGGACTCGAGGACGGCAATGGAAGAGGGATCGCGCGCGAAGACTTTTTCCATCCAGCGGCGCTGGGCATCGATGACGGGCGGATGCACGATGGCGTTCAGCTCCTGCAAACGGCCGTGGCGAAATGCGAGATCGGCGAGGCGCGCGCGGTTGAGATGGCCGTCGGGGTTGACGACGCCGGGTCCGAATTGCGCAACGATCCTGTCGTAGACCTCGTGGCCGGGCTCCATCATCTCGCGGCCGAGGGCGTCGGCTTCAATGACGTGTGCGCCGAGCGTGCGCAGCATGGCGGCAACGGTGGATTTGCCGCTGCCCAGGCCGCCGGTGAGGCCGACGCGCAGCACGGTCTACAGCCCCCGCCGCATCTTGGCGGCACGCACGGTGTTGGACATCAACATCGCAATGGTGAGCAGGCCAACGCCGCCGGGCACGGGCGTGTAGGCCGAGGAAAGCTCGAAGGCCTTTGGATCAATATCACCGACGATGACAGAGCCGCGTTTGGCGAAGGCGGCTTCGCGCTTTGCGTCGCCTTTGAAGAAACGGTCGAACTCCTCGCGCGTGGTCAGGCGGTTAATTCCAACATCGATGAGCGTGGCGCCGGGCGAGACCATCTCCGGCGTAATGAAGCCGGGGCGGCCGATGGCCGCGACAAGAATATCTGCCTGGCGCGTGATCTCTCCGAGGTTTCGGGTCTTCGAATGACAAATCGTCACCGTGGCGTTCTGATGCAGCAGGAGCATGGCGACGGGTTTGCCCACAATGTCGCTGCGGCCGACCACGACGGCGTGCTGACCGGCAATGGGGATTTCGCTGCGCTTGAGAATCTCGATGACGCCGGCGGGTGTGCAGGGAGCGAGAGCCGGACGGCCGGCGAGCAGGCGACCCGCATTCACAGGATGAAAGCCGTCGACATCTTTCGCGGGATCGACGGCGTCGAGGAGGGCCTTTGCGTCAACCTGCTTGGGAAGCGGCAATTGAATGAGGATCCCGTCGATATCGTCGCGCGCATTGAGCTGGGCGACGAGCGAGAGCATTTCTTCAGTGGTGACCGTGTCGGGCGGAGTGATGAGGTCGCTATAAAGTCCGAGGTCGGCGCAGGCTTGCACCTTGCTGCGGACGTAAATCTCCGAGGCGGGAACGTGGCCGACGAGCACCGCTGCGAGACCCGGTTTGACGCCGAGCGCGGAGAGGGCGAGGGCTTCTTCAGCAACTTCCTGCTTGATGGCTGCGGCAATAGCTGCGCCATCGAGAATTTTGGGCATTTCGGGCTCCAAAGTTCATGGTATCGCTTCGGTTCGGGCCGGCGGCGCCCGCCCGCAAAGAGCCTCTGCATGAGCTGGGGCGGGGTCAGGCGGCTGCCCGCAATCCAACCCGCTGCGTACTCCGCGTCACACCCGATTGTGAGCAGGCTCACATACAGTCAGGTGCTTGAAATCTAAGGTCAGAGGTGTCGGAAGTGTGCTGGATCACATGACTGATCACAATGATCCGGCGATTTGAACGGCCGTTTCCGGCGACAGCCCAACGGAGTGAACGCTTCATGAGCGGTCTTAAGGATGCAGGACATCTTTTCCGGTTTGCGGGGCTATTCGTTCTCGCATTTCTGGTGTTTCTGGTGGTGCGCGGGTACGTGGTTCCAAAGAGCTTTGGAGAATATGGGCATTATCGCGGAGCGGCGATCGGGGAAATCGCTGCACACCCGCTGAAGTTTGCCGGGCACCAGACCTGCGAAACCTGCCACACGGATATCGCGGACACCAAGACGAAGGGCGCGCATGCGCACGTGAACTGCGAAGCCTGCCATGGAGCGCTGGCGGCACATGCGGATGACCCCGCGACCGTGACTCCGGTGAAGCCCGACACGGCGGTGCTGTGCGCGCGGTGCCACACGGCGAGCGCGGCCAAGCCGGCGAACTTCCCCCAGGTGGATCCCGCGGATCACTCGGGCGGAGTTGCGTGCGAGACCTGCCACAATCCCCACAGCCCGGTCGTCGGATCCGACACGAGCGCGGGCCCGGCGAAGGGAGGCACGAAATGAATATCACCCGGCGCCATCTGATGATCCTTTTGCCGGCGGCAGCCGTGGCATGGAAACACGTGCTGGCCGGAACGCCCGAAGCTTCGCCGAACTACCAGATGAGCGAGCACTGGTGGGGCATGCTGATCGATATTCCCAAGTGCATCGGCTGCGGCAATTGCGTCCGCGCATGCCAAACGGAGAACGATGTGCCCGACGGGTTCTTCCGCACCTGGGTGGAGCGCTATCACCGGTCGGATTTCCATCTTGAGAGCCCTGAAGTGATCTCGCCAGACGGCGGCAAAGAGGGATTCCCCGCGGTGGCTGCGGGCGAAGAGGGCAAGTTCTTCTTCGTTCCCAAGATGTGCAACCACTGCTCGGATTCGCCCTGCACGCAGGTGTGCCCTGTAGGCGCGACGTTTGTCATCCCGGACGGAGTGGTGCTGATCGACCAGAAGTATTGCCTGGGATGCGCGTATTGCGTACAGGCTTGCCCGTATGGATGCCGCTATATTCATCCCGACAAGAAAGTCGCGGACAAATGCACGCTGTGCTACCACCGGATTACCAAGGGACTGACAACGGCCTGCTGCGAAGCGTGCCCGACGGGAGCGCGGCAACTGATCGATCTGAAGAATCCCAATGACCCGATCCATGAGTTTTTGAAGACCCATACCGTACAAGTGCTCAAGCCGCAGATGGCCACGGGGGCCAAGGCTTTCTACAACGGCCTGGATGGGTCGGTGCGGTGAGAAAGACAGGGAGTAGGGAGTAGGGAGTAGGGAGTAGGGAGTAGGGAGTAGGGAGTAGGGAGTAGGGAGTAGGGAGTAGGGAGTAGGGAGTAGGGAGTAGGGAGTAGGGAGTAGGGAGCAGGGAGTAGAGAACAGGGAGTAGGGAACAGGACAGGTCGAGGATGGGCGAGGCATTATGAGCGGCGTTGAAGGTTACATGTATCCGAACGAGGTGACGCTGTATTGGAGCGTGCTGATCGTTCTTTACCCGTACATCACGGGGCTGGTGGCGGGCGCGTTCATTCTGGCGTCGTTGGAGCGGGTTTTTCTGGTCGAGGCGGTGAAGCCGACCTACCGCCTGGCGCTGCTGACGGCACTGGCATTTCTGCTGGTTGCGCCGCTGCCGCTGGTTTTTCACCTGGGCCACCCGTTTCGCTCGCCGGAGATGTACTTCACCCCGCACAGCACCTCGGCCATGGCGATGTTCGGATATGTGTACATGTGGTATTTGATGGCGGTGCTGGTGTTCGAAATCTGGCTCGACTACCGGCGCGAAATTGTGCTGATGTCGCAACAATCCAATGGCATGATGCGGGTGATCTACAAAATCATGACGCTGGGCTCGAGTAACATCAGCGAGCGCTCACTGCGAATCGACGAGAAGGTCGGCTGGATTGTGACGCTGGTCGGCATTCCCTCGGCGTTCCTGCTGCACGGGTATGTGGGATTCATATTCGGGTCGCTTAAGTCGAATCCGTGGTGGTCGTCGCCGCTGATGCCAGTAGTGTTCATCTTTTCCGCGATGGTTTCGGGTGTTGCAGCGGTGATGCTGCTCTATATGGCCGTGACCAAACTGCGCGGGCATAAGATCGACATGCGCTGCGTGGACACGATCGCAATGTACATGTTCTACATCTTCATCATCGACTTCAGCCTGGAGATGCTTGACCTGGTGCATCGCGTCTACGAGGCCGACGAATCGTTCCGCAGCCTCAATTTCATGGTGCACACCAAGCTCTACTTTTCGCAGATCGTGCTGCAGATCTTCGTCGGCACGCTGGTGCCGTTGATTCTGCTCTTCATCACGCAGGTGGTGAAGCTGCCGGAGATTGCGCGCAAGCGGATCTTCGTGCTTTCCGGCTGCCTGATTTTGATCAGCGTTTTCGCCATGCGCTGGAATGTAGTGATCGGCGGCCAGCTCTTCTCGAAGAGTTTTCTTGGATACACGACCTACAAAATGGAACTGGTGACGCGCGAAGGCCTGCTGGTGGCGGCGGGCTTGACCATTCTGCCGCTGCTCTTCCTTTGGGCGTTGGTCAAGCTGCTGCCCCCGTGGCCGGAAAAGAGCCTGCATGAAGCCGCGGCTGGCGATTGACGATGGCATCGTCTGAGGGAGATCGGGGAAACCATGAACGATCTTCCCGACGCAATCGAGCGGCTTGAGAAGCGCGTTGAAGCGCTTGAACAGCACGTGCAGGCGCTGGAGCATCCGCTTGCGGCCCGTTGGCCGCACTCCGCACCCGAGCCAGCGAAAACAGCTGAATCGCAGACCGCTGCGGCTTTGTCCTCAGGGCCCGCCGGCAGCATATTCTCCGTTCTGGGCATCGCGCTGCTGGGAGTGGCGGGCGCGTATGTGCTGCGCGCCGTGGAGGAGGCCGGCCCCCTGCCGAGGCTGGCGGTGGCTGCAGCCGGAATTGCATACGCATTCGCGTGGCTGGTGTGGGCTGCACGAACACGGGGAGGGCCGCGCTTTGCCGGCGCGATCTATTCCGCAACTTCAGTGCTGATCCTCGCTCCCATGGTCTGGGAGCTTACGTTGCGATTCAAAGTATTCTCGCCGCCGATTGCGGCGAGCGTCGTCTGCGCGTTCGCAATTGCGTCGGTTGGCTTGTCGTGGACACGCGACGTCAAATGGGTTTCGCGAGCTGGATTCATCGCGGCGGCCGGCCTCTCGCTGGCCCTGGCCGTTGCCTCGCACGCCATGATGCCGTTCATCGTGATGCTGCTCGTATTGGCGGCGATCTGCGAGTTTATGCCGGCGATGGCGCGCGTTCCCGAGGTACGTGCGCTGGTGGCGCTTGCCGCTGACGCGGCCATCTGGATCATGATTTATGTCTACTTCGCTCCGCAATCTGCGAGCGAAGGGTATCCATCGTTGGGGAAAGCGACACTGATTGCGCCTGGGCTAGTCGGCTTCGCACTCTTTGCGGGCAGCGTCAGCTGGCAAACCGTCGCAAGGGGACGCAAGATCAGCGCATTTGCAGCGGTGCAAACAACGATCGCGTTTCTGCTGGCCGCCGTGAGCGTGGCGGATTTCGGGCCGCAGGGAAGCGGTGTGATGATCGGCGTAGTCTGCCTGGCGTTGGCCGCGGCGGTCTATGCGGCGGTCTTCACGATCTTTGAGCGCGCCAGGGAACCGCGCAATGCGGCGGTCTTTGCAGCGTGGGGAGCGGCGCTACTGCTCGCCGGGAGCTTGCTGTGCCTGCCGCTGACGGCCGCAATCGCAGTGCTCGCCGCCACGGCGATTGCTGCGGCGATCCTGGGAGGCCGGAATGACCGGCGCGTCTTCGAATTTTACGCGACGCTGTTTCTACTGGCGGGCGGCGCGGAATCGGGATTGCTGAGCTTTCTTGTGAGCGCACTGACTGGGACACCGCAGGGCTCGCCAGGAGCAGGCGTTTGGCTGATCGCGTGTTCCGCAATCGTCTGCTATGCGGCCGCGAAGCCGCGCGAAGGCGAGTCCTGGCTGTCGCAAACATTCCATCTTGGCTTTGCAGCGCTGGCGGCCGGCGTCGTGGCGTCGCTGTTGATCGTGGGGCTGACGGGGTTGATTGCGCTCCGGGTAGAGCCCGCCGCGCATCACGTGGCGTTTATCCGTACGCTCACACTGTGTACAGCGGCGCTGGCGATGGTGTATGGCGGTTCGCATTGGCGGCGCGTGGAGTTGACACGGCTCGGCTACGCCGCGCTGGTCCTGGTGGCGATCAAGCTCGTCGCTGAGGATCTGCGGCACGGTCACCTCGTCTACATTGCGGCCTCCATCTTTCTCGTTGCGATGACCCTGATTGCGGCGCCGCGCATGGCCCGGACGCGCCCAAAGGCGAATGGCCAATAGCGGCGTCGCACCGAAATGTTGTTCCGCGCCCGCCAAGGATTGATGTGGCGAACGCGGCGGTCGTGTGACCGGTGCGGCTCAGCGGACAATCTCCGGCTGGTAGACATCGGGCCGGTACATTGGTGGCTCGTAGATCGGTTGCGGCTTGACGGTCTGGCTCTCCTCGCCGCGCAGCTTCATCTTACAGATGTGCACGTCGTAGCCTGTGCCGGGCAGCAGCGATTCCAGCACGAACGTCTCCGTGCTTGCGCCTCTCATTTCGCGATAGCGGTAAACGCCCGTATCCCCTTCGCTCGTTTCCCTGGCGCCGGACGGCGCGTCGAGAAAATGTTGAGCGTCGGCCAGGCTCGGCTTGGGGTGGTCTTCGCCCTCCGTCAGGCTTTCGGCCGCATAGGAGCGCACTAGCTTGGTCCAGTAGCGCGAAAGCAGATCGGTCGAGGCGAACAGGTCGGCCCAGATGATCTTGCCGCGGACGGCCACCACTACGCCCACGGCATGCTCGTCGCGCAGCTTGGCAAGAACCTGCTCGCGAGCCTGCATGACGGGCGCGGCCGCTTCGTCGACTTTATCGCTGACCGCCGCGTCCTGCATGGCCTTGGCATAGCTCGATGTGTCGAGCGTGCGAAACGCTCCGGCCGCGTGCCCTGTGCCTCTTCCAGACGCGCTGGAGGCCGGCGGCGAAGCCGCCATCTCCATCTCCGTGATGGCTCCGTTGACCGAATTCCACACCTTCTGCTGGTCCTGGTCGACCATGGCTCGCTCGCGGACATCAGGCTGGACCATGAAGCTCTTCGCCGTCGATTTGCCCGCGGCGCCAAAACTCGCCGAACTGCCGGTCCAGCGGCCCGGCTCGATGCAGAAGACAGACAGGTCAATGGGGTCGGCGTCGGCGGGAACGATGCGGTCCTTGGCGACGATACGATCCTGCTTGCCGCCGGCTACAATCTCGCCTGCAAGCAGCATCAACGGCCGCTTGGAGTGATTGACGAGAACGAGCGTGTTCACTTCGTCGCCGCGATAGGCAGGGCCGGAGCTGTGGCCTCGAGGCCGCACCAGGCCCTGCGCGCGGCCCGCTTCAGTCACTTCGACCTCTCCGCCCTTCAGGCCTTCGTCGAGGGTGATGAATGGCGTCTCTGCACTGGTTTTTCCGTCGGCTCGCACGACGGGGAACAAAAGAAGATTGCCGCTCTCGATGGGAGCAAGCACGCGGTAAGGGCCATCTTCGCCTTGCGCAGGCCCTCCTGCCGCTTTCACTCCAGTCCCAAGGATCCATGCGGCCATTGCGAAAAGAAGCGCTGCCGCCAGCCCAAATCTGCCCAAATATTTCATGAGTCTCCTCCGCCGGTTAGCCGTTTGCTGCACCGGCCTTCGATCAGAGAACGCCGGGCAGGCGAGTTCTTGCATAGATTTTTTGAGCCGGAAAGGCTCGACGAGGAACTTCCGGTCCGGCGCCGGGTTCGTCGAATAGATGGGGTCCCAGATTCAGGCGTATCGTGAGGGCGTGGGGATGGCTCCAACGGAAACGGTGGCCGGCGCAGCCGAGGCGGAGCTTCCTGCAGCAGGGGCAGCGATCGGCCGCGGTCTGCTCGAGGAGCTTTGGCGCGAGTGCGAGGCGGCGAGCTGGGGCTTAAGCCGGGAGGAGTTCGATGCGATCCTGCTTGAGGCAGGCTGTGCATGGAATTACGGCGTCGAGGCGGGCACGCAGACAACTCCGCGGCAGCAGGTCGAGTTCTTTCGCGCGCTGCGGCTGAACGACCTGGTTCTTGCGCGCGCCTGCGCGGCCGGGAACGAGCGCGCATGGGAGCACTTCATTGCCGTCCACAGGCAGCCGCTCATTCGCGCCGCCATCGCCATCACCGGCAGTGAAACGTTGGGCCACGAGCTGGCCGACCAGCTCTACGCCGAGCTCTTTGGATTGAACACGCGCGAAGGCGAGCGGTGCTGCCCGCTTCTGTCGTATCGCGGGCGGGGATCGCTGATGGGCTGGCTGCGAACGACGCTGGCCCAACGGCACGTGGATCATCATCGTTGCAACCGGCGTGAGGAGCCACTCGAGGAGATGGATTCGACTGCGTCCGATCCCGCGCCGGAAACTCCGGCGGCCGAGCTGTCGCAACTGGAGCGGGCGATTGAGGAAGCAGTAAGACAGCGCGACGCGGAGGAGCGATTCCTGCTGGCGGCTTATTATCTTGACGGGCAGACCTTGCTCCAGATTGCGCGCGTGCTGGGAGTGCACGAGGCCACGGTTAGCCGCAAGCTGCGGCGCGCCACCGAGGGCACGCGGAAGCAAGTGCTCAGGAATCTGCAACGAGGCGGCCTGAGCCGGCGTGCAGCCGAGGAGGCGCTCGGGACCGATGTGCGCGATCTGGACCTGAGTCTGAAAAAACTGCTGCAAAATTCGCAAACCGAGGCGTTCAAAGGACAGGCAGAACAGCAGGCCGAACCATGAGCGCGACGAGCCAACACGAGTTTCATCCCGACGCGGAGCGGCTGAATGCGTTTGCCGAGCAGGCGCTCACGCAAAGGGAGCGCGACGATGTGCTCGCGCACCTGGCCGTGTGCACTCATTGCAGGCAGGTAGTGGCGCTGGCGCAGCAAGCGGCGGCTGCGGAAGCCACCCCGCTTGCGCCGCGACGCGTGGCGATTCAACCCGACGCATGGTGGAAGAGATGGCGGCTTGTTTGGGTTCCAACCGCAGTGGCAGCCGCCTTCGCCGTGGCGTCGATCTCAGTCTGGATCCATCAGACGGGTCAGCGTGACACGGCGATCCGCATGGCAGAGCAGGCGGCTCCTGTTGGGACGGGCCAAGCTTCAATTCCCTCGCCGCTGAAGCAGGCGGAGGCTGCCCCGCCCGCGTCTTTTCCGCCGGCGAACAACCTGGCCGCGAAGAACGAAAAGAAGGCACGGCCGGGGACTGCGCCGCGCGCAGATGAAGGCGGACCGGTTGCGACTGGGGAGGGTCGCGCTGGCGGAGCCATGAACGGCCTGGCGGCTGCGAGCGGGGAGGCAGGGGGAACGGCGAGCGGCGAGGCCTACGGATCGATGGGTGAATCGCGCGCTCCCGCGGGAACTGCGGCGGTTTACAAGACGCCAACGGAAACTGCGGTGTATCAGGAGGAACAAGAGAAACAGGCAGAAGTAAGCGAGCGACGCCTGTTTGCCGCCAAGGCGGAGGCGCCTGCCGCGAGCCCAACGGCAGAAGCGGACAAGCACGTTCCGGAAAGCGGCGCGGCGACAGACAGCAAACAGTTTGCGATAGGCGATCAGCAACTGCATAGAAATGCAGCTCCCGCCTCTAGCGCCGCAGGATTCGCAAATTTGAGCCCCGGCGCGCTCGCTGCCGGGCGCGTCGGGACCGTGATCCACCTGCCAAGCAAATTGCCGGCCTCATCGATTGCGTCCACGGGACAAACAATGCTGGCGATCGATAGGTCGGGCTCGCTCTTTCGGAGCCAGGATTCCGGGGCAACGTGGGAACCGGTGACGAAACAGTGGACCGGGCACGCAATGGTGGTGCGCAAGGAACAAGCGGAAAGCAACACGGCGCCCGAACCGCCTGGCGCCCAGGCCGAGCCTGCGGGAGGCGCCTGCGGCTCTGGCGCTGCGTCCGAGCCCGGCGCCGTTTTTGAACTTCTTAATGACCAAAGTCAGGTGTGGCGCAGCACCGACGGGATCACGTGGACCGCAAAATAGTTCGCCGGTTCGTGCCCTGTCTCCCGGCGGTCAATTCCTCCTGTTGAAAATTCATTCGCTGCCGAAAAAGGAGTCACGGGAACATGCGCGGCCGCAACGGCGCGCCCGATTGGGCCGTGTGTCTGCACGGAGCTGGAGCACTGCGCCTTGCAGAAAGATGCCTGCGAAAGAGAGTTACACCCGTGGCGATGGCGGGGATGGAACGGCAGAGCGGAGGAACGGCCACGATGCCCTGGGCCTATCTGCGCCTTCCGCCCTTTCCGCAGGTCGCCGTCAGGGTTCTCCAGCTCGCCAACAACGAGAATGTTCAGCTGCACCAACTTTGCGATCTGATCTCTTCAGACCCGGCGTTCGCCAGCGAGGTTCTCACCGTCTCCAATTCCCTGCTCTACGCGCCGCGCTATCCGTCCACCACGATTCTGCAGGCGGTGGCTATCCTCGGGGCCAACACACTGAAGGGAATGTGCGTCACGGTGGGTGTGCGCGCGTATCTGGGCAAGGCCATGAGCTACCCGGCCATGCGCAACCTGTGGCGGCACAACCTGGCGTGCGCCATCATCGCGCAGCGGCTTGCGGTGCCGGGGCTCATCGACAAGGACACGGCATACACCTCGGGCATCCTGCACGACATCGGCCGCATGGCGCTCGCTGTAGTTCAGCCCAAGGGGTACGCGGCGCTGCTGGAGAACCATCACGGAGCGCCGGCTTCAATGCTGGAGGCCGAACGCGAGCTGTTCGGCTGGCATCACTGCGAGATCGGCCGGCAACTGATTGGCGACTGGAGGCTGCCGGAGAACTTTGAAGGCGTGGTCGCCGATCATCATTCGGACCGGCGCAAAGACGGCGCGTGGGACGTGGCCGAACTGGTGAAGGTGAGCTGCGCCAGGGCTTCGGCCCTGGGCTTTGCCGCGTTTTCGGGTTGCGAGACCGCGAGCTACGGCGAGCTGCTCAACGAACTGCCGGCGCGGGAACGTGGACTGTTCCACGCTGACGCGGAAACGCTCAGAAGCGAGGTTGCGGAGAGCATTCATGCGATCGAGTCGGTTTGAGTTTCCCACATCGACTTGCAATGCTTGCGCCGGGACGCATTAGGCCCGCGCCCCGGCGCGTTTTTTGCCGGCAACTGCTCCGGCCTACGCGCGCATCAGCTTGCGCTGCAACTGTTCCAGGGTCTGGCCCTTGGTCTCTGGATACACGAACAGGACCACGAGGAACTGCACTGCGGTCATCGCCGCAAAAAACACAAACGGCGTTGCTGTGCTCATCATGGTCACCACTACGGGGAACATCTGCGCGATGAGCGCGTTCATGAACCAGTGGCTGGCGCTGCCCACTCCCTGTCCTTTGGCGCGCACCGACGTGGGAAAGACTTCGCCGATGTACACCCAGATCACCGCTCCCTGCGACACGCTGAAGAACGAGATAAACGTGACAAGCAGCCACAGCAGCGCGCCCGGATGCGAATGCGTCGCGAACACCCAGGCCACGCCGGCCAGGCAACTGGCACAGCCCGCCGCGCCGATCAGGAGCAGCGTCTTGCGCCCCAGCTTGTCGATCAGCGACATGCCCACGATGGTGAACAGAAAATTGGTGGCGCCGATCGCGATCGCCTGCTGGTCGCTCGAAATCTGGTTGAAGCCGGCCGCGGCAAAGATGTTATTCAGGTAATAGAGAATCGCGTTGATGCCCGCCAGCTGATTGAATGCGCCGATCGAGATGGCAAGGAACAGCGGATAGCGATACTTCCACTGAAAGACACGCTCGTGCGCCGTGGCATGCTCCTGCGCCAGCGAGGCCTGGATGTCAGCGAGCTCTGCCTCCGGGGCGGGATCGCCCACCATCCGGAGAACAGCCAGTGCTTCATCCATCTGATTGCGCGAGGCCAGCCACCGCGGGCTGCGCGGAATTCCGAAAAGTAGCGACAGAAAAACCAACGCCGGGAGCGTTGCAATTCCCACCTGCCAGCGCCACTCCATTGCGCCCAGGTGCATGGTGCGAATCGCGTAATTTGAAATGTAGGCCAGCATGATGCCGAACACTACGTTGAACTGGAACGTGGCCACCAACCGGCCGCGCCATTTCGCCGGCGCAAGCTCCGCAATGTAGACCGGCCCAAGAACCGACGAAGCGCCAATGCCCAGCCCGCCCACGAATCGAAAGATCAGGAACGACGTCCAGTTCCACGCCAGCCCGCACCCCAGCGCCGAGGCCACATAAAGCAGCGCGGTGATGCGCAACGTCTCGCGGCTGCCAAGCCGTTGTCCCACATGGCCCGCGCCGAGTGCGCCGATCACCGTGCCCACCAAGCCAATGGCTACTGTGAATCCCTTGTACTGGGGGCTCAAGCCATACAGGCGAACCAGCGCATCGATGGCGCCGGAGATCACCACCGTGTCAAAGCCGAAAAGCAGGCCTCCCAAAGCCCCTGAGAGCGTGGCTCGGAACAACCTGGAGTTCAGTTGCATCGTCTTTCGTCCTTTGAGCTCCAAACCATGCTACAGAGGGACGGCGGGGACGGCAAAATGCGGAATTCTGGTCCTGGCGAGTGACAAAAGTCCCTGCCATGCCGAACAGGGCGGCCTAGTCTCGAATCGACAGGAGGTTATTCACCATGATTCATTCAGCAGACACGCTGCGCTCGATCGCTCTGGAGCAGCCCGCCACGATTCGCGTCTTTGAGCGCTTCCACCTGGATTATTGCTGTGGAGGCAAACGGCCACTCGGCGAGGCTTGCGCCCAGAAAGGCGTTGCGACAGAAGAGGTGCTGGCCGCGCTCGCCGACGTCGCAATCACGGCGCCGGCCGAGGAGGACTTCAGCCAGGCCACGGCGGCCGAGCTCATCGGGCATATCGTGCAGGTCCACCACTCCTACGTTCGCAGCGAGCTGCCTCACCTGCAGTCCATGGCGGAGCGGGTCGCGGCCAAGCATGGTCACGTGCACCCTGAAGCGAACCTGGTCCAGCGGAATCTGGCGCGGCTGGCCGATGAGCTGATCTTCCACATGGATAAGGAAGAACGCATTCTCTTCCCTTACATCGAAGGGTTGGAGCGAAGCCGTACGCAGAACGCCGCGCCGCCCAGCGCGTGCTTTGGCGCGGTAGAGAGCCCCATCCGGGCGATGGTCCACGAGCACGAAGACGCCGCCACATTGCTGGCCGAGATGCGTGCCGTCACGCATGGCTTTGTTCCCTGGCTTGAGGCTTGTCCAACCACGGTTGGCCTTTACTACGGCCTCGACGCGTTCGAGCGCGACCTGCACCGGCATGTGCATCTCGAAAACAATCTTCTCTTTCCGCGCGCCATCGCGTTGGAGAAGGAGGTCCTGGTCGCGCACTAGGGCCTGGCGACCGGCAGGACGGCCAGAACGCAGCAACGATGCTTGTCGGCGGCGCTCCATGCCAGGGGCATCTCGCTTTCCATGCAGGCGCAGTCGCCGGTCTCGAGTACATCGTGCATGCCGCCGAAATCGAGCCGCAGCCGCCCTTCAAGCACATAGACAAAGGCGCCTGTCTCCTGAAAAGCGTTGATCGCGACGTTGGCGCCGTCGGGCGGGAACTCGACCACCTGCGCGATGAGCCGAAATCCCACGCCTTCGGCATTCAACGGCGTCACCTTCAGTGAGTCCACGCCGCGCCCGTCGCCCTGCAGGTGCGCCTTCCGCGTGATGGAAAGCGTGTGGCGCGCGGGCTCTGCGAAAAAGTAGCTCATACTGACGCCGTAGACACGGGCGATGGTCGAGAGCGTGGGCAGCGTCGGAATCATGCGGTCGGTTTCGAGCTTGGAGAGCAATGCGGTGGAGAGCCCGGTTTCAGCGGCCAGGCGGGAAAGCGTCAGCCGCTTGCCCGTGCGCAGAGAACGCAGCTTGAGGCCGATGCAATACGGTTCCAGAGACCATTGGGCGTACGAAACAGTCTTGGACATTGCAACTTCCTTCAGATGTATGTAATTCTGTGAAACAGTCTACGCCCGATCCGAGGAAATGGAGCACAAGCCCGGCCGGAGATGATAATTTTGAATGGGCGACGCCACGCAAGCGCGCCGAGCGGCTGCGGCGAAGTTGAGGCCGGAGCCGCACTGAACCGCTCCATGATTGCGCGCCGCGCAGGCGCAGGTTCTTCCTTCGCCACAACATTCAGAGAGGGAGTCATTGCCATGGGCATCTTCTCCGCTCGCCTTTACTCTTCCCTGATTGCCCGAGGAACTCGCATGCTGCTCGCGATTGCGGCCTTGGGCGCGATCCCGCTATTTGCGCAGTCCAAACCGTCCGCGCCAAACCCCGTGCCCGATGTGCTGGTGCTGACCAACGGCGACACGCTTCACGGTAAGTTTGTCGGCGAAGTTTCAGGCAAAGTGACGTTCCATAGCGATCCGCTGGGCGACCTTTCGATTTCCTGGGACAAGATCAAGGAACTGCATGTGGCGGAGCGATTCGGAGTGTTGGACTCACAGGTAATACCCAAGGGGCGGCACAACGAGGGGCAGATTCCGGTGGGCACATTCGATGTGTCGAACCAGGCTGTGACGGTGCATCCCGGGAACGCGGCGGCAAGCGAGCCAATTCCGGTAAAGGATGCGCAGTACATCATGGACGAGGCCGCTTTAAGCAAGCAGGTCTATCACCAGCCCAGTTTCTTTGCCGGATGGAGTGGACCAGCGACCGTGGGCGCGACGCTGGTGACTGCGACGCAGAACCAATACACGGTGTCGGGCGCGATCGGCCTGGTGCGCGCGGTGCCCACGGTAAGCTGGCTGAACCCGCGCGACCGCACCTCGCTGGGCTTCAGCGGATCGTTCGGCAAGATCACGCAGCCGGCTTACGTCATTCCCGGCCCGCCGCCCGCGACGGTTGCAGCCGTGACAAGCAAGACCGCCATTTACCACGCAGCCGCGGAGCGCGACGAGTATTTCTCCCGGCGATTCTTTGCGCTGGGACAGGTGGCTTTCGATCACAACTTCAGCCAGGACCTCGGTTTGCAACAGATATACGGCGGCGGCATTGGATGGACGGCCATCAAGACGCCGAAGCAGGCGCTGGATGTGAAGGCGACCATGCAGTATGAGAAGCAACAGTTCATCAGCGGCGCCTCGGGCACGAACCAGAACCTCGTCGGCTCGACATTCTCGGCGGCCTATGAACTGCACAAGAAACTGCTCACCTTTGCGCAGGAACTCTCGTTCATCCCCGCGTACAACAACACCGCGGCGTATTCTGCCAATGAGACCAATACTTTTGCGTTCCCCGCATTCAAGGGGCTGAGCTTCTCATTGGGAACGCTAGACAGCTATCTGAACGATCCGCCGGCGACATTGCCGCCCACCAAAGGCAATTCCTTCCAGTTCACGATGGGGTTGACGTACGCGATCAAGTCGAAGTACTGAAAAGCTGCCCGTAGCTGGTAGCCAGTAGCTCGTAGCTCTTAAGTTGAAGCTCACTGGCCTCGCACCCCTTACCGCGCGGCTCCTTACGATTCGGCGCCGACAGAGCTACCGGCGACGAGCTACTGGCTACAGGCTTATTTCACTTCCACCGGCTGCAGCCATGCGCCGTCCCCCGCCGAGTCCCACACATCGAAGCGCACCCACCTTTTGCCGCGCGCGTCGAACGGGATGCGAAAGGTCTTTGTGCCGAATGGCCCGGTATCGGTGAGCCGGATGATCTGCCGTTCGACCTTCGCGCCGTCGCTCCAAACCAGTTCGGCGAATTCGAGCGGGAAGGTGTACTCGATGCTGGCGGTGTACACGCTCTTCGCGCCGGAGCCCTCGATGCCCCAGTTGTGGAAGAGAATCTCGCCCGTGGTGCCGAAGAAGTTTCCGGCGCGGATGCCTTCGACCACCGGCGCCCAGCTCTCGTTATAAGCGGGCACTCTGTCGAGCTTGAGATAGTTGATTGCCAGCAGCGGGTAGGTCTCGTCGCTGGGAACCTTCATGTAAGTGTCACCCTCGGCGAGCATGAATTTGGGCTTGGGCGCCCAATTGCTCATGTCGTCGTTTAGGCCGAAGCAGCGCACCTCGCACAGGCGCTCCTGGGAGAGATCGACAGGCAGCGACTCCCACGACGCGCCGATGAAGCGATCGCTCAGGAAGAAGTCCTTGTCCTTGTACTCGTCGGGATACATGGCGGAGCTTTTGGTGCGCGGGTGTGCGGCCCAGATGATGCCCTGCTCGCGGTTGAGGAAGTTTTCGACATCCTCGACCGAACCGAGATGGTAGACGGGTCCGTACGTGGGATCGTTCTCCTCGAAGGTCTGATCGGCAGGACGCGGCACGGCGTGCGAGAAATAGACCGGCCTGGGCAGCATCAGGTACCAATGGCCGCCGAGATATGTGTTCACCTCTTCGGCTGGAATGACGAGGAAGTTCTTGTCGCTCATCTTGCGCGCGCCCTCAAAGTAGAGCTTCTGCTCGTAGAAGCGCTTGGGGCCGGGATCGGCGAGGTCGGAGTCGTCGTGGAAGTCGCCGAGGTAGACGATGTTGATGCCGAGTCCGCGAAAGACAGGAACCCATGTGGGCATAAAGTCGCTGGTGCCGCGGTCGCGAATCATCTCGTTGAAGTCGAAATGGAAGTGGCCGGTGACAGTTTTGAAGCCGGGGATGGGCTTGTAGCTGTCGTCGTGCGTGTAAGCCATTACCTGCTGCTCGGTGGCGTGGGAGCCCGCGGCGCTCAGGTAATAGTAGACGGCCATGCGCTGCACGGTGCCGGGAGGCGCGTTGTAGAGCGCGTAGTTGTAAATCTGCGACCGCGCCACGCGCACGCGTCGGTTCCACACTTCGTCACTGATGCCCCAGGGCGCATAGCCCTGGCCGCGCTCGGGCTGCATCACGCCAAGCGAAAGCGAGCTGTCGTTGTCTTTGCGGTAATACACATATCCGAGGTTGACTTCGTTCTCACGTGCGAAGAAGAACTTGTGCGGCGGTGGGAAGACAGCCAGCGATCCCGCGCCTGCGTCGAGAATTTCTAAACGGTTTCGCGCTTGGAGATCGACAGGCTGCTCGTTGACCTCGCCGCCAAACTCGTACTCCTGCCACACCTGTGCATCGTCGCGCCACTCGAGCTTCGTGCCGGGCCCGATCGAGAAGCCCTTCAAACCAGCTTTATAGATGTAGGCCACATCGGGCGCTTCGGTTTTGGCGAGTGCTTCCTGGCGCAGCAAATTGGAGCCTTTGTATGCCGTGAACTCCAGATCGCCTGAAAAAATGCCGAGCGTGAGGCCGTCGAAGACGATGCTGACCCGTTCGCCGTCGCTCTTCACGCGGCAAGCGCCGGAGTTGTAGTTGACGGTTGCGCGCTTGCCTTCGTCGGGCGAGCGGCCGGGACCGACCAGATGCGAGTCGTGGCCGGGAATCTCGAGCGGCGCATCCCAGAAGACATTCCACTTGTACTCGTTCTCGGCTTCGGGCGTGTCGTTATGCAGACGCTTCAGGATGTCGAGTTCGGTGGTGGAGATGCGGCGGCGTCCGGTCGTGACTTGAAAGTCTGGTGTCAGGTCTTTGCCGAGCACGATCCAAGCGCCGCCGGGTTTGCGCGCGGCCAATTCAGCGACGACTGGCTGGCCGCTACGCAGCGCGAAACGCGCGCGGTTCTGCTGGCCCTGTTCTCCTGGCCACACCACTTCAACGGAGTCGCGGTTGGCGGTGACAGTGACGCCGGCGATGCCTTTCCAATCCTGCAGATTGCAGACCGTGGTCTGCGCGGCGGCCGCGCTGCCGCACAGCGCCAATGCCCATACCAAATGAACGATTCTCATGTGTGACCCCTGTTGGGCGCAGCGGCTGGCTTTGCGAAACAGCCTTGCGCAACCCGTGCGCCGCGGCGTGAATGAACTCACGCGGGCAAATTATACCTTTACGAAGATTTTTTTGCGGTAGAGCATCCACACGGGCACAAAGCAGACCGCCGTGTAAGCGAGCGAGTAAGCGAAGGCTCTCCAGCCCAGGTCGTGAATCTGCACGAAGAGGTGCGCGTAGATAAAATGAAGCGCGTTGGTTCGGTATGGCCCGGATGTGACGGGGATGAGCTCAACGACGGTGCTCAGCAGCTCGCTGATCATATACGCGACGATGGCATTCGATCCGAAAACAAGCCATGGCCATTTGAGCGCCTGGCCCGCGCGCGCTTTGCCCCAACCGCGCTGCTCGATCGCCCAATAGATCAGCGCAAACAGCAGCAGCGACCACCCAGCAGCGACCAGAACATAAGAGCTGGTCCACATCTTTTTGTTGAGTGGAAACCAAATGGACCAGAGATAACCCATTGCCAGGCAGAATGCGCCGCCCACGGCCAGGCCGAACGATTTCTTTTTGTTTGTGCGTTCGCCAGTGAGCCAGAGGGCGGCAAGCACCCCAAGAAGTGTGGTTCCGATAGCCGGAATGTCGCTGAGCAGGCCTTCAGGGTCGCGTGTGTTGTACACGGGAAAGTATTCGTAGAGATGGCCGGGCATGAGCTGCCTGTCGACCCAAGCAACGATGTTTTGATCCTTGTCTAGGAAAGGAACATCGCGGCCCGGAATGCCCGAGCCCGGCACGGGAACCCAGCGCACCAGGATCCAGTAGCCGATGAGCACGCAGACGAGGAGCGTAACTTTGGTCCAGGTACGGCGGTCCCACAGGTAGAGCAGCCCTACGACCAGATAGCAAATGGCAATGCGCTGCAAGACGCCGTAGAAGCGCAGGTGGTTGAGATGAAAATATGGGAAGTCGTTGACCACGATGCCGAGAAGAAACAGGATGGCCGCCCGGAGCAGGGTGTGCCCCGCGAGCCTGGCGCGCGAGTCGCCGCGCTTGAGCCGCGCTTCAGTGGAGAAGACAATCGATACGCCAACAACAAAGAGAAACGTGGGAAATACGAGATCCGTTGCCGTAAAGCCGTTCCAATCGGCGTGGCGCATTTGCGTCCATGCGCCCGGGCCGCCGGTGTTGTTCACCATGATCATGAAGGCGATGGTGAGGCCGCGGAGGACGTCGAGCGAAAGCAGCCGCCCTCGAGCGAGATTTGGTGCGGAAACGGGCGCCGAATCGGTCATGGCACCAAAGAACTCCTTCAAACTTGAATGCACCTACGCTACGCGAAGAAGCCCTCTTGCGCCAAGTTGCAACGAAACACTGCCCTCCCGATAAGGCGAGCGGTAGCCGCAGCCCTCAGCCCGCGCGGATTGAAACGCGGCTCCAAAATGAAAGGCCCGGACTTTTTCGGTCCGGGCCTTGGTTCGTGAGCCGCCTGAGCTTTTCTTCTAAGTGCGGTGCGTTTCTTTACTGCACCTGGAGAGTGAAGGCCGTTGTGTGCGCAGTGCCTCCGCCAGAGCCGGTAATCGTGATGGAATATGTGCCGGTCCTCGCCGTCCTTGCCGCCGTGAACGTAAGCCTCGATGAGCCGGAGCCCGGTGAGGCAATCGGGTTGGGGCTGAAGCTCGCGGTGACGCCGCTCGGCATGCCGGAGGCAGAAAGCGAAATTGCGGATTTAAACCCGCCGGAAACAGATGTGCTCACAGTGACGTATCCGCTGCGGCCGCGCCTCAGGGCCCCCGATGTAGGCGAAACGGCGATGGTGAAGTTCGCCGTCACCGGCGTGGTGACCGTGAGCGAAACCGTTGTGGTTTCGATCGTAGCGCCCGACGTTCCCGTGATGGTGATTGGGTATGTGCCGGGAGTCACGGCGGAACCCACGGTAAAGGTCGCAGTCGAGCTTCCCGCTCCCATCGTAAACGACGATGGGTTGAAGCCGACGGTCACGCCCGAGGGATATCCCGATGCCGACAACGAGACGCTCGAGTTAAATCCGCCGAATACCGTGCTGGTAATCGTCGAGGTCCCTGCATTGCCCTGAACAACGGAAACGGAGCCAGGTGAAGCGGAAAGGCCGAAGCCGGGTCCTGCCACCGTTCCGGCCAGCGCGTTCAGCAACCCGCTGCCTTTGGGGCTGCCCCAGCCGGTCACCAGATCGTAGCCGGTAGTGGCCGAGTAGCCGTTGCTGCCGCTGGTCACGTCGTGGAAGTCTGTGGTGTAGCTCGATCCCGCGCCAATTGAGTAAAGGCTGGGGTTGATGAAACCGAGCAGTCCGTTACCGTTGGCAAGCGACTGCTGATTAACCAGCGCCAGGTACCCGGCCCACATGGGCGCGGCAAAGCTGGTGCCGCCGTACGAATTGGCCGTGCAGGTGGTCTGGTCGGCGCACACGTAAAAAGTGAAGTTGGCATTGGCTGAAACGTCGGGGCCGTTGCGGTAACTCTGCGAGCAGCTTGCGCAGCCGGCAGCCGCAGCCTTTTGCCACGACGGGATCGCAAACCTGTTCGGCGAGATGCCTCCACCGCTGTAGACCCAGGCAGTCTCTGAGGACCATGCGCCGCCGGCAGCGGCAGTCGACAAATCCGTTCCGCCAACCGATATCACATATACATCGTCCGCCGGATAGATTTCAGACGCCGTCCCTGTCGTCGTCCATTTCTTGCTGTCGCCTGCGGCTTGGAAGAGATTCTGGCCCTGCGCTGCAAACTCCTTGAAGTAGGGGTCGTCAGTGCCCGGATCCGCCGGGTACCAGGTCCACGACGAGCTCAACTGCGCGTTCAGCGGGCTGGCCGTCGCCATGGCATTGAAGATGGCAGCGTCAGTCGAACCCACGTAGACGACGAGGCTCGACAACCCCGGCGCCATGCCCAGCGCCTGCGTGATGTCGAGAGTCTGCTCAGTGTCGTCGCAGGCGGAATACACGCAGCTCGTGCTCGTCCCGTCCGTAGAAAGAAGTGTGATGGGAACGGAGTTGGTCTGGTGTGCATTCGTGTAATAGGTGTTCACGTCGGCCAGATCCGTCCCGTAATACTCCAGCAAGCCAACCGACTGCCCGCTCCCTGTCAGCGATCCGCCGTAATAGGCCGCGCGCATGTCGCTGCCCAGGAACGAAGCAGACGGGCCGGAGCCGGTGGTGGCGTCAGACTTTGTTGCGGAGCCGGCCGGCCGCTTGTCGAGCCCCGCAGGATGCGGGAGCGAGAAGTTGTCGAGTCCGGAGACGTGCCACAGAGAAAACGTAAGGTCGGTGCTAGGTTCGCGATCGGGCGCGAAGAAAGTCCTGTTTTCAGTGGGATGCTGATAAACGTTCATCTTCACATGGAACGCGCTCTCAACGTTTGCGGCGCTGCCTGATACCTGCACGATGAGGCGATTTCGCGAGGTGCCAGTCACGGCGAGCCCGTTCTCTTTGGCGAAGTTGAGCACGGCATCATACTCTGCCTGCGTCGGCCCAAATTGCTCGGTGAACTGCTCCACGGTGAGGAAATGCCGGTAGTTGGGGCTGCTGGGATCGTAAAGATCCGTCAGGAGCTGGTCTAACTGGTCTTCGTTCCGCAGCGGCAGCGTAATCGCGAGCTTCAAGTTCTGGCTTGCGGGAAGTTGGCCCATGAGCCGCGCGCTTCCATCCTGCGTAGCCGGGCGGACATGGTGTGTCTTGAGTGACTGCGCCTGGCCTGCAGCAACGGCAATCGAAATAAACGCAGCGATTGGGAATACGAATTTCCCCACGATTCGCATCATGGATTTCTCCTTTTAATCGACTAAAAAACACATGCGTCCGGGCGGACACGGGACCCCGAGGTATGCATTGAATTCTCCAGTAACTGAATCATCTCTGTCCAGTGAATTCTGCAGCCAGCCGGGTAAACTTGTTGTTACTTTCATGGCATCGATCCTCGACCGCTTTTCGCGCCGCACGTCCGGCGCGCTGATAATGGCAAGCTGCCTGGATGCAACGAGTTGCGGCGCCCCAGGAACGACCACCCAACCCTTCAGCCCCGCGGCCGCGCCGCAACCGGATGCGACGGCTGGTAAAGACCCAGCTTCCCTCCACCCGGAAGGCGAATCTTCGTCACCACACCCCACCGCTCAATGTGCGGCTTCTCAAACACCACTTCCTTATTCACCAGCTCTGCGATCTGCGCCTTCAGGTCGTCGCACATCAGGTAAAGTTCGGCCCGGCTGTTGTGTTCCGCGGGGTGCATTGCCACTTCGGCCGACGGCAACGCAAAAATTAACCAGCCGTTTCCGGCATCGACATGGGCAAAGCCCAGCACATCGCGGAAAAACCGTCGGTCGGCTTCGGCATTCTTGCTAAACACCACGACATGTGCGCCCGTAATCATCATCGCCTCCTCCACTTCATTTGCCACGAGCATGCCACAACCCCGGCACGCCGGAAAACCAAAATCTCTTTTGACCGGAATCGTTCCCTCGTACCCCAATCATCTTCTCCTTCCCCCTGTCGTCCCGGCCCCCTGCGCTGCTACACTCGCCCTTCAGGGATTTCTAGAGAACACTGCTGGCCAGTATCCGGAGGCTATTCCGTGCCCGATTTTCAACCCTTTGTCCCTGCCGATCAGAAGCCACCCGAGTTCACGATCCGCGCCGTTTTGCTGGGCGCAATCTTCGGCATCATCTTCGGGGCTGTCACCGTATATGTGGGCCTTCGCGCCGGGCTCACCGTCGCCGCCTCCATCCCCATCGCGGTCATCTCCATTAGTTTTCTGCGTGACAAAGGCAAGGTCTCCATTCTGGAATGCATCATCGTCCAGACCGCGGGAAATGCCGGCCAGTCGATCGCAGCCGGCGTCATATTCACGCTGCCCGCGCTCATCTTTCTTGGCTTCGATCTCGAGTATTCGCGCATCTTCATGCTGGCGCTCATCGGCGGCTATCTCGGTGTACTGTTTATGGTGCCGCTGCGGCGTCCGCTCATCGTGGAAGAGCACGGCAATCTCAAGTTCCCTGAAGGCACGGCCTGCGCTGACGTGCTGATGGCCGGCGCCAAGGGCGGCGCGTTTGCCAGCCGCGTATTCTTCGGCCTCGGCCTGGGTGCGCTCTATACCTTCTTCCAGAACAAATATCTCTTCGGCGCCTGGCCGAGTACGCCCGAGTATCAGCCCGACCTCGGCCCCGATCATGTGCTGAAAGGCGCATCCATCAAGGCCGATGCCACGCCCGAGTATCTCGGCGTGGGCTACATCATCGGAGCTCGCACCGCGGGCACCATGTTTGCCGGCGGCGTCTTTTCCTGGCTCGTGCTCATGCCGCTGATCTACTTCTTCGGCAAGGATCTTCCGCATCCCATCTACCCCGGCACCGTGCCCATTTCGCAGATGGGACCCAGCGATTTGTGGATCACTTACATTCGTCCCATGGGCGCGGGCGCCGTGGCCGCGGCCGGGCTCATCACCCTCTTCAAAACTTTGCCCACGATTATTGGCGCCCTGCGTTCCGGCTTTGCGCAGATTCGCCATCGCTCGGCTACCGTCGCTGCGCCCATCCGCACCGAGCACGACCTCTCCATGAGCACTGCTGTGATCGGCTCCGCTGTGCTCGTCGTCCTCATGTTCTTTTTCCTCGAATTCAAGCCCGTGCCGGGCGCGCAGGTTGGGATGTTCGCCAACATCGCGGCGTCTATCCTCGTGGTCGCCTTCGGATTTCTCTTCGTCACCGTCAGCTCGCGCATTGTAGGACTGATTGGCAGCTCGGCCAATCCCATCTCCGGCATGACCATCGCCACCTTGATGGCCACTTCCGCCATTTTCCTCGTGAGCGGTTGGACCGCTCCGGCTTTCGGAGCGCTGGCCATCACCATCGGCGGCGTGGTGTGCATCGCCAGCGCCGAGGCGGGCGACACTTCGCAGGACCTGAAGACCGGCTTCATCGTCGGCGCCACGCCCAGAATGCAGCGCTTCGCTTTCCTTATTGGCATCGCCGTCTCGACGGTCGCGATCGGATTCACATTGCAGCTCATGAACCAGAGCCTGCAGACCTTTCGCGCGGCTCCGCAGGCGTGGGACATCAACGCCTCCCACCCCGGCGTGGAGATTCAGCGTGACGTACACGGCCTCATCGACCAATTCCCTGTCACCAGCCCCAGCGGCCCCACGGTCGTCCACCACAAGACCGAGTACGTCGTGCTGAACGCGATTGGCTCGTCGGAGCTGGCCAACGGTAAGTACCTTTACTCGCCCGCGGCGGGCCGCATCGAGGTGCACTGGATTCCCGGCATCGGCAGCGAAAATGCCGCCGCGCCGCAAGCGCAACTGATGGCCACGGTGATCAACGGAATCCTAACCCGCAAGCTGCCCTGGGGACTGGTCATGATCGGCGTCTTTCTCGTCATCGCCATCGAACTGCTCGGCATCCGCTCGCTCTCGCTGGCCGTGGGCGCCTATTTGTCCATCGGGACAACTCTCGCGATCTTTGCCGGCGGCGTGGTGCGCGCGCTGGTGGATGCGGCAGGCAAGCGGGCCGGCAACTCGACCGATTCCGATGCCGACGTTTCGCCGGGATCGCTCTACGCCTCCGGCCTCATCGCCGCCGGCGGCATCGTGGGCCTCATCGGCGTGGCGTTGCAGGGATACGAGACCACGTTCGGCAAGCAAAACCCGATCGGCTGGCCGCACACATTCCTCTTTAACCCGTGGGTGTCGGTCGTGGCCTTCGTGCTGCTTGCGTATTCGCTGTATTACTTCGCGAGGAAGCCGCTGAAGAAGTAAACCGGCCAGGCTTGAGCTTGTCATCCTTGTATCTCTAGTAGATCGGCATTTGCCGGCATGAAGATGTCGTAGTGGGGGAACCGAGTCATCGGTTCCCCCGCGGGCGGACGGCTCCCGTTCATCCTGTGGTGATTTCTCACCGTCGCTCAGCACAGGGACCGCTGCCCAAGTCACGTACGACCGGACAGTCGCATGACTTCCAAT
>Ga0208034_1000541_pt1 | contig 29544 bp, 29 predicted proteins | sample June2015DPH_8_10_FD_184699 | JGI IMG/M metagenome (GOLD analysis project Ga0208034, IMG submission 184699) | Peatland microbial communities from SPRUCE experiment site at the Marcell Experimental Forest, Minnesota, USA - June2015DPH_8_100... | ecosystem: Environmental > Terrestrial > Soil >...
CGTTTGCCTGGCTGCAAAACTTTCGCCGCCTTCTGGTGCGCCAAGACCGCATCCTGACGGTCTATCGCGGCCTGTTCCACTTCGCCTGCTTACTCATCACGCTTAGGTATTTATGAAACCAGCTCTAGTCACTAGCCACTAACCATTAACCATTAACCATTAACCATTGATTTCTTATGCTGCACTTTGGTGAAAACTCGCGGATGGCGTTGCAGACGGTGCGCGAGCACAAGACCCGCTCCTTCCTGACCGTGCTGGGGGTGGTGATTGGCGTCGCCGCCATGATCTTCGTCGCCTCCATTCTGGTGGGCGTCAGCCGTGACGTGGAAGGCTATCTCGACGACTACGGCACCAACACGCTGTTCATCTTCCGCTGGGACATGGGCATTTCCTTCGGTCGCATGAACGCGGAACAGCGCATGCGCAAGCCCCTGACTCTGGAAGACGCCAAGGCCATCCAGGAGGAGTGCCCGCACGTCAAGTACGTGACCGCGGAACTGTTTCCCCGCATCGATCCCGATCAGCGGGGAGGGCCGGGAGCTTTACAAGTCGCGCGCTACGGCTCGAAGGAAATCTCCAACCTCGATTACAGCGGCGCCACCAGTTCCTACCCGGATGTGTACAACGCGCACGTGGTGCAAGGCCGCTTCTTTACTGAGTTTGAAGACTCCCACAGCATGGATGTCGCGGTCATCGGCGACGAAATCGACAAGAACTTTTTCCCGGCGCACGACGGCCTCGGCAAAACCATTCTGGTGGACGGCGTCGCCTATCAGGTGATTGGCGTGTTGGAAAAGCGGAAAGGCCAGCTCTTCAAGGATGAGACCGCCGACCGCACGGTCAAAGTTCCGTACAACGCCTATCACAAACATTACCCTGCAGCCGACGAGCACTTTCTGGGAGCCGAGGCCTATCCTGGCTTCAAGGATGCGGCCGAAGATGAGGTCCGTGGCCTGTTGCGCCGCCGGCGCAATGTACCCTTCGATAAGCCTGACAACTTTGGCCTGAGCAGCGCCGAAGCCATCGCCGATAACTTCCGCCAGATCATGAGCACGGTAGCGCTGATGACCATTGTCGTCAGTTCCATCGGCTTGCTGGTGGGCGGTGTCGGCGTGATGAACATCATGCTGATGTCGGTAACCGAACGCACCCACGAGATCGGAATACGCAAAGCGATTGGCGCGCGGCGGGGCGACGTGGTCCGGCAGTTCCTGACCGAAGCAATCGTGCTGACCGGACTTGGCGGGTTGGCCGGAGTGCTGGTGGGGATAGCCGCCGCCGCATGCCTGCCCCTGGTCTTCCCTTCGATGCCCACCTCGGTCCCCATCTGGGCCGTAGTTGCCGCGGTGCTGATGGCGATGAGCGTCGGCCTGTTCTTCGGAATCTATCCGGCGGTGAAAGCCTCGCGGCTGGATCCGGTCGAGGCCTTGCGCTACGAGTAGCCTTCAAATAGGAACGAAACGTGAAACCGAGAAGGCTCCATTACGCTTCCACGCCGGCAGGTTGGCTATTGCGCCGCGGGCGCCGGTTCTCCTGAAGAATTTTCTTGCGCAGGCGTAACGATTTCGGCGTGATCTCAACCAGTTCATCGTCGGCAATGAACTCGATCGCCTGCTCGAGGTTCAGGTTCTTGAACGGCACCAGGCGGATGGCATCATCAGCCGTGGACGAGCGCATGTTGGTCAGCTTCTTCTCGCGGACAATATTGACCACCAGATCGTTGTCGCGCGAGTTCTCGCCCACGACCATGCCTTCGTAAACTTCCACTCCCGGGCCGACGAACATTTCGCCGCGTTCCTGCAGGCCCCACAGCGCATATGCAGTCGTGTGCCCGCCACGGTCCGCGACCAGCGCGCCGGTCACACGATGTGGGATATCGCCCTGCCACTCGGTATAGCCGTCGAAGAGGGAATTCATCACGATGGTGCCACGCGTGTCGGTCAGCAACTCGCTGCGCAGGCCAATCAGCCCGCGGCTGGGGATGACGAATTCCATGCGCACACGGCCATAGCCATGGTTGTGCATCTTCTGCATCTGCGCCTTGCGCGCTCCTAGCTTCTCGATCACCACGCCGACAAACGACTCGGGAACGTCGATGGTCAGCCGCTCCACCGGTTCCATCAGCTTGCCGTCAACGTGTTTGGTGACGATCTCGGGCTTGCCCACCGCCAGCTCGAAGCCTTCACGCCGCATCATCTCGATCAGAATCGCCAGTTGCAGCTCGCCGCGGCCCATCACCTTGAACGAGTCGGTGCTCTCGGCGTCTTCCACCCGCAGGGAAACGTTGGTCAGCAGCTCTTTCTCCAGGCGCTCGCGCAGATTGCGCGAGGTCACGTACTCGCCTTCGCGCCCGGCGAACGGCGAAGTATTCACCATGAACTGGATGGCGATGGTCGGCTCGTCGATGGTGGTCACCGGCAACGGCGATGGATTTTCGATGTCCGTGATGGTCTCGCCGATGTTGATGCCGGTCACCCCGGCGACCGCAACGATGTCGCCCAACTCGGTGGCGACGATGTCCGTCCGCTTCAATCCGGAAAACGAGAACAGCTTGGTGATCTTGATCTTCTCCATCGACCCGTCGCGCTTGGCGATGGCAACGTCTTCGCCGGTGCGCAGCGTCCCATTGAAGACGCGCGCGATGGCCAGCCGGCCAAGATAGTCGCTGTAGTCGAGATTGGCGACCAGCACTTGCAGCGGTCCGTCGGCATCGCCCGTCGGCAGGGGAATGGTGTCAACGATGGCGTCGAACAACGGGCGAAGATTCTCGCCCGGTTGATTCACGTCGGTCGAGGCCGTGCCCACTCTGGCATTGGTGTAGAGCACGGGAAAGTCGAGCTGATCTTCCGCAGCGTCTAGATCAATGAACAGGTCGTACACCTCGTTGAGCACTTCTTGCGGGCGCGCGTCGGGACGGTCAATCTTATTGATCACCAGGATGGGCGGCAGCTTGGCTTCCAGCGCCTTGCTCAACACGTAACGCGTCTGCGGCAGCGGGCCTTCGCTGGCGTCCACCAGCAGCATCACGCCGTCCACCATCTTCAGCGCGCGCTCCACTTCGCCGCCGAAATCGCTATGGCCGGGCGTGTCCACGATGTTGATCTTGATGTCATGGTAGAAAATGGCGGTGTTCTTGGCCAGGATGGTGATGCCGCGCTCGCGCTCCAACTCGTTGGAGTCCATCACGCGCTCGACGTGGGTCTCATGGGCGCGGAAGGTGCCGCTCTGGTTCAGCATGGCGTCAACCAGGGTGGTCTTGCCGTGGTCCACGTGCGCGATGATGGCGATGTTGCGAAGACTCTTGCTCAAAACCTAATGTCCTTCCTGTTGGGGAAAACCGCGTGCGATCAGGCAAACGGAGGGAATCAGACCCGGTACATTCAGTTTACAGTACGCGCGTGCTTCGGGTTTCACCACGGAGTTCACGGAGAACGGCTGAATTACAAAGGACAGAGACACAAAGGAAAACATTGCGGGTGCCCCATCCTTTCGCTCTCCTTTGGCGAAAGGGTGGGAATATGTGCGCTGGGTTAAGATAGCCGTACCTTTTGCAAGACTAAGGGACCCTGATGCGCATTCTCACGCTGATCGCTCTGTCGCTCTCTCTGTCATTTCTAACTGCCACGACTTGGGCGCAGGCCGGCAATGCGCGCCCGGAATCCTCTTCCACTCTCTCAACTTCATCCGCTGATTTTTCCCAGGACCAAACCTTCTCGCACTTCCAGCGCGTCACCCAGGGCATGAAGCCGCCGAAAGCGACAGATGCGCCCGATCCGAAGTTTCCTGATCTGCCCCCCGATGCAGAACCGCGCGGGACGGTCGTCATGTTGGTGGGCATCAACGCCAAGGGGCGGGTCGAGGTGGCCCGCGTACTGCGCAGCGACGAACCAGCCTTCGAGGCTAGCGCCGTAACCACGGTTAAGAAATGGAAGTTCCGTCCCGCCGAGAAGAATGGACACGCCGTGCCGGTGCAGGTAACCGTGGAGATGAAGTTCGAGAAGTAGCGGAAAACAGTTGTCAGTGGCCAGTTGTCGGTAGTCAGTTGTCGGTAAAAACTGGCAACTGACGACCGGCTACTGGCTACTGCTTTCCTCCGCCCCTACCTTTCTGCGCGATAATAGAGTCACATGCTGAATCAAATTACGCCGCTTACCTCCTCGCAGCCGAAGCCCTCCGAAGACGCGGTTGATTTGCTGGTGGGCTGCCATCAGCGCATTCGTCACTTTACCGCCGTAGCCATCAAGCTGGCGCATGCCCAAGGCGCCACTACGGAAGAAATCGCACAAGCTGCAGCCGGCGTCCACCGCTACTACAGCGTCTCGCTACCGTTGCACGAAGCCGATGAGGACCAGACTCTGCAACCTCGTCTGCGCGCCGTTGCCGACGAGGAGGTCCGCCATGCACTTGTAGCGATGGGCGACCAGCACCAGGCAATCGATGAGTTGATCGAGCGGCTGCTGCCCTTGCTGGTGTTGGTAAGAAATAATCCCGACGCCCTGGCTGAAGTTGGCGGGGAAATGTGCTCCATCACGAAAGCGCTGGAGGAAATATTCCGCGCGCACCTGCAGATGGAAGAAGAAGTGATTTTCCCGGCCATTCGCAGCGCGTTGCCGGAGAGCGCGCGTGAGGAGATATTGCACGAAATGCAAGAGCGGCGGAAGCAGGGCTCAGGGGCTAGGGGTTAGGGACCAGCAGAAACCACCTTCGCCAGTTGATGCGTGCGGGCGAGTGATCCACGGTTCTCATCTAAATAACGAGTTGGTCGTGACTCGCGGACGTAGAAGAGTTATGATCGAGTCGATGGTCCAAGTGTACATGACCGAAGCTGAAGTAGCTCGCGACCTGCATGAGGTGCTGGCCAAAGTTCAGCAGGGAGCAGAGGTTGTGATCGAGCAAGATCATCGGCCGGTTGCCGTAATCCGTTCGCCACTACCCAAAGGGCGAATGCTCTCCGAGTGCATCGCTCTGGCGGAAGCTCGCGGATCCACAGCGACGCTGGACGAAGGATTCATGAAGGATGTGGAGCAGGGAATCGCCAGCCGCAGCCGGCGATGGAGCCCGCCACCTTGGGAGTAATTCTCGACTCAAGCGTTGTGATCGAAGCCGAACGTCAGCATCTCAATGTTGCTCAGTTTCTCAAACAGGTCATTCAGAAGATCGGTGAAATGGAAGCCGCCCTGTGTTCGATCACAGTTGCTGAATTAGCACATGGCGTCTATCGCGCGGAGACTCCCGATCGTCGGCAACGCCGAAGGGATTTCCTTGATGAACTGAAGGCAATTCTGCCAATCTACTCCATAACGGACAGTACTGCCGAACTGGTTGGCAAAATTGGGGCAGACTGCTCAGCCAGCGGCGTGAGCATCCCTTTTGACGATCTCCTGATCGGGGCATGTGCCTTGGAAAGAGGGTACGCAGTAGCAACCCGTAACCTGCGCCATTTCCAAAAAATCCCCGGCTTGAATTTGATCGCGTTCTAGCCATCCCCCTGAAATTTCCGACCCAGAATGAATCCGCTTCCCGGGCCTCTTCCGTCACAGTCCGCCTTTTCCACCGGGTTCAACAAACGGTTACCCTTTCTCACAACATTTCCACAGAGTGTGGCGATTTTGCCTGCCTGGGCCTCGACCTTTTCCGGCACACTAGTACAGCATGGCCAATCCCGGTGACTTTGCGTATCTCGTCAAGCAGCAGGCCGACATCGTCCGCATTGTGGGCGAGTACATGACGCTGCGCAAAAGCGGAGCGCAAAATTTTCAGGGGCTGTGTCCCTTTCACCAGGAAAAAACGCCGTCGTTCTCGGTGCATGCCACGCGGCAATTCTTCCACTGCTTCGGCTGCGGAGCTTCGGGCGACGTCTTCAGTTTCGTGCAGAAGATTGAGAGCATCACCTTCCCGGAAGCGGTTCGCCTGATCGCCGAAAAACTCAAGATCCCGCTGCCCAAGATGAGCTACTCCTCGCCGGAGGAGGAGCGCCAGGCGGGCATGCGTGTCGGGCTGATCGAAATCCACGAGCGCGCCTGCAAGTTTTTCCAGGAACAATTGCGCCGGCCCGAGGCTGCCCACGCGCGCGAGTATCTGGCCTCGCGCGGAATCAACCCGGAGATCATTGCCGAGTTTCGTATGGGCTACGCGCCCGATTCAGGCTTCATGCTGCGCGACGCCCTGCGCGGACAATATGACGAAGCGTTGCTGCGCGAGTCAGGCCTGTTCTCGTGGAAGGATAAGGGCGACGAAGCCGCCGATCAGAACGCGGCCTTGTATTCCAAATTTCGCAACCGGGTAATGTTTCCCATCACCAACGAATCGGGAAAGGTGATCGCCTTCACCGGCCGCACGCTCGCGACCGACGAGAAGGCCGGTCCCAAATATCTGAATTCGCCGGAGACGCCGATCTACTCGAAGTCGCGGGTGCTGTTCAATCTCGACAAAGCCAAGGAGCCGATTCGCAAACTGGAATACGCCATCCTGGTCGAGGGCCAGATGGACTGCATCTCCGTGTACACGGCGGGATTTCGCAACGTGATCGCCAGCTCGGGCACGGCCTTCACCGAGTTGCAGGCGCGGCTGCTGGGACGCTTCAGCAAGAACATCGTGGTGAACTTCGATCCCGACACCGCAGGCGCCGCGGCGGCTGAGCGTTCGCTGGCGTTGCTGGTAAGCGAAGAGTTCCAGATCAAAGTTCTCACTTTGGAGGCCGGCTTCGATCCCGACCTGTTTATTCGGCGCAAGGGAGTAGCGGCGTATGGCGAGGCGCTTTCCCACTCGCAGAAATATTTCGATTACCTGATTGAGCGCTCGCGCTCGTTGTTTCCCGCGCGCACTCCCGAAGGCAAAGTGAAGGCCTTGAATTATCTGCTGCCGCACATTCAACGGGTACCCAGCCGCATCGTGCGCGACGAGTGGGCCAACGAGATCTCGCATCGCTTGGGAATCGAATCGGCGGTGCTGCGGCAGGAACTGCGCCACGCCGCGGGCTCGCGTTCGGCGTCGCGGGTGAACGCGCCCGCTGCCACCGCCCTGATGGATGCCGAGCGCGTTTTGATTCGAGCACTGGCAAGCCAGGAACTGTCTCACAGTGCGGTAAGCGAGCGCGAAGGCCAGGACCTCGACTTCGAGCCCGCGCGACAGGCACATTTTGCCCTGAGCCGCGAGCGATTGCATGCCGGTTCGGCGGCGGAGGGCCTCATCGATGCCCTCCTGGTGGGACAGGAGCAGGGAATCGATCCGATGTCGCTTCCGCTGGAAGAAGACGCTCGCAGCCTGCTGGCCACCGTGCTCATGGATGAACACGAAGAACTGACGCCCGAGTTGCTGGAGAGCGCAATCCGGTCGTTGCGCAAGCGGCATGGGGAGCGCCACTTGGAACAACTCCAGCGAAACGTCAAAGAACTGGAATCCCGCCCGGACTTGATGTCGAAGGCGCAGTTGGCACAGGAGAAGCTTCGCCTTAAACAGGCCATGCGCTCCGGCGAGATCACGACTACCGAGGGGCGCTCGTAGGGTTGAGGTCGAGGAGGGTGGCGCGCCCAACCGCTCGACATATTGAAAATCCGAAGGGGTATCCGCTCCGTGCAATCCCCGCACATCCGCGTAGAATGTCTTTGCATACCGGAGGCAATCATGTCCGAAGTCGCTTACACATCCAACGTGCGCATCGAGCGCATCAAGGGCCCGCTGCGCCGCGCCTACCTGCCCGGAGAACCGCAGCCCGTGTTGTTCAGCGTCCACGGCGGGATCGCCAAGCATTACGGCATCGACGAGAGCCGGCTGTCCGAGTCCCACGCCGCCACCATCGACTACGTCGTTGCCGCCCTCGGCGGTTGAATGCTCGGCACCTTTGCCGGCGCGCTGGATGCGCGCAAAATCAACGCCAAAGAAGGCCGCCTCAGTTGCGAAGTTCGCGGTGAAGTCGAGGACGACGGTGGTGTGCTGCTCATCAAGCGGGTGCATGTGACCCACACTCTGCGGGCTGACGATCCCGCCGCCGTGCGCGAGGCCGTGGAGCGCGTGCATGGTGTGTATGCGCAACGCTGTCCGGTGTATCGCTCGCTGATTCCTGCGTTCCCGATCACCTCCAGCGTGGAGATCGTAGGCGAGGCGCCGGGCGCCGGACCCGTCGGCATGTGAAGCTGCGCCCGCGCGCACTCTTTTCACGAAGAGGGCCGTTGCGGCACGCCGGACAAGACAGGTCAGGTCAACCGAACCTCGATTTGTCTATCGCCGGATCGTCACACATAAAAAGATTCGAGCTATTCGGGGTAAAACATGAGAAGATTCCAGCTAATTCGAGGCAAGAAAATGGGCACCTCATCAAAGGACTGGAAAAACCCGGAACGAGCGTTGCTGACTTACTGTACGAACCTGGACTGTCTTAAAGCTTTTCACCTTGCGCCGCGAAGCGAAGATGAAACGAACTTTTTCCATGAGCTGCTGCTGGATACCTACTACCTGGGGCCGGCAAAACTGAGCCTGATTTGCCCGTACTGCGGCGCTTTTCTTGAGGTTTTAACGTCCACTTTAGAGATCTGCACGTGTGGTCAGGAACCGCACTCCCCGCCCTATAATGCTTTCGTTCGTACATGACAAGCCTTATCAGTGATCCGTTTTGCGGCTCACCCCTGCACGCTCACCTTCACCATTTTCTTTCCCGCACGTAGCGTAAACTCTGTCCCCAGCTTTACGGCGACCACCAACTCGCTCTTGAGCTCGCCGTCCACCCTCACCGCGTTCTGCTTCACTTTGCGCAAGCCGTCGCTGACGGAAGTCGCCAGACCGGTACGCGCCAGCAGTTTGTCGAGCTTCACCTGCAAGTGGCCGTCAGTAGTTGACGCATTGGGCGCGGCGACCTCTTCGCAGCGCACTGAGATCACCGGCAAGTCCTCGGGTGTCTCGTCCTTCTGAAACATGCGCGACCAGTCTTGCGCGGCCTGCTCGGCCGCCTCACGCGAGTGGAAGTCGGCGACGATGCGCTTACCCAGCTCCTGCTTCAGCTTCATGGGATGCGCCGCGCCGCTGGCAACCTCGCGCTTCATGCGCTCAATCTCGGCCAGGCTCACGTCGGTGACCAGCTCGTAATAGCGCCACAGCAGCTCGTCGGAAATGGACATCACCTTGCCAAACATTTCCTGCGGCGCTTCGGTGATGCCGATGTAATTGCCGTACGACTTCGACATTTTCTGCACGCCGTCGGTGCCTTCCAGCAGCGGCGTGGTCAGCACGATCTGCGGCGGCTGTCCGTAATGGCGTTGCAGCTCGCGGCCCATCAGCAGATTGAACTTCTGGTCGGTGCCGCCGAGTTCGACGTCGGCCTCGAGCGCCACCGAGTCGTAGCCCTGCGCGATGGGATAGAGCAGCTCGTGCATGGCGATGGGCTTTTCTTCGTCGAAGCGCTTGTGGAAGTCTTCGCGTTCCAGCATCTGCGACACCGTGAATTTGGCCGCCAGCCGGATGAAGCCTTCGAAGCCGAGCCTGCTCAGCCACTCGCTGTTGAAGCGCACCTCAGTCTTGTCGCGGTCGAGGATGTTAAAGACCTGCGCCTTGTAAGTTTCGGCGTTCTGGTCGATCTGCTTGCGCGAGAGTGGCGGCCGCGTGGCCGAGCGCCCCGTGGGATCGCCGATGAGCCCGGTGAAGTCGCCGATGAGGAAGATGACGGTGTGGCCCATGTCCTGAAAGTGCTTCAGCTTGCGCATCAGCACGGTGTGGCCCAAGTGCAGGTCGGGCGCGGTCGGATCGAAGCCCGCCTTCACCCGCATGGGCTTGCCGGTAGCGCGAGATTTCTCGATGCGCTCGCGTAGGTCGCTCTCGCGAATGATCTCCGCCGCGCCCTTGCGCAAGTAGGCGAGCTGCTCGTCAACAGGAGGAAACGATGGCATGGTCTTGATTATAGGAGTTTCCAGTTTCCAGTTTCGAGTTTCAAGTTTCGAGTCATCAAAGCTGCACCAGTAGCTGTCGATTTGGAAGGAGCGCAGATTTATCGCACGCTGCTTGTTCGTGCTCAGAGGGCGATATTTGCTGGAGGTTTTCACACTTGAAACTTGAAACTAGAAACTTGAAACTGTTTTCACACTTGAAACTTGAAACTAGAAACTGGAAACTGTTTCCATGTTCGCACGCAAGATCCGAGTGGAATACGAAGAAGCTGGCCAGCGGCATCCGTGTCCGCTGAAATGGCTGGACAGCTTCAGCATGCGCAACTTCACCAACGACCAGGTGTTCGACGATACGGTCCCCGCCGGCGACGGCGAAATGGAGATCGGCGCGCGCGTCCCGCTGGAGCGCCTGCGAAGCGCGATGGAAGACTGGTTCCGGCGCAAGAGCTATCTTCCCAAGGGCGCATCCCTGCGGGTGGAGGAGCGGTGAAGCAGTAGTTGGTTGTCAGTAGCCAGTTGCCAGCAGTCAATGGCCGACCGTGGGCAACTGACAACTGGCTACTGGCAACTGGCAACTGACTACTGGCTACTGGCTACTGACTACTGACAACTGAACACATGGCAACTCGCATATTCTTTTTCGTGATCGCCCTTGGCTTAGTCGGGGCTGGCGTGTGGGCCTATCACCACGACGACGAGCTGCGCAAGAATTCCATGCAGCTCAATCTGGGCGATCCCAACGAAGTGGTGCGGGAGCTGCTCGGCGATCCCAGCAGCGAAGGGCCGTGCGGCTCTCTTACCGCCGTGCCCAAGGGCTGTGCAGACGAGTACGTTTACAAGTACCACTATTCGATCTTCAACCCGCAGTACGAGGTGGTGTGGTTCGACAAATCAGGGAAGGTACTAGGAATGCAGCACGTAAAGACGCCGTGACGAGCATAGGTCCTTCGACTCGTCGGTCGCTGCGGCGACCTCCTCGCTCAGGATGACAACCCACAGACACGGCACAACCCAAGGCTGTGCCACATTGTGATACATCCCACTCTGTGAGATTTACTGGCCCGCCGGCTTCGGTCCGGCTGCCTTCACTTCGGGCGACGCGTCGAACTGCTCGAAGTTCTTGGCGAAGCGCGCGGACAGATCGGCTGCCATCTTGTCGTAGGCGGCTTTGTCCTGCCAGGAATTGCGCGGATTCAGCAACTCCGGCGGAACTCCGGGACACGATTTCGGAATGCTCAATCCGAATGCGGCCTCAATCTCGAACTCCACATTCGCCAGCTTGCCCTCGACCAGCGCATCCACCATGGCGCGGGTGTAGGGCAGGCTCATGCGCTTGCCGATGCCATAAGGTCCACCTTGCCAGCCGGTGTTCACCAGCCAGCATTGCGCGTTATGCTGGCGCAGCCGGCGGCCGAGCATCTCGGCGTACACCTTCGGTGGCAGCGGCATGAACGGTGCGCCGAAGCAGGTGGAGAAGGTCGCCTGCGGCTCGGTTACGCCGGCTTCCGTTCCCGCAACTTTGGCGGTGTAGCCCGACATGAAGTGATACATGGCCTGCTCGGGCGTGAGCTTCGAAACCGGAGGCAGCACCCCGAACGCGTCAGCCGTGAGGAAGACCAGGTTCTTAGGATGACCGCCGAAGCCAGGAATGACGGCATTGTGGATGTACTCCACGGGATAGGCGGCGCGAGTGTTTTCAGTCTTCGTGTCGTCGTCATAATCGGGAATGCGCGTAACCGGATCGAGCACCACGTTTTCCAGCACCGAACCGAAGTGGAGCGCATTGTAGATTTGCGGCTCATTCTCCGCGGAGAGCCGAATGCACTTGGCATAGCAGCCGCCTTCAAAGTTGAAGACGCCGGTCGCGCTCCAACCATGCTCGTCATCGCCAATCAGCCTGCGGCCCGGATCGGCCGACAGCGTCGTCTTGCCGGTGCCCGACAATCCAAAGAACAGCGCGCTCACGCCATCGGCGCCGATGTTCGCCGAACAATGCATGGGAAAAACGTTGCGTTCCGGCAGGATGAAATTCATCACCCCGAAGATGGACTTCTTCATCTCGCCGGCATATTCCGTGCCCCCGATGAGCGCCAGTTTCTTGCTGAAGTTGATCAGCACAAACACTTCGGAGTTGGTGCCGTCGCGCTGGGGATCGGCCTGGAAGCCAGGCGCGCTGAGGATGGTGAACTCGGGCTGGTGCGTCTTTAGCTCTTCTGCGGCAGGGCGAATAAATAACTGCCGCACAAAAAGGTTGTGCCAGGCGTATTCGTTGATCACCTGAATGGGCAGGCGGTATTTCGGATCGGCGCCGGAAAACAGGTCCTGGACGAAAAGCTCCTTGCCTTTCAGATAGTCGAGCACACGCTCGTAGAGCGCGTCGAACTTATCGGGCGGGAAGGGCTGGTTGGCGGAGCCCCACGCCACTTTGTTTTCGGTGAGCGCATCTTTGATGGTGAACTTGTCTTTGGGGGAACGGCCGGTGCGTTTGCCGGTCTCGGCCACCAGCGAGCCTCCCGCCGCCAATTCCGCCTCGCCACGGCGAAGCGCAGCTTCCGTCAAGGGAGCGGGAAACAAGTTGCGGTGGACCTTGTCTTGTCCAAGCAACTGCGCTACTCCCGGAGTTTGTAGAACCGAGGACATGAAAGCGCTCCTAAGACGGAAGCGAAATAGAAATCAGATGTCAGCGGGTTACAAGTTGGTGGGCTTCGTCCATAACAGCCTGCAGATGATCGAGCATTTCCTGTACGGTCAAGCTGCACATCTCGCGACCGTTATCTTCGCCCGATTCGATTGCCCACTTCAAGTAATGGCCCGCGATCTGGACGGCCATTGGATCGGTGATGACGTTCCCCGTCTGCCGGTGATACTCCACCCACGCGGGGTGGGGAAGCGCAATCCAGACCGGACGATCCTCCACCAGAAACTTAATGTCAACCGCGTCGGCGTGCCGTGTGGCAATGGCAACGATCAGCGCCTGGTATTTACAGTGCACGGGCTTGCCCGTCCAGCGATCGACAGCCTGGAAGTCGTCGTACATATCCTTAGAACTATAGCCGACCCGCAGCGGCTGGGGCAATCATCCGAGCGGCAGGATTGCCTGCGTACGGAATTGTTGGCTTTTGATACGGGTGCTCGTTGGATTCGGCTTTGCCGCGACGGTCAGGTGCGTTCTCTCGCCTCGCCGAGGACGACTTTCACGTCCATCTTGCGCTTGGCTCGGTAGATGGTTACGGTGACGGTATCGCCGGCGCGATGTTTGTTCATCACATTCGCAAGGTCCTGCTGCTCGCCAATGGGATCGCCGTTGATGGCAACGATCAAGTCGCCACCTATCATGATGGGTGCGTTACCCAGGTACGCGCGCTCATTACCACCGCGCAAACCCGCCTGCTCAGCGGCCCCACCGGGAATCGTGCGGACGATCAGAACACCGTAATCGGCGGGCAAGCCCATCTCCTGCGCCAACTCCGGCCCGATCGGCAACGTGGTTATACCCAGCGTGGGCCGCCGTACCGTGCCCAAAGTGATCAGGTCGTTGAGTACAGCCTTGGCCACATTGATGGGAATGGCAAAGCCGATGCCCGCGCTCTGGTTGGAACCGCCGGTGGCAATCAGGCTGTTGATGCCGATCACTTCGCCGTGCGAGTTCAACAGCGGCCCGCCGGAGTTTCCGGGATTGATCGCCGCATCGGTCTGGATGGCTTCTTCGATGTACGAACCTTCCGGGCTGCGGATGGGGCGCAGTGAACTAATGATGCCGCGCGTCATCGTGCCCGCAAGTCCAAACGGATTTCCGATGGCGAAGGTTTTCTGGCCGACCTGAAGGTTCTTGGAATCGCCGAGCACGGCAGGAACTACGCCGGGCGCGTCAATTTTGACGACCGCCAGGTCATGTCCGCGGTCGCGCCCGATCACCTGCGCTTTGTAAGTTTTCTTGTTGTGCAGCGTCACTTCCACCTGAGTGGCGTTGCCGACCACGTGATAGTTGGTGAGGATGTGTCCTTCCTTGTCGATGATGAAGCCGGAGCCCTGGCCTTCCTCGGGTACGGGCCCGTAGAAGAAGTCGTAAGCCACGGTCTTCGAGGTGATGTTGACGACCGATGGAATGGCCTTGTGATAGACATCGATATTATTGTGCTCGTCGGCGTCGAGGGTCTCTGGGCCCGCAGCCTCACTGAGTTCGACGTGCGTGGGCCGGGAGATCAGGTCTGCCGGCGTGACCCCGCTGTGATGGGTCGTGTACCAGTAGAAGGCTCCCACCAGAATGATTGCAAGAAGAAAAGGCCGTGCGAATTTCATAGTTTTTTGAAGGCAATCAGCGCTTCGAAGTTGCCGCAGAATTAGACGGCCAACCTCTAGAAGTGTACCGCAAGGCGGATGCCAGTAGTCAGTAGTCAGTTGCCGGACTCAAGCCTCTGCAATTCGCTCCAGATGCGCTCGACCTGGCGCTCCGTATCTTCGGCCGAACCGGAGTTGTCCACGATGTAGTCAGCGCGCCGTGCCTTCTCTTCGTCGGAAAATTGTGCGGCACTGCGGCGCTCGACTTCGGCGCGCGCCACCTGTAGCGGGACATTGCTTCGCCGGGCAAAGCGTTCGACTTTCTGCTCGAAGTCGCAGGTCACGACGATGACCTTGTCGAAGTCCTTGTCCGCTCCGGCCTCGATGAGCAGCGCAGCCTCGACCACCGCGATGCCATGCGGATCGCTCTGCTCCACCTCCGACATCCAGCTATTCTGCCGCTTCACCACCTCGGGATGCACGATGGCGTTCAGTTCATTGATGCGGCCGGGAAAAACCAGGTCCGCCAGCTTGCTCCGATTGATGGTGCCGTCTGCATTCAGGATTTCGCGGCCAAAGCTGCGAACCACTTTGTCATAGGTGACGGTCCCGGGTGCGTAAAGCTGATGCGCGAGTCCGTCAGCCTGAAGGAAATGCGCGCCACGCTTGACCAGCATGGCCGCAATGGAAGACTTGCCACAGGCGATGCCGCCCGTCAGTCCTACGCGCAGCATGTGTATATACCGATCATCGAAAAGTTGAAAACGGGCGCCAGCATGAGCCGGTTAGCCCTGATGCAGTATATACATGTTATTTGCGCGCACCTTTGTCTACCGCGCCGCCAGCACACCGACTGCATTCCCGCGCCGCCGCTTGGCGGCTTTCACCGTGTTGCTCATCAGCATGGCGATGGTGAGTGGGCCGACGCCACCGGGCACAGGAGTGATCGCTCCTGCAACCTCGGCGACTTTGGGGTGAACATCGCCCATCAGAGTTGAGCCTTTGGCCGCGAAGTCCCGTTCACGCTTTTCGTTCCCGGCGAAGAACTGCTTGAACTCGGCAGGATCGGTAACCGTGTTCATGCCGACATCGATCACGGTTGCGCCCGGTTTCACGAAGTCAGGCGTGATCATCCCGGCCTTGCCAATGGCAGCTACGAGGATGTCGGCGCGGCGGCAGACCGCCGGCAGGTCCCGCGTCTTGGAATGGCAGACCGTGACCGTGGCATTGCCGTTGAGCAGCAGCATCGCGACGGGTTTGCCGACGATGTCGCTGCGCCCCACCACCACGGCTTCGGCGCCGGCGATGGCAATCCCGCTGCGTTTCAGAATTTCGATGATGCCGGCGGGCGTACACGGCACCAGGCCCGGGCGCTGGGTCGAGAGATAGCCGACGTTCATGGGATGAAACCCGTCCACGTCCTTCTCCGGCGACACCTCGAGCAGCACCTTCTTGGCGTCCACCTGCTTAGGCAGTGGCAATTGCACCAGGATGCCGTCGATCTCATCGCGCTGGTTCAGGTCCTCGATCAGCGCCAAGAGCTCCTCGGTGGTGACATTGTCTGGCGGCGTGTGCTTCTCGCTGTAGAGGCCAAGCTGCTCGCAGCTTTTCACCTTGTGGCGAACGTAAATTTCCGACGCCGGATGGTGGCCCGCCAGCACGACCGCCAAACCGGGACGAAGCCCGGCTGCTGTCAGCTCCTTCACCTCTTCGCCGACTTCGCTTTTGATCTGCGCCGCGATGCGAGTGCCGTCGAGAACCATGGCCGACATTCGATCCTCCCTCTCCTAAAGATTTATCTTATCGCTTCGTCAGTGGAAGATTGTCGTGAAGAATGCGCCCACCTTGCTGAAAAATCCGTGCTTCGGTTCCTTCTGGGCACCCACCGGCGCCGGTCGCTCCGCCTGCGTTTTCTGGGGCTGCGGAGGGGGCAGCACGACCGGGTCAAGCTGCAACACTTGGTTGTGCTCCAGCTTTAGGGTCGCCACCGTCTCGGCGAAGTCCGGCGCGGAATCGTCGGCGCGGAAGACCAGCGGCGCGCTAACCGCGATGTGAACGTCTTGGTCCGCTGGAGGCGGCTTGGGAGCGGGCGGCGTTGGCTTGGATTCCGCCGCCGGCGGCGGCGGCGGTGCGGCTCTCGCTACCTGCGTCGGCGGAATCGCCTGCGATAACGGGCATCCACAATGTTGCTTCGTTGCCGCGGCTTCGCTGAGGTGTCCGCCCTTGAATAAGACAGCTTCATCCGGTTTCACCTGATAGGTGGCATCGCCCATGGTCTCGGAAACCACGATCGCCGCCACGTTCCACGGCAAGGATTGGACGCAGGTGTCCCCTTGCGGAGCCACCTTCACGGCAATGTGTACTATGCCCGGACCGGGCAACAGCAGCCGCAAATCCGGGGTCAGGAGCGTGTCCGCCGCGGCGCCCAGCGGATAATTCATCTCCAGATTGCCACTGTTCAAGCTGAACAGCAGCTCGCGTCCGTTCTGCGATGCGTTAACGGAAAGATTCGTCCCCGAACAAACCAGCAGGCTGCCACCACGCTCCAGCTTCAGGGTGGCGTTTTGCGCTCCCGCGGCAATCGAGGAGCCGCTTAGCACGCTGGTGCCGGAACCGGCCAGAATGACCGATCCTTTCACCCGCGCGTCGGTCGCGTACAGCTCGCCCAAGGTCTGCTGCGCCTCAGCCGTGCAGCACATCCCGAGGACGAGCACAGCTAGCAGGAGCAGAAAGCGATGGAGAGGCGACAGCATTGAGTCACTGAGTTTCAGTAAATGGGGTAATCCTGACGATAGCACCTTGACGGACGTTCAACAATCCGAGCCAGGGCCCTTCTTGCACGAGGGCAGCTACATGTGCGCGTTTGAAGCCCCGCTCGTGAACGATTAGTCTTAAAGCATCTGCATGGCAAACAGCCGCAAGAACGGCCGTCCGTATCCGAAACTGGTTTTCGGCGAAACCCTCAGCGTCGCGGTCCAGACTTTTCGCACCAACAAAATGCGGTTCATCTTGACTGCTCTGGGCATGGTCATTGGGACGGCGTCGCTGATCCTGGTGGTCACCGTCGGGCTCACGGGCAAGCAGTACATCATTCAACAGATCCAGAATATCGGCTCGAACATGATGGCAGCGGAGTATGAGGGGGGCAGCCAGTATGGCAGCCAGAGCTCGAGCGATTTGCTGACGCTTGCGGACTGGGATGCGGCGCGTGAGCGGGTGCCAGGCATCAGTGCATCCTCGCCGATGATCGAGTTTCACGACCAGGTCCCGATTCCTGGCGGCCAGCAACGCGCGATTGTGGCGCTGGGTGTCTCGTGGCAGTACCGCTATGTGCGCAACCTCAATATCCTGGCTGGGCGCTTTTTCGACGATGGCGACACCCGGGCACGTGACAAAGTCGCGCTCATTACCCAGATTCTTGCCAACACCCTCTACGGCTCACAAGATGCAGCCATCGGGCAGCAGATCAAACTTAGCGGCTTACCCTTTACCGTGATTGGGACCTTCAAGGAACGGGTTGACACCTTCGGCGAGTCGGAAATTTCGGATAACACCATCCTGATTCCCTACACGGTGGCGCGGTTCTTTACCGCCAGCGACACCGTGAAGCAATTGTTCTTTTCCGTGTCGGACTCGGCCGAGGTCCCGCGGGCGACCGAAGAAATTCATGATGTGCTGCAGTCACGGCATCGTCCCGAATCGGTTTACAAGGTATATAACCTGACCCAGCTCCTCTCGGTCGCCGCCAAAACCGCCAACACTTTGACCACCGTGCTCCTGCTCATTTCCGTACTCACCCTGCTGGTCAGCGGAGTGGGCATCATGAACATCATGCTGGCGACGGTGAATTCCCGCATTCGCGAAATTGGCGTTCGTAAAGCGGTCGGGGCCACCAACTCGGAAATTCGCGCCCAATTCCTGACTGAGGCCATACTGATATCGCTGTCGGGGGGACTCCTCGGGACTTTCCTCGGCCTGGCGCTGCCCTTCTCGATACGCTTCATCACCAACTACCGTGTGCCGATCTCCGGCTGGTCCGTCGTCATCGCGGTGGTGGTTTCAAGCTTGGTAGGAGTGATCTTCGGCACTGCGCCCGCCGCCCGGGCCGCGAACTTGGACCCGGTGGAAAGCCTGCGCTACGAATAGTTATAGGTGCATAGTTATAGGTGCATGTGGCGTGACCCGAGCGTTTGTGCTGTTTTACATTTGTATATACATTTGCATAGTTTCCTGCTATGATGAATTTGCGGGTAACGGGATTTGACTGGGACAGCGGCAACCGCGCGAAGTGCCAAAAGCACGGGGTTTCCATTGCGGAAATAGAGGCGCTGTTCACGGGCGACCTCCGCGTTGCGCCGGATCCGAAACATTCGGAGGACGAGGATCGCATGATCGCCGTGGGACGAACCAGCGCCGGGCGGCCTGTGTTTGTGGCGTTCACTCTACGGACGAAAAATCGCCAGCGCCTCATCCGAGCGGTGACGGCCCGCTACATGCACGCGAAGGAGATCGCCGCCTATGAAGACTATGAAAAAGAAGAAAGTTCCAAGGCTCAAAACCGATAAGGAAGCGGAAGCGTTCTTGGCGCAAGACCTGTCGGAGCTCGATTATTCGCAGTTCAAACCGGCGCGGTTTGAATTCGAGAAAAAGGACCAACAGATCAACATGCGCGTGCCCAGGCCGTTGCTGGCGGCGCTCAAAGCCAGGGCAAAGGCGCGGGGCATTCCCTACACGCGCTTTATCCGGGAAACTCTCGAACGGGCCATGGCCGCGCCGAAGTCCTGACATTCTTGCGCTTTCCCACCGTGTTTCAGATCGTAGAGCTTCGTGGAGCGCGGCGAGGGGATGTATCCGGATTTCCTATGACGTCACGCCGTCTGTGATTCGCGCGGTGACCAGGCGGGCAGCCTTCACGGCGCTGACTACCTTGCCGGAAAAGACGAAAATTTCTCCCGCTTCCCGCTCCAGGATGTACAGCGTCCTGCGGTCCTGGGCTGGGTTGTCTTCCACCACGCGAATGGTGAAGCGCGAACCAAGGTAAACCGCGTTCTTCGAGGCTGGGACGGCGAGAGAAGAGTCTTTTCGCATGGCCTCAAACCTGGTGGACGGGAAGGGCTCGAAATCAGGCCGGTTCAGAAGAGGCTGATACATCTCGGGAATCGGCTCATCGGGATTTGTGGTGGTCCAGTGGTTGGTATTTTTGGCTGAACCGAAGAGCGACTGCGGGGAGCTGCCATAGGGATCGAAGGCGGTGAATGGGCCGTCCACCACGACCAGCGATATCCCCTGCAACTGTGGCGGAAGCTGAATCAGGATCTTCTCGGCAACCTGGTATTTCACGCCCTTGAACAGACCGCGCCCGGGTCCTAATCCGTAAGTCGCCCACACGACATAGTCATATTCCAGACGCATGTCCGGCGTGAATGCCCGCTGATCGAACGGAATGTTGAGCGCCTGAATGCGCGCCGATAACAAGTCCCGCAAAATGTCCGGGTCATAGATCTGTTCGTCCACTTCGTAGCACTTGTCGATGAAGCCGAAATCCATCCACTCGGGGCGGCAGGGCTTTACGCTGAGATGGAACTCGGCCATCACCTTTTCGAACAATGCGGGCGCTGTCTGCGAGCCCTCGTGGGGAATCGCGTAATAATGCCGGCTATTGCGCACAATTGCGGGTGCAAACGTGCTCAGGAACTCCGCCCGGGCCTCCAGGGTTTCGCGGATCGTCTCCGGGCTGCGCGGATAGTGATATCCGGAATGAATGCGGTATTGATTGATGGCGGATGCTGCCCGCAGGATACCGAGCGGATCGAAAAGCCGAACATCGTGGCCGGCCTCCGCCAGACTGATCGCAATGGTAGCGCCGTAAACTCCTGCCCCCGCGACCGCAACTTTGGCTCTCATTCTGACCTTAGACCTCGTTCCTTAGGACCCAGGCTTGGGCGCAACCGGCACCAGAATTCCTTCCCGGATGAAATATTCAACGCCGCGCCAGCGGATGCTGTTGCGGCCAAAACTGATCAGCCAGATGATGCAAGCCATCGCGTCCCACACCGGGATCAGCGGCATTTTCTTCCACAGGCCCCGCTGTTTCATGCCCCAGACGCCGATCAACCAGGTCATGGCGACTCGAAGCACGGCATAGCTGCCCAGGTATCCGATGATAACCGCCATTGAGGGATGAATTGCAATGGCGACCAGCGCCCAGGGCAGTCCCCAGGTGAAGATCAAACCGAAATGACCCCACGGGCGCATGAGCCGCATTACCGTCATCCAGCGAACGCGTTTGTAAAACAGATCGCTTAGTGACGCGAAGTCGGCGACGGTTTGCACAACGTAGGGAAGCAGCTTGACCTCATAGCCAAGCTCGGCGATCAGGCGACCCACCCGAAGATCGTCTGCCGGGCGATTTTCGATTGCCTCATAGCCGCCGAAAGCGGCGATATTCTGGCGCCTGGTAACAATGGTTTGCCCAAAGGTGAACTTCACGCCGTCCAACTGCCAAGCCACCAAGATTCCGGCGAAGAAGTCGGAAATCATCCCTATCGATTGCAATTCCTGGATGAGCGAGGTCTCTTTGGTGGAGACATACAGGCAAGTAGCTCCGCCAACTTTGGGATCGCGAAAAGATGCGGCCACGGACCGCAGGTAATCAGGGCGGACGCGGATGTCGCCATCGGTGATGACCAGCAGATCGTACTGAGCTTCGCTGACCAGGCGGACCAGCCGGGCAATTTTGTCATTGATCGCACTACGGCCGGAGCCGAAAAGCAGACGAATGCGGCGTTCGGGAAAATCCTGCACCAGTTTCTCGAGAACCGGCAGTGCGGGATCATCCGCATCCACGCAAAAAAGAATTTCGTATTCGGGATAGTCCTGGCGGCAGAAGCTGGCGTAATTTTCGTAGGCGTCGAGGTCGAGTCCGCGGATGGGCTTTAGACAGCTTATGGGAGGCGTGAAGTCAAGATTCGGCGGAGTCCGCTTCCAGCTCCAAAAGAATCGCGCAGAGCTGTAAAGGGCCAGCAGATAATAAATGCCGGGAATCGCAGCAACAGCGAGGACTATGTAGCTGGGGACCGTCAACCCGTCTGCTCTCCAACCATGGGTTTAGATTGTTTCACGGGAACCAGGGAAAACCAATCTCGTGGGGACCAACTCTTCCCGGCGGAAAACTAGGAACCGAATCGACTCTGTTCCGAGACCCTCAGAAATCTCCAGAAATGTGGAGTGTAACATGGGAGGAAATCCCCCGTCGAACGGCAGCATTGCACAGCAGTGCCGGGTGGAACGGGGCTGGCGCCAGCGGTGGACTTGTTCGGCGCCGCGGGCGATGACGGTTGTAACTAGGGGTGCGATGGCATGCGCGTCTGCGTAACTGGCGGCACTGGTTTCCTGGGGACGGCCCTGGTGCGAGACTTGCTGGCCCGGGGAGTTTCCGTCCGGGTGCTGGCGAGGCCTTCCTGCCGTGCCGATCGGCTGGAAACCCAAGGCGCAGAAGTCGTTCGCGGAGGGTTGGGAGACCCAGACTGCATAGCCCGCGCGGTCGAAGGAGCGGACATTGTCTATCACCTCGCCGCCAAGGTCGCTACGCCGGGCAGCCGGGCCGATTTCCTCGAAACCAATGTGGACGGAACCGAGCGCGTCCTGACCGGATGTCTCCGGCAGGGCGTCGGCCGCGTCGTGTATGCCAGTTCGCTGGCGGTTTATGGCCCTGTTGCAAACGGTCAGCGAATCGAGGAGAGCACTCCCTGCGATGCGTCACCGCAGCTACGCGACTTCTACGCTCAGTCGAAGATCCTGGCAGATGAACTGGCCGTCACCTTCGCACGGGAAACGGCACTGCCGATCACGATCCTCAGGCCCGGGATCGTCTATGGTCCGGGCAAGCAACTTCCGGTGGGCCTGCTGGGATTCACGCTGGGGAAGACCAACTTCGTATTCGGCAATCCTAAGCATCGCATTCCGTTGAATTACGTGGAAAATTTGGTGGATGCGTTGCAAGTGGCTGCACATTCCGGTGGAGGGCAGCTTCGGCAATTCAATATTGTCGATGACGATGAACTCACCCTGGCGAAGTACCACGAGGCGAAAACGGCGGTGGACAAAACAGTGACGCATTTTTCCCCCGGCTGGCCGGTCCGGCTGGCGGGGCCTTTCGCCGAAATTGCGGTCCGGATGCTGCCGCTGGGAGGCAGTGTGCGATTCTCAAAGCATCAGTTAAACCGGGCCTTGCAGGACCGCTGGTATGACACGCATCGAATCCGCCAAGAAACCGGATGGGCGCCGAAAGTCGGGCTGAAAGACGCCTTGTACCGCACCTGGAAAGCTGGCCGCTGAGTCGCTGCTGAACGAGGCGCTAAGCATGTCGCCGGGTTGGCACGGACGGAGCTGAAGCTCTACACCTGAAGCACGTCGCCTTCGCGCGCAACCATCTGGTACAGCACGGGATTGACGAAGAAGCCGATAAACAGCCGCGAGATAAGACCGGCCACGATGACGATGGCGAAAGGCTTCTGGGTGGCTGAGCCAATGCCGGTGGACAAGGCCGCGGGAAGCAGGCCGAGACATGCAACCAGCGCCGTCATCATGATGGGACGAAGTCGCAGCAGCGAGGCCTCCCGGGTTGCGGTGGGGATGTCCATGCCTTCCTGGCGAAGCTTGTTGATGTAAGACACCAGAATGACCGCGGTCTCGACCGACACGCCCAGTAACGCCACCAGCCCCAGGACTGACGAAACACTGAACGGAGTGTGCGTGAGTTTCAGTGCCACCAGCGCGCCCACCGGTTCGGTCATAATCACGCCCAACGCGATGGTGACGGGGAATTTGAAGTTTCCGTACAAGGCGAACAAGATCATGAAAATGAGGACGACCGCGAGCGGGCCGATTAAATACATCTGCGCTTTGGCATCCAGAAATTGGCTATACTCGCCGCCCCAGGACAGCCAGTAGCCTTGGGGCAGAGAGACCGCTTGACTGACGGCCTTTTGGCCATCTCTCACGGCACTCTCCAGGTCGCGTCCTTCAATGCTGTACTGCACTCCGATGTAGCGGGAATTGTTCTCGCGGTAAATGAAGGACGCGCCGTTTCCCTGGCGGATGTCGGCGAGCTGGCTGACCGGGATCTGCTTGCCGTCGGGCGTGCCGACCAGCAACCCGCCGATCTCATGCGCGCTGCTGCGGAATTGGGGCTGCATGCGCACCACCATGTCGAACACTTTTTCGCCCTGGATGACCTGGGTCACGGCTTGTCCCCCGACGGCCGCCGAAATTACCGCCTCCACATCGGCGACATTGATTCCATAACGCGCAATTTTGTCGCGGTCCACATCGATCAACAGGCTGGGTTGTCCCAGTTCGCGGACCACGGTCAAGTCGGTAACCCCCGGGGTCTTGGAGAGCGTGTTCTTGATCTGGATCGCTTTATCCTGGAGGACGGTCAAGTCGTCGCCGTAGATTTTGACCGCCAGGGAACTTTTTAGTCCGGTCAGGGCCTCATCGACGGCGTCTTCCGCCGGTTGAGTGTAGTTGAAGATGATTCCGGGAAACGCAGTCAGTTTCTTGTTGATAGATTCAATCAGCTTGTCCTTGGTATTGAGGTCGCCGCTCCAGGCTTTGTCCTTGTAGGGTTTTAGTCCAACGTAGAATTCGCAATTAAAGAAGCCGGTCGGGTCGGTGCCATCGTCGGGCCGTCCCAACTCGGAGCCCACCACCGTGACTTGCGGATATGACATCAGGATCTTGCGTATCTGGGGAGCAATACTGCTGGCCTCTTCGAACGAGATGGTGTAGGGCAGGGTGGCCCGCACCCAAAGCGCGCCCTCGTCCAGGTGGGGCATAAATTCTCCACCGATAAAGGGAATCAGAATAAGCGTCAAGCCGAAAATCAAAGTCGCCAGGGCCATGATCAGTTTGGGACGCGCCAGTGCCCAGTCCAATTGCTTCGCGTACTGGTCCTTCATCCACTCGTAGGCGCGGTTACGATGCTCCCGAACGCCGCTCTTGAACCAGTAAGAGGAAAGGACCGGGACTAGTGTGAGTGTGAGGATTAGCGCGCCTACCAACGCGAACGACATGGTCTCGGCCATGGGATGAAATAGCTTTCCCGAAGGTCCGCGCAGCGCGTAGATGGGAAGATAGCCTGCCAGGATGACGGCAACCGAATAGAAGATTGGCCGGTCTACGTCTTTTGCCGCGGCGAGAATGACTTCATTCAGCTTATAGTTCTGTCCTTGTCTGAGCGCGAGCTCACGGTAGATGTTTTCCACCATCACCACCGTGCCATCAATGATGATGCCGAAATCGATGGCGCCAATCGACAGCAGGTTGGCGGCGCCATCATGGGCATGCAGCACGATGAAGGCAAACAGCAAGGACAGCGGGATGGTGAGCGCTACGATGATGGCCGCACGTAAATTGATCAGGAAGAAAATCAGCACGATCAGCACCAGGACCATGCCGCGGAGCAGGTTGTCTTCCACGGTATCGGTGGTCAGCTTCACCAGGTCGCTGCGATCGTAAAAGGGATGGATCTTAACGTCGGGCGGGAGGATTTGCTGGTTGAGTTTCTCGGTTTGGGCTTCTACGCGCTTGAGAACGTTTTGCGTCTGCTCGCCGCGCAGCATGAGAATGACGCCTTCCACCGCATCGTCATTTTGCTGGTAACCGAATTCGCCCAACCGGGGCGCATGTCCGATCACGACATCGCCAACATCCTTTACGCGAATAGGCGCGCCGTTGTTGCTGCCGAGGACGATGTTGCCAATGTCGTCGGTGTTGCGGACCAAGCCGATGCCGCGCACGTAATAGAACTGGCCACCCTGCGAGTAAAATCCGCCGCCTGCGTTGGAGTTATTCGCGGTGAGGGCGGTCATGACTTGCGGCACGGTCAAGTGATATCCGTAGAGCCGGGCGGGATCCAGCAGCACCTGATACTGCATCGTTGTGCCGCCAAATCCGGAGTCATCGGCAACACCGCGGACAGAACGATAGGCCCGCTCAACCACCCAATCTTCGATGACCTTCAGCTCCTGCGGACTACGGTCGGGACTTTCAAGCACATAGCGATAGACCAGGCCACTGGGGCTAAACAGCGGGGCCATGCTGGGTGTCACTCCCGAAGGCAGGCTGGCATCGGCGATGCGCTGAAAGACGATTTGCCGCGCGAAGTAATCGTCCGTACTGTCTTCAAATGTCAGGATGACGTCCGAAAGCCCGTACAGCGAGATGGAGCGCATCACCACCATGTGCGGCACGCCGTTCATCTGCAGTTCCAGCGGCAGGGTGACGAGGCGTTCCACTTCTTCTGCGGCGTGGCCGGGCCATTGCGTGATGAGTTCAACTTGCGGCGGGGAAAGGTCAGGGTAGGCATCCACCGGCATGCGCTGGAACGAGATGATGCCCGCGACCATGATGAAGCCGGTCAGCATCAACACCAGGAACCGTTGCCGCAGCGATGCTTGTACGATGCGATGGATCATTCAGATGTGGACGCCGCCGTCCCCCTCTCGCGCTTCATCCTCGATTCACGCCCATGCCGCCCTAACGCGGTTTCACCGATGGGTGAAGCTTGCCTTTCACAGGCTGCGGAAAAACTCCGCGCACCTGTGATTTGAAAGGGCACGGCTTCAGCCGTGCCGCTAAGCACTTTATTTTTGTCATCCCGAGCGGGCTTCAGCCCGCGAGGGACCTGCTTCTCCGGCGTTTTCGCCAGCCTGCTAGCGCTGCAGCGAGTTCGCAAACTGCAGGAAAAGGCTGCCATTGCCGACGACGCGATCACCGGGTTTTAACCCGCTAGTCACTTGAGTCTGTCCATTCAGGCTGTCGCCAACAGTTACCGTGCGCCGTCCGAACTGCTGCGGAGAAGACTCGACATAAACGAAGGGCATGTTCTCGCTGTCGCGCAGAACGGCGGAATCCGGCAGTGCAATCGCATTTTGGATGGCGCCTGCATCCACCGTGGCCACCACATACATGTCCTTCTTCAACTTCTCTCCCGGGTTGCTGGTCTCGATGCGCGCCTGCAACGTGCGGGTGTTCGGATCCAGCGAAGCCGCCACGTAGGAAATGCGCCCGTGAAATACGTCGGGATACGATTCCGTCTGGATCGTGACCGGGTCTCCCACCCGCACATTGGGCAAATCCTTTTGATAAACATTCACCAGCACCCACACATTGCTGGTATCGGAAACCAGGAAGCACTGTGTGGCTCCGGTCTGGACCAACTGACCGGCCGCCACGTTCTGTTCGACCACCTGGCCGGCGATGGGCGCCCTGACCGGGACCTCGAAAGTGGGCGGAGATTTCACCAGGGCATCCGGATTGGTAATTCCGAGCACCTTGAGTGCCGCCTCGGCGGCAGCCAAATCTCCGCCAGCCTGGACCTCGGCCGATTCCGCCTGCTCCAGATTCTGCTCGGCGATAGCATGGTGCTGGTACAAGTCTCGCGCTCGCGCGGAGGCCTGCTGCGCCAGAACGTACGCAGCTTTTGCCTTCAGATAATTGGTGCGGAGTTGGGAAAAGTCGGGACTCGCCACGTACAACATGGGCTCGGCCGGCGTTACCCTCTGCCCGGGAACGACAACGACCCGGCTGACCGGCCCGCTGACCTGCGTAATCACCGGGGTCGTATGGAAGCTGTTGTAAGCAACGGAGCCGGTTAGCCGCAAGGTCCGCTGCAAGGTGGTCGGTTCGACCGTCAACACCTGAACATGCGACATCTGGTCCTGCGGAATGGTGAACAATTCGGCGGTGTTGGAATGGTTCGCGGAGTGATTCTGTCCGCCTGCATCAGGTCCGGCGCCATGACACCCGATACATCCCAGCAGGATCGCCGAGGCAGCGGTCAACGCCGCCACGGCCTGCCAGCGATCTTTGCATGTCTTCACGGAAGGTTCCTCGTTCCCACAGCTTCCTTCAACTGCTCGAGCGCGGTCATGTAGGAAGACAGTGCCTGGCGATACGCCAACTGAGTGGCCCGGTAACTGCGTTCTGCATCGAGGAAGTCCAGCAGGCTGGCGGCGCCCCGCTTGTAAGCATACTCACTGATGTCACGCGAGTCCTGTGCCTCCTTCAAGTATCCCGAAGCATAAAGTTGTACCACTTCTTCGTTGCTGAGCAGCGCTTCATAGGCATCGCTAACATCCGACAGCACAAGGTCGCTACTCGATGCCTGCAACTCCTGGGCTTGGGTAAGCGCATAGCGAGTGCGCGCGATCTCGCCCTGATTCCGGTTGAAGATGGGCACGGCGAAATTTACGAAGAAGGAAGCGCTATTTTCGCCCGCAACGTGGCTATAGTCGGCGGTGCCATTCACATCTTGTTTGCCATTGGCTTTCGCCAGCAAAATCTGGCTTTGCGCAGCGGTTACCCCCAATTCGGCAGCCCGATAATCCGGGCGGTCCTGTAACGCCCTCGTCTGCAAGTCCTCCAGCTTCGCCTTAACGGACACATACGACAAATCGCCGACCACATCATAATTGGCGGGAACGGCGTCATAGCCAAGCAATTCCCGCAAGGCCACCAGCGCCTGCACTCGGGCCAGGCGAGCGGATGAGACGTCCGTCTGAAACTGCAACAGTTGCAGCTTGATCTTGAGGTAGTCGCCTTCGCTGATGTAGCCCGATTGATACTGGACTTGGGCAATGTCAACCGTCTGCTGAAAGCTCTTCAAGTCTTGCAGGGCAAACTGCAGGGTCGATTCCGCCAACAAGACCGCGATGAACTGCTGCGCCACGTTAAATGTCAGAGTCCGCTCCGCATCCGTAGTCTGAGCCCGAGTAACGGCGGTCTGGTTCTGGGCCGCTTGCAAGCGGCGCTGCCGTTTGTGGCCGCGCTCAAACAGATATCCGATGCCAATATCGAACTGCTGGGTCTGGTCAAGATTGTCGGCGCTGAAATCATTGGGACTAAAAATGGGAACGAACTGGGAATCAAAAAGAAGCGTGGGATTGGGACGAAGGTTGGCGGTGATTTCCTGGGCCTGGTTCTGAAGAATCAAGGTACGCGTGGCTTTGAGCGAGTGGTTGTGCGCCAGCGCCAAGTCAATCGCCTGATCGAGCGTGATCAGCGTTGGGGTTTGCGCCTCAACGGCGGGTACAAGCAGCAGCAACAGGATGGTCGCGGCCAGAATGCTGATCCGGAAGTGCCGTGGGCGCATAGAGGTCAAGCCAAAATGCAACCGCCTTGGGGCGAGCTGGAACGATCAGGCGATTGAGCACGCCCCCAGGCGTTCGTATCCGTGTCATCCTCCTGGAAATCAAAAGCTACATTCGCGCGGCGAAACAGCGCCGACGGTCTTCCTGAGAATGTAAACCACTTGGGCAGTAAACACATTGTAAATCGGGAAGTTGCAGGCAGACCAATTGCAGGACCTGCAACTCACCGATGACATAAGGCGGCAGGACCGGGTTCGACAAAGCCGCCACAAGTTATACTAAGTCCGGCGAGGGTAGTTATCGAGCGGGCATTACCAGCGCGGCTTCCGGTCAAATGGATCGGCAGAGTTGGCCCCGAAGCGTATAATCCCATTTCTCCTTGAAAGGATGCGCATGGACATTCAACAAATCCTCACTGACCTCAGCCGCCAACGTAATCACCTCGACCAAGCCATTGCTGCGCTGGAAGGTCTTAGTTCCAAGCCTGCCAGCCGTCGTGGCCGTCCTCCCGGAGCGAAGCCAGCGAAAGCAGCAGCCCCCCGCAAGACTGGCGGCATTACTGCTGCCGGACGCCGGCGGCTCTCCGAGATGATGAAAAAGCGCTGGGCCGAACGCAAGAAGAAGGCCGCTCCAAAGCGCAAGCCGATGAGCGCCGCCTCCCGCAAGCGTCTCTCCGAAATGATGAAGAAAAGATGGTTGGAGAGGAAGGCCAAGACGGCTTAGCTCGGTTCCGGGATTACTGTATCCGCCCGCACGGGTAGTGCGGCGCTTTAGCCCGGGGTCCCCGGCACACGCTGCTTTTGCGTGTGCTGGGGTGGTAGCGCCGCGTTTCCCGCGGCCCAAATGCCTCGCTTAAGCCGCTGAGGTCGAAGACCTCAGCGGCTTAAGCGATTTTTCTTCTTGCCCTATACGCGGGCCTGAACACCCAAGCCGCGCAAAGGACGGCGCGGCTTGGGGCCCGGCTGAAGGCCCGCACTACCCGTGCAAACCGGACACATCTATTGCGGAACCGCTCTAGCTCGGGACACACCAACTCGCAATCTGGTTTAGACGGTTTGTCTTCGTAGGCTTGCGTGGCTGCTAGGGCGGCTCGGCTCTTGGCAATGCCTAGCAGCCTGTGGTGCAAGCAGCTGATTTTGGGCACGGCCAGCGGCGTACTCGGGTTCGTGGGCTCGCCAAGGATTTCACGCCGGACGTTGAGATTCGACTTCTGTAGAGCCAATTCCGAGCTTCCCGTC
>Ga0208034_1000547_pt1 | contig 29286 bp, 29 predicted proteins | sample June2015DPH_8_10_FD_184699 | JGI IMG/M metagenome (GOLD analysis project Ga0208034, IMG submission 184699) | Peatland microbial communities from SPRUCE experiment site at the Marcell Experimental Forest, Minnesota, USA - June2015DPH_8_100... | ecosystem: Environmental > Terrestrial > Soil >...
CCGCCTCCAAGCCCAGCGCCCCCAGCACCTCGTGCTCGGCCCGCAACTCCCGCAGGTCCTCCAGCCGCCGGCCCCCCGCATGTTGCATCCACACCAACGCTTGCACAAACTCGTGCGGCTGATACCCGCGCCCCGACTTCGGACCTTCCAGCGCTCGGTCCACTTCCTCCCATAACCCCACCGCTCGCGCCAACTCCTCCAACACCACCAGCCCGCCCAGACTGGTCAACCGCTCCGAACTTCTTTCGAGCTTGATAGGCAGAATCAACTGCGCTAGGCTTGCTTCCATCGTTCACCCTCCGGGTGTGGGTCTGGATTTCTTCGCAAAATCTCTATAACACACATCCCGTGAGGGTGAACGCCTTTTCTGCGGTCTCCCGCTCGTTTCAATCGCGATTCTTGGGTGTTACTTCCATTCGCACCAACAGAAGTCCTGCTCTCCGTGATCTCTGTGCCTCCGTGGTGAAGTCTTTTTGGGATACAATATTCTCGCTCCGATTTCCACGCGGCTTAAGACCTCAAATCCAACTTCTGGGGGCCAGAGAGGACTTGTTATGATTTCGCAAGCCAACATCCTGCCGACAACTCCCATGGGGGCAAATCTTGTAAACGGAGGCGGCGCGACGTTTCGTGTGTGGGCGCCGCGAGCAACTGCGGTTTACCTCAATGGCACGTTTGGAGGCACTCCGCAGACCGGCCAGACCGACGATTTGCTGATGGCGAAGGATTCCAACGGTTACTGGACGGGGTTCATACCCGACGCCCGGGACGGCGACCCGTACCATTTCTGGGTCGTGGGCGCGGGATCGAGTGGTTACAAACGCGATCCGTATGCGCGCGAATTGGCGGCGGATTCTCCCTTCCCAACCTGTAGCTGCCTCGTCCGGTCAGGGACCGCCTACCCCTGGCACGACTCGGCTTTTGTGACGCCGGACTTTTCCAACATGATCATCTATCAGTTGCATGTTGGAACCTACGCACCCCGAACCCCGGGCGTGGCATCGACCTTTCTCGACGTCATCGGGAAGATTGAGTACCTGGCGGCGCTCGGGGTCAACGTGCTTCAGCCGCTGCCGATCGATGAAATGGAAACCGATGTCTCAATGGGCTATAACGGCGCGGATTATTTCTCGCCAGACTTTCCCTATGTGATGTCTGACCCCGCAGTTCTCGCCGGGTACCTCTCGACCATCAACACCCTTCTCGCAAGCAAGGGCATGGCGCCCATGGGAATCCAGGACATCGCTTCCGGGCCCGCGCAACTAAAGGTTATGGTGGACCTGTGCCACCTTTACGGCATCGCGGTGGCCTTCGACGTGGTGTACAACCACGCGGGCGGATTTATGGGCGACGATCAAAGCCTCTATTTTTGGGATCGCGCTGCCGACACCAGCGATAACAACCAAAGTCTCTACTTCACCAACATGGGCCTCGCGGGCGGCCTCTCCTTCGCCCTTTGGAATAACGATGTTCGCCAGTTCATCATCAATAGCGCGCAATTCTATATCGATGAATTCCACGTCGATGGGTTCCGCTACGACGAAATCAGCGCTCTCCTTGCGATGAACGAAGATTCCGGCTGGAGTTTTTGCTGCGACCTCACCAGCACGCTTCGGTACGTCAAGCCGCGGCTGCTGCAAAATGCCGAGTATTGGCCTTACGAATTCCAGAACTATCCGCGACCGGCTCCCTTGGTCGTCACACCCACCGCGAGCGGCGGCACGGGCTTTGACGTGGTTCAACACGATGGAATGCGGAGCGCCGTCCGCACCGCCGTTCAGCAAGCGTCTTACGGGCAGAGCGCTGCGGTCGATTTTGACTCGATCGCCGCAAATCTCTACCCCCAGGGGTTTGCGCATGGGTGGCAGGCGGTCCCATGTGTTGAGAACCACGATCTCGTGGCGGTGGGGCGAGACCTGCGTATTCCCGCGCTGGCCGACGGCTCGAATTCGCGTTCGTGGTACGCCCGCAGCCGCTCGCGCTTCGCCACCGGACTGCTGCTGACGGCGCCGGGAATCCCCCAGATCTTCATGGGGCAGGAATTTCTGGAAGACCAGCAATGGAGCTGCGATCCCACCGCGACAGGTAATCTTATCGATTGGGGCGGCATCAATAGCGGCTCTGACACATCCCTGGGGGATCATCTGCGCTTCACGCAGGATCTGATCCGGCTCAGATGGAATCAACCCGCTTTGCGCGGCGACAATGTCAACGCCTTTCACGTCCACGACCAGAACCGCGTCATTGCGTTTCACCGTTGGCTGGACACTGGGAATGACGTCATTGTAGTTGCCACTCTCGCCGAAACCACCTGGTACAACTACGCGATTGGATTCCCTTTCTCCGGGCGGTGGGTGGAGGTCTTCAACAGCGACGTCTATGACCACTGGGTCAATCCCATGGTCGCGGGCAATGGAGGAGGAATTTGGGCGTCGGGAGGGCCGCTACACGGCTTCAGCGCCTCGGCGAATGTCGTGATTCCCGCTAATGGGATGGTAGTGTTTGCCCGCGACTCGGGAGATTGACTTCACTGCACGGCTTCGGCGGCGTAGATGTGGACAATCGGAAAATGGGTCGATAAACTTGACTTATTCTGAATACGTTTCGTTACAACTTCTGATTTTGCAAGCTGACGACGAGGCAGTGACGCAGTTTGATGTTGCGGTTTGATGATGTAGCGGCGAGTTTACCCGTCACCTGACGGACCATATGGCGGCGTAAAGCCGCCTCTGCATCAAACTGCAGTACTACCACCGACGAGGCTGAGTTGACGATGCTCACAAGCGAACAAGTGAGCGCACTGGTCCAGTGGAAGAACCTGCTCGCGGAGGCGGGACTCGACCGAGTGTTGGTCCGCGATGCGGGGAGTGAACCCCGGCAGGTTGCCGAGAAGTTCCAGGTTTTGATGCGCCTGTTCGGCGAGGGCCAGGAAGTGGAAAGGCGCGACGTCGAAGCGTGCGTGCCGGACGAAGTGCTCTCGACGCTCGAAGCCCTGGGCCTGGTAAATCGGGTTGGGGAGAAGGTCGCGCCTGCGTACCGGCTGGTGTTCCACGTGGGGCTGTGGCTGTTCTGCGAAAAGGTGTCGCGCTCGGCTAAGTTCTACTACGGAAATGACTCGATTGAGCTCAGCCGCGTGCTGGAAGGGGCGGGGGGGAGAGTGCTGGATCTGTGTTCCGGCGTCGGGACGCAGGCCTTGGTGTGCGCCCGGACCGCCGCACATGTTACGGCGGTTGAGATCGAGCCGCTCGCCGCGAAGCTGTTCTGGGTGAACGCCGCCATGAATGAGCTGTCGGACAAAGTGGAATTGATCAACGGGGATCTTCTTGAGCCGGTGGCAGGGCGAAGCTTCGACGTGATCTCCTGCAATCCCCCGTTCATGCCGGCGGCTCCGGGTGTGCGGCTTCCGAGGTTCGCGGACGGCGGAGGCGACGGGCTGGGGATTGTGCGCCGCTTGATGGCCGGGCTGTCCGAAGCCCTCGCCCCGGGCGGCCGGTGTGAGGTGGTGGGCGCGGTTTTGGGGAATCGCGAAGGCCCGGATTTAGCCGAGTTCAAAAGGATGGCGGCTGATTCGAGCCTCGCGATTATTATCGACTGCATTACCCGTGAGGAACTCGAAGGGGGAACCATGAGGAAGCTCGTCGGGATCGCCATGGAAGGCGGCAGCGAGAAAGACGTCGAAGGGGCGTTTCGAAAACACTTCGCGAGCCTTGGCGCCACGCACCTATACTGCTTCTTGCTGCATGCTTCGCCAGCGCCGAGTCCAATGGTTTGTGCGTCGTATTTCGATGGTCAAAACACTGCTTTTCGGATGGTGCCCTTTCCCTAAGCCTGCTTATATCGACCTTACCGCAGTATTCAAACCCGTATGCACGTTGGTGTGACTGCGAAAGCGGGCGACCGCTTATTGCTGTCGATTCAACGCGATTGAAAAAGGCTGGCGACCACCCTGCCATCGATACTCACAGCGAGATCGATATGTCCATTGCGCTGAAGCTGAGCAATGTGAGCTTTGGCATTGGGAAGGGAGAAACCAAACCTTGTGACCAGGTCAGACCATGCTTGCCCGGTATCTTTCGCCCGCACAGGACTGGAATTTCCAGCGCCGCCAATACTCGGCGTGAATACCATTTGAACGCTCCGGTCCTGGAGTAAGGAAAGAGTCAACCTGCCTTCCATAAGTACCCTCCTATACGATTTTCCCGATTGCGGATACGAAGGTGCGTGCAAATTGGCGCCGAAAGAAGGATCCACCTCAACCGCCGGGATCTCACAAAAGGTTGTTAAAGTGTCTCCCTGAATGCACCTTGGTACTCTACACAGCTTGTCGAGCCATTTCCGACTTGCGCTCTGGCCACCGAGCTCGGGCTTTGGCAGGCCCGCAGTCCTATTCTGAGCAGGCGGAGGCCAGAGCGCGAATATTCGAAGCCGACCCATCTTCCGGGACAAAGGTCATGTTGCCGGAAGATGTGCGAACGTGGAATCCCTTTTCCCAAAAAGCGACGCGGAGATTCTTTTTGACCTCAACCTCTGAGCACGCGAAGTCGAAGCTATGGACCTGCCCGTCCACGGCGGTCTCGCCGACGTATTTTAGGCGCCCGGCAACAACACTCAGCGTGCCGCGGCAATACGATCCTTTGTCGCCGGTCCCTCTGCCGGAGTGCATGTGGTAGACGCGGAAACTGAGGACGGCGGCTGGAACCTGGCTTGCGCGCCGTGACTCCTCTTCCGCCTTCTCGGTACGGGCGAGATCAGCTTCTAAATCCGCGACGGACTTCTCCCCCGGCAGCAGTTGCGCCAGCACGTCGGCGAGTCGATGCGCGGTCGGGAAGTCCTTGCTCAAAATCGCCTGGCGGACCTTGAACTCTCCACCCTTGATGCTGTTTTCGAGAATCGTCCGTGTGTACTCGCTCGAGGGATCGAGCGCCAGCGCCTGCTGCGAATAAGCGATCGCGTTTGCGTCCCGAGGCTCAGCATAGTTTCCCTTGGCGCAGGCCTCGAGAGCGAGATTCTGAAGATTGACAAGCTGCGCAGCCTTGGGATCCGGGGCGGGCGCAGCCGCCGCCGGCTTCGCCGCGGTGACGGCCTTCACGCGGCGGGGTTTCCTGGCGGGAGCAGGCACTTGTGGTTTTTCTTCGGGCAGCTCGGAAGCCGGAGGGGTAGTGTCGACAGGCCCCAAGGCTGGAGTTGCTATCACCGCCGAGGGCGCGGGGCTTTGTACCTGCGGCGCCGCCACATTCCCAACTCGAGCGCTCTGCGCCTTCGGATGGAATAGATGCCAGCCTGCCATTATACAAATGGCCAGCAGCAAGCCGGCGATTCCACCGACAAGAACAAAGGGGAAGGGCTTTTTCGGTTGCGCAGGGAATACTGCCTCCCCGACTACGGGCAGAATGAGCGGCGCAGAAACGGTCGGGGCTGTTGCGGGAACCGGTCCGGCAATTTCGCATAGTGCGGCATTCTGGCGCAACAATGCGGCCACGGTTTTCCCCAACTGGCCAACGACAACGGTTGGGGCTTCAACAGCCGAAGCCTTGGGCGCGAACGCATGGGCCGAAAGTTCCTGGGCGGGCGAGGGCGGTGATGGCGGCATGTTCGTGGCGGCCCTGCCTGGCTTCCCGTCCAGCGATCTTAACTGGTGTGCCCGGGGGGGAGGTGGGATGTTGGGTGAGAGCGTCCTCGAGGCCTTCTCCTCGGCGCGAGGAAGTACGGAAGGCGAGGGCGCGTATGACAGCGTGGGCGGGGACGAGGGTGCCTTCGCAGCAGCAGACCCGGTGACACTCGCAGCGGAAGGCACGGTAATGGGGAAGGGCTTTTTCGGTTGTGCAGGGGAAGTTTCCTCCCCGCGCACGGGCACACTCAATGGTACAGAAACGATCGGGTTTGTTCCGGGCAGCGGCCCGGCAATTTTGCGTGGTGCGGCAGTCTGGGGCAAAGGTGCAACCACGGTTTTCGGGAGCTGACCGACGGTGACTTTTGGGGGTTCAATAGCCAGAGCCTTCGGCGCGAATGCCGGGGCGGAAGTTGCCTGGGCGGGCGCAGGCGCGGGCAAGGTCGTGGCGGGTTTGCTTGGCTTCCCGCCCGGCGATCTTGGCTGGACCGGCCGGGGCGGAGGCGCGATGTTCAGTGGTCGCGCCCTCAAGGCTTTTTCCGCGGGACGAGGAGGCACGGTCGGCAAGGGCGCGGGTGACATCGCCACTGGCGACGAGGTTACCTTCGCAGCAGGCGGCCCGGTGAGACTTGCAACGGAAAGTACAGGTGGTGAACTCTCCTTGGAAACAACCGGAGGAGCAGCCGGTGCGGGTTTAAGCCATCGGGAAGGCGCGGCCTCACTGACGGGAGCTCCGCACTGCTCACAGAATTCCCCGCTGAGATCGAGCGGGCCTTTGCAGAAGCGGCAGGTCGGCTCATCGGCCGCGTGGGGTGTAAATCGTGGTATTTTTTCCGTGCCCGCCAACCCGAACTCGGAAGGCGTTGCATCTGCTTCGAGACGCGGCGAAACCAGCTCTCCTTCTCCAACTTGGGTTCCGCATTGATAACAGAACGAACTCCCCTCGGGTAGCTGTAACCCGCACTGAGGGCAACAGGACATGCTGGCCAGTCCGCGTTCCATCGAGTTTGCCTGTCTGCCCATAGGTACAGACCGCTTCCCCTCTATGTGTCAGCCCCGAACTGATGCGTCTTTCATTGTGGCCACCCCGCAAGCCATTGCGATAATCCGGAACCAGGGATGTAGGAGCAATTACAAAACTACCTTTCCTTTCTACATATGTCTACAGTACCAAGGTGCTGCCTTGGCGATTATACTTTCTCTAGGCAATACAATATATTGTGGTGAAGTTGGGCATGTATCCCAGTAATACGGAATCAGCCTGCTTCATGAGGAAACATTGTCAACGCATCTCACGTCCACGATCAGAACCGCGGACAAGTTGAGGGGATGCGGCTTACCGCGCGGGGTTACGGGGAATCCATCCGGGGCTTCCGATGTCGGGCGGCATTCGCCAGCACCTAATGCCTAAGGGTTACTCGTGGTCTGCTACCTTCAGCTTCGAGAGGAGTGCCGCGCCTCCGGTGTAGTAAAGTGTTGTCGAGGCAGGTCGAAGCGTCACGCGGAATTCGCTTGCATCCCGCGCCACCACACTCCGTCCAAACAGGTCGTATACTTCCTCCACATGACGCGGAAGGCGGAAGGTTCGATCACCACCGGCGACCGTGTGAATCGCCAGAAGATCCCGTGCCGCGTACAAGACGTCGCCATCACGGTTGTACAAATGAACCCCGGCGAAGCCCGCGATGCCACGCAACACGGGAGCAGGCAGATTGGGAGCGGCAACGTAAATCGAAGTCCATTGCGGAAAGCTCTTGACGCCCATGCCAGGCTTGCAGTTCCCCTTGGAAAACACGACCTGCCCGAGCACCCGTGCCTCCGGGTCATCAAGGTAGAAGATCGGACTCAGTTTGTTGTTGGTTCCCCAAGAAAGGTCCTGCGGGAGGCCGGCTGTGATGGGGTGGGTGAAATCGACGATATGCAGAAGCGGTCCCCAGGGTTGGTTCCCCATAGCAAACTTGAATCCCGTTAGATCCCGCATATGTTCCACGGAAGGCCCATCTTCAAGATATCCGGGCGCATAAATCCACAACGCCACGCGACCATCCTTGCGCAGTTCAGAATTCAAGGCCTCCCGCCGGCTTCGGCCCAGGTGCACAGGATTGAGGAAAACATAGAGTTTATAGGGCTTCAAACGCCCTTCGATGAAATCCTGCAACAAGTAAACGTCAAAAGGCGCGCCGGTTCTCGGCAGACCCCAAAGCCGCTGTTGAAAAATCAAAGGGAGATCCAGGTTGATTCGTTGGGATTCATAAAGGAAACTTTCGTCATCCAACAGAACGGCGATTTCAGCGCCGGGTGTGCGATCCGTTTGAACGAGAAAGTCGCCAAGTTCCCGAAAGCTGAGGAGCCAGGGGGCAAACGCCGGTTCCCGGGCGGGATCGATGGATTCCAACAGCCACCACATGCCCTGACCATGGGTGACGACCTGGGAGAAGTTGCGTTGCAAGATGGCGACACTTTCGGAAAGTGAATTGACGTGGCCGAAGTTGGGGTCACGGTTGATATGCGTTCGTGTATCGTCTTCAATGATGCAGAGCTTGCCATGCAGATGGACCGACTCGGCGGGTTGCATCGCGGGTGCGTCACCCCCGATGCCACGAAACCCGTAGCTATAAGGCCCCACCAGGAAGTCCACGTAAGGCGATGCAAGAACCCGCCTCAGTCCCAAATGACCGCTGCGCTGATAGGTGGAGTAATCACTTTCCGGCCTCTCGTCGAAGAACCCGCCATTCCACGTCATGTCCATCAAGTAGCCATAGAAGGCGCCTGCCAACTTCGTCCCTTGCGTCGCCTCCTTCACGGTTCGGCAGAAATCGATGACGAGGTCAGCGCTCAGATCCGCAAGGCTTTGGTAGTAGTCGATGACGTTGCGTTCGCGGGCCGCATCGCGGAATGAGTAGAGCCGGGCCTGAAGTTGTTCGACCGCAGAGGGAACCTCCGCCCCCTCGAATGTGATCCCGGGATCATGCCAAGAGGCTCGGAGCTCTGCGAGGTCATCGTTATAATTGTGACGGAGCCAGGAGCGGAAATGCCGCCCCATCGGCTCGCCATAGTCGCTGCAAAGGGAGTACATGGAAGTCTCGCCCTTCACCCATTCTCCCGTGTGTCCGGCGCCGGGCTGAAAGGCCGTGATCCGATTGATGAGGCCGGTGCGGTTGAGATGGGCAACGAAGGCCCGGAGGAATTCGTTCACTTGCTTCCGCCACACTTCCGAAGCGAAGGACTGGCCAACCGGCCTGCCATCTGACGCAATCTCGCACTCCCCCGGGTAAGCCTTCATCCACCAGTCGCCCGGCTGGAATTCGAAGTGCAGACGGAGATGAAAGCGAGCCTGCGGGTCAACGTCGATAATCCTCCCGTAGCGGGCTTCCACCGTGGAGAAATCGAAGGGGTCGGACCTCCCCACCCTGGGTTCAACCCACTCGAAATCTTTCCCCGCGTCGAAGGAATAAATGTGAATCCCTGCCTTGGCCACAGCTCGGGCGTGTTCGCTATCCCGCCAACCTTCTATCGTGGGAGTGCTGACCCAGCACATCCCCGCGAAGACCGGCTCACCGTTGAGGAAAAGTGTCGGGGTTCCGTTATGGGACCTAACCTGGGCCACAAGACGGCTGTTCTGCATATCCGTCGTGTTCCCCGAACCCTCCGGGCCCATGCCAACAAGTTCTGTTATTCCGGCAATCGATAGTGGAAGCACCTTCAAAACATCGCGTCTCTGCATGGAAGATACTCCTGGTCCGTCGGGCGGGCGAACATCCAATCACATCGGGAATCACTGCCGCATATTCATTCCTCGACAGCTTGATTCCGGAGACCCGTAAAAGCCGCCGGGACTCTATCACCACGATCATAGGTGGGCAAGATGACTCCGCGGTTTTGGCATTGCTGACGAGGTCGACTAGGGCGAGGTGCCTCTGGGGAGCGTGCAAACACCTCCAGAGATCAAAACGAGCCTGAAGAACCTCGGGGGTCACCCCAAATCGGCCATCCCGGAGCCGACTAAAGGGCCGGGGGAAAAACTCGTGGTCTTTCCGCAGTCTGTGAAGCCCCCCTTCAAGCAACCTCCTATGAGCGCCAGAGGGCAATAAGAGAGCAGGATTAGGCGGCATCGTCCAGGAGGAACGCTTCGCGCTCCGCAGCCTGCCGTTCTCGATCCTTATAGCGCGAATCGTCGGGCTCGGTGTCGGGAATGCCGAAAGGGGCGTGCAGCGCCAGCAAGTGCGATGGCTGATGTGATTGAAAAAGCTCCCCTTCCGATTCCAGGAGCTCGTGATAATGGCACATGGTTTGCCCTTCCAAGGGGGCGGGGAAGACGCAGCCTTTAACCGGGCACCTCGCCGACTGCCTGGGGGCCGGAGGGGTGGAGGCCGGTTTAGCCGGCAAGGGAACCGCAGATGGGGTTGACTCCCCGGGGGTAGCAGGGGCGGGTGCCAGGCATCTCTGGGTGGCAAGGGCGCCGCAGGGCTCGGAGGAGGGGGGTAGAATTTTAGCCAGTGGAGGTAATGGAAATATAACATTAGACATGTAGTTAGTCCTCTTCTTGGATCGCGCGATTGAGATCGGAATGGTGGGAATAGTCTCCTCGTCGCCGGTGTGCCCGTGCTTCCCAGGCCGGAGAAGACGCGACGGGCACTGGGCTACAGGACGGAAGAAGGCGCCCCGCCCGGCCAGACCTGGCGCCCGGAGGGGAGGCGGGGAGCCCTGAGGACTCTTTGCGAAAAAAAATAGATTTGTGGTTCCCCCGGATTTGCAGGACGTGGTATGATAGGCGGCGTCAAACGGGAAATTTGGCGAGTACCCTAGCCGAGAAACTGCCCGAAGAGAGTAGCCCACGCGTATGAAAGGCCTGTTCGGATTGGGATCAGTAGCGCAAGCGGGGGGCAAAACCGCGAGGGAGCCCCATCCCGGTAAGGCGCTAAGCCGTCTCAAACCGATCACATCTTGGGAGCCGCAGACATTGGGTCCTGCGGACATCGTGGAGGCTCGGGCAGACGGAGAGTTCAGAAACGGCCCTCGGACTATTATATCTATAGTACCGTACACGTTAAGTTACCCTTTCAAAAACGGCTTCCTCCGATCAACGGATCGGAGGGGAGAGGCGCTCACTCGAGGGGGGCGAGCGCCGGCAGGGCGGAGGCTGAACCGGGGAGGACCCTCGGCCCGCCCCCCCGAGCACACCGGAAAACTGCAGCCTGGAATTCGAATTTGTCAAAGACTTCTCAAAAGTGAGGTGCTTCAAAATGGACAACATGACGCCAGCGAAAGTCATTCGCAGAGTTCGAAAGCGCATCGAGGTAAGCCAAGAGGGCTTGGCTCGGTTGCTGAATGCCACCAAAGGAGCGGTCCAGCACTGGGAAAGGGGACGCAATAATCCCGACCTGGCACGGCTCAATGCCCTGCGGCAGCTTTGCCCAGCGGGAGCGGAGCGGAAAGATCTGGATACGCTCATTAAAAATACCCAGTCGCGGCTTGCGCCTTTGCCCGATATCAAACCCGGGGAACTCGGGAAGTCGGGAGACGCCGGGGCGACAGTAGGAATCCCTGGTGGAAGCTTCATCTATCTTCGCCGCGAGAACCACAAATTGCAGCGTCAAGTGACACGCCTGGAATCATTGGTTCAGCGCCGGACCGAGCAACTACGAATCCTTGAGGATCTTGCGACCGAACTTCAGCGCGAGATGGCCAAGCTCAAGGCGAGCCAGGAAGTTGCTCCCGCGGCTGTGCCCAGCGCAGTTCCGACTACACAAGGATAACCTCCCTCGATGGGAGGAAATTCCGGAGATTGCCCAAAGTTCTACCCTCGCCGCGCCTATGGTGAAGTGTGCACCGGGGCCAAAGGGTTTGACTTTTGCCCATCGCGAGCAAATGTGCATGCCCATCCTCCATGTGTGCAGCCGCCCACTCGAAGGCCTTCCCGTCGGGAAGGCCTTTAACTCCAGCCCGATAGTTGTCACTAGATCTGTCGTAGGCAGCCCCCTCCGGGAACGTTATCGCAGTGGGTGGAACCTATAAGACTCACTCCCTGGAAGAGGAACCTATGCTGATGGGGGCGAGGTGCAGCGATCCCTGGAGTTTCGCCTGCACGGGCAAGGGCGCGGTGTCCTTGGGAAACTAAATGCTAGGATTTCCGCAGTTGCATCACCCGAACGGACAGCATAATGGGAGGGGCACTCGTGTCCTTCTCCCGTGCCAGCATTCCCAGAAATGCGATGGCTTGATTTAATAGGGTGTGAGCATCTTCGCGCGCACGCAACTCCAACAAAATTCCAAAGGCTTGCCTTGCCAATTTTTGCGTAATCCTGGGCGCATCTTTCATAATTACCCTTCCCCCTCTCTCCGAATTGATTTTAGAACCCCGAGGGAGATAGAGAGCAATTTCAAGTCCCCAAACCTGAAACTGATCTGAAACCCCTTCACCTCTTGCGCCCGCAGGATGGTTCTGGCCCAGGGCCTGCCGGTCGGAGGATAACCTCATTGTCTGCTGTCGTTTTAGGTGATAAATAGTTTGGCAGTGGACAATCTTGTTACGGTATCAATGTTGTAAGAGCCTACCTAGGTCATCGTGTGGCCACTGACAATTTGTCGGTGTTGACGAAAATGGGCACCTGGCGATGACAATTCTAGTCCCTCCAGGCAGCGGCCTCGCCTACGAACGACTCCACGGCAAGCCGACCAGGGCACGTGGATAGCACCGGCGGCTGCCGGCCCCCAAGCCAAGAAGGGCTTCGCCGCCTAGTAGAATGTAGTACAATCCCGTCCCAGGGCAATCACGCAGACAATTCCCGACTACCGGAGGGCCAATGCCAAACCCTAATGACGCCGCACGATCAGGAAACGCCGCCGCGCGAAGCGAAAAGTTAGTAGAAAGCGCCGCAGCCACAGTAGGAACCAAGAGGAGTTGGTCGGAATGGTTCGGCGCGGCCAGCACCACTTGGCTCGGCGGCGCGACCACCGCCTACCTCGCCGATATGGCCGCCGGAGCCGCCCGGGACAAAGCCACGACTATGGCGGCGGCAGCCTTGGGAACAACCCTTGCCGCCATCACCGGCTTCTGGGCCGTGGCCGTGGCCGGCCCGGTTGTGGTCGAAATTATCGGTAAGAGGCTTGAGGATATGGCTAAAGAGGCGGCCCCCAAAGCCCTCGAGAAGGGCCGCGAAGTGGCCGGGCGGGCGGTATACGGCGGCACGAACCCGGACCTGGTGCTCAACCGGCCCATCAAAGCTGGCGAAGAGACTCACACGCTCGAGAATACCCTCAACAACATCAAGGACAACTCCGCGCTCATCCAGGACCTGCTGAACAAGCTGTCGGGCAAGGCCGGCAAGGCATGGTTTTGCGACGACGTCTACCAGATCGCCGCGCTTGCCAGTAAACTGAACACCACCAAAGCCGCCCTGGCCTGGGATATGGCTTTGCTGCGCGAGTTCCTGAAGCAACTGGAGGACGACCTGTCACACATTGACGATGTCGCCATTCAAAAGCAGGTGGTCAAGCTCTCCGAAGCCGTGTGCGAAGCCGCCGACGGCCGGCACTGGGACAATACCTGGACCGCCGCCACAGTCAAACGCATGCTGCGCTGTAGCAAAGAGCACTGCTACGGACCCAAGTAGGTGTCACCCGAACGGGGAGTGCAGTGCCGCGAGTAATGGATACTTCTACGTGTTTCATGATCCTTGCGTGCCGGCGTTCGCATTTACATTTGGGTGATGACGGACGGCGGAGGTGCCTATGTTTGGATCGAAAGGAAGAAATGATGGCGAGCCTCGCACCGTTGGGCGCAGAGGGTTTCTCGTGGCGGCTGGCGCGGCGTTAGCCGGGCTTGCCGCGTGGAGTAATGAGCAAGTCGAATCCGCTCCCGTCGAAGCCGCGCCCAAGGGGCCGCCGAAGCACGTGAAGATTGTTGAGTTCACCGATGGGGGCGAACGGACGGGAGTGGTGGTGGTTCCCATGATCCAAAAAACCGAGGCCGAATGGAAAGAGCAATTGTCTCCTGCTTCCTTTGAGGTGACCCGGCACGCCGGAACCGAGCGCCCCTTCACGGGAGAAAACCTGAACGTGCACGAAAAGGGGGTGTTCCGCTGCATCTGTTGTGAAACGGCACTCTTCAGTTCGGAAACGAAATTCGAGTCCGGCACCGGTTGGCCCAGCTTCTGGGCGCCGATTGCCAAGGAAAACGTCGTCGAGTCAACCGACATCAGCTTGGGGATGACGCGGACGGCCGTATCGTGCCGCAGGTGCGCAGCTCATCTTGGGCACGTTTTCGACGATGGTCCAAAGCCTACCGGCTTGCGCTATTGCATGAACTCGGTGGCATTGCGGTTCGCAAAAGCAGCCTGAGGCTCGGCTGACCCCGGGCGCGAGCAGAACCTCGGACACCCGCGCATATCCCCTCCGGAAAGGTATGAACGATGAAGCTGCGAATTCGCGGCAATTCGCTTCGCCTGCGCCTGGGCGAAAGTGAAGTTGCCCAGTTGGTGAAGAGCGGTCGTATTTCTGAATCAATTCGGTTTTCCGCATCACCCGAAAGCCACTTGACGTACTCGGTGGCCACCTCCCCTGACATAAAGGAAATCACCGCCCGCCTCGCCGACGGCGAAATTAAGGTTACCGTGCCGGAGGAACTAGGTCACAAGTGGGCGAACTCCGAGCAAGTCGGAATAGAACATTCGCAACAGATCAATAGCGCCTCAAGCCTATCGATACTGATCGAAAAGGATTTTCGATGTCTCGAGCCGCGCCCCGGCGAAGATCAGTCCGATGCCTTCACCAACCCCGCCCAGGGAAAATCCTGCAACCCTTCTTAAACAGCCTGTGAAATGGCCTCAATTCGCGATGTGAGCGCCTCTGTCTGCGGGGGGGTACCCCGACATAGCCGCCCGCTGCGCGAGATAGCTGTCGGCTTGCTTACAATTTTGGAGTTAAGCGGGCATGCCCTAACCAGTGGCATTCTTCGCGGGTAGTCCAATGACAGATTCCGTAATCCTACAGGGGCTTAGCGCACTTGTCGGGGTAGGCCGTTATCGCCAAGAATCGAGGCTCGCTCTCTTTGGTGAGCCTCCATTGAGCGGAATAGGCATTTTCGGCCAGGGTTGTTAGGTGTTGGGGACTATGACATGCATATGATGGTGACGACACGCGCGAGTAACGCGCTCCCCTACCCTAGCTGCCCCCTGACTGTGCGGGCGGCACACCATTGTACTCAGGCTCTGGAGCGGCGAAATTGAGCTTCTTGACGATCGCCAGAGCTTCTTCCAAGTCCCGCTTAAACCTGTCCATCTCATCCGGTGCGAAGGTAAGTTTCTGGGCGTAAAGTCCAACCACATCATCCAATTGCGGGGCAGGCCCAAGGCTGTGGAGGAGGGCTTCAACCGACATCTCCGTTATTCCGAGAATACTTTTAATAGCATCGCTTTCTAAGAGCTTTGCGCGGAGTTCGCGTTGGTTCCTTAGCAGGAGGCGTTCCTTACGAACCGCGTCTGTGTCGGTGTTTCCCGCCATGCGCGCCATGACCAAATCAAGTTGGTCCGTCAGAGTTGCCACAACTGCGTCCAGTCGCGCCACCTGAGCTTCCAAACGACCAAGCCGTCGCCCCTCAGCAGCCTCGTGAAAGAGCTTCGCAAAGACGCCTGCCCACTGTGCACGGAGCCATACCGCAATTTCGGAGGAATGTTCGAACTGTCGGATCGACTTGTTTTTGAAGACCCGAATTTCGTCAATAAACGCGAATACCTGCCGGTCCACAGTATGGGCAAAGCTGAAGTCGATCGCCTTCCGGTTGCGATCAAAGTTCTCCCAGTCGTGCCAAACTGCATTCTCTATGAAAACCCATATGGGTATTTCGCGTTCAGCTGCGGTTCGAAATTCGCTACGGGTGACGCTGTCGTAAATCATCGAACCCCCTGCGGGTAGGGCTCCGGGTCCAGGCGAGCCATACCGCCCCCCGATGATCAAGACGACCATGTCCGCGTTTTGAATCTCGATACGGCAAGACTCCTCCACGTCGGTGCCGGGGATAATTGGTACGGCACCACGCTCGTGGAGCACCGGCAGAAAACCCAAGGACGTTATGAACTGCTCAAGTGACGCCCGGACTTCTCTGAGGTCATAGTACGTGGAGCTCACAAAAACTCTAGGACCAGGCACGGGTTTTCACCCTCATAGACATTGAATCGGAAAGTGATCTAAGTCGCATAAGGACGAAGCGCCGTCGCCCACATCAGCCATCGAGTAGGGCCTCTGGCATTGCGGACAGTAACAGTCAGCCGGCGGCTGGTGGAAGCGGTCGTACTCATCGGAGTAGATGGTAGCTACATGAGCCAAGCCTCGGACAGTGCCGAGGTAGAGAAAACGAGCCCGCTGCTTTTCAAAGTAGGTGCGCAGCCATTGCGATGCCCACGAAAAGTAAAGCGGTCGGCAATCCGGCTCTCCGTTGGAAAGTTTGCATATCAATGGATAAAGATGGAGATTCTCAATGGCGGTCCCGTCATCTGCAACGATCACGTCAAATGCACGGAGCAACTTGAAGCGGTTGTTATCCACGACGGCGAAGAAACCCCTACGCTGCTCTCGGGGGGTGCTACGTAGCAAGTCCTTCGCAAACCGCGCCCTGGCTCTGGAATTCACCACGGGTAGGTACATCTCGAGAACTGAAGGATGAAATGTAGACATAGATCCTCTTATACCAAATGATTTGCCAATTGAAAAGAAAATTAATGCCAAAACCAAACGTGCGCCCCGTCGCCTCTAGCCTGTGTAGCTTCTGGCCGGGCAAAATTGGACCTCGCAGGAGGCTGCGCAACGGTTCGCCTGGGATCTATCCGTCCATGATCATATCTAGGGCACCCCAAGGGCTCTCGGCTCTCGATCATTTGCGCCGTTAGACCTCCCCGTCAAAGTGCGCCCAGAGCAGCCCGTTAGAAGGCGGCAGTCACGGTCAGTCTTCGGGCACCCCCCGGAAAGGGTGAGGGATCGACTTCTCGGGCTCTTTGCTAGCATTCTTCAGATAGTCGGTAACGTACTTCCGAAGCGTCGCCGCCCACTCAGGCTCTCGTGTGTCGTATATGATGACCCTGAGGTGTCGAAGATCAAACGGAACGTCCTCAACCCTTGCCGAGGAAAAGATGACAGGCTTTCGGGCAGCGTGGGCTAGGCCGAGCTCATAGAAAACGTTCGGATTCTTGTCTGTCAGGTCCGCGAGGAGGACTTTCGCTTTTGAGATTTGATCCCACACCTGTTCCATTACACTGCCGGTTGTGAACAGTTCATCGGCACGAACCGGTTCATACCCCGCCTCCTTTATAGCTGGCACATATATTTCTTGGTAGTACTTGTCGGACCATGAGCCGAACGGCATCATCACAAAACACGTATCTAGGAACTCCCGGACTCTAGGCTCTCGCGGGACAGTACGCACGAGCCCGGCACCCTCGGTGGGCTCGCCCTCCGGCGCGGCAGGCCCGGCAAGCGCGGCCTCTCCGACTGCGGCGGGTCCTGCATTGAAAGCGCGCAAGAACTTAAGATTGGCAAGGAATATCTCAGCGAAGCGATCGACCCTGTCACGCGGAATCTTAAAGTCACGGGTGAGTGTATTGGTGAAGAACTCATCTTCAGGGATTCGTTTCCCCCCATAGAATCTTTCAACCTCACCGAACTCCGGAACCTTGTGAAAGGCGGCGAACAATGCTTCTTGTCGTTGCTGGGGGGAGCTCGGAGCGACTATGTCCTGCCCGAGTTTTTCAACGCTGATTTTTGCAGTTTTCCCCGACCCGGTAACCAGTCCGTACAAGTTCGCCGACCTCACTAGGTCCAGGAACCGCCAATCACTTGACTGACGGTACCCGAGAGCTTTCGCGAGATCACCTGCGTGCATCGGATTCCCGGCGTTTTTCTCCTCCACCGCCTTCGATACCTTGATGGCTTCCTCCAAGGTATTCTTGGGGAAAGTCCACGGGGCTCCCTTCCCCGAGTGCCCACCGAGCGGAGCACTCTTACCCCGAGCTTTCTCAGGTGGCTTCTGTTCTGCCCCTGGTGTCTGATTTCTTTCTGACATCGGTTTCCTCCCATCGCCTGTTGGCGCACGCTTCGCGATATGGGCGGGCAGCCACGGTGAGCGGTTCTCAGACCGTGGGCGTTTTTGTTGTTACGGACCCACGGTCAATTCAAATGGCAAGTTGACCGCGGCTACCTGCACCCGAAATTGGCAAAGCACCTGTCGGTCCGCTCTGTTCCAGCAACCAACGAGGGTAGTACTAACCGGCGAACCACCCGCAGAATTTCACCGCAATACAGCTTTCTTAAAAGGGTCGATGTGAACCACAGGCCGGTGTTTGCGATTCGCGTAGCTGACAACATCACCCGTTCCACCCAGACCTTCTGCCCTCGCTCCGTCCCATACAGCAAATAACATATCGCAATTGTCCACGATGAACTTGCCCGCTTCAAAGAACGCTCTCTCTGGATCGCCCTTCCACGTAAGCTGCATCACTTCACACCGTCGCAGCAGCCGTCGGTAGTTGGCAAGGGTAGGCCCATTGAAAAACCGTTCATAGCCTTCAAGAGGCAGGACAGCAACGACAGGGATGCCCAACGTTATCGCGACTTGAGCGAAGACTTGGTCGCTTCCCGCTGCAAGCGAGGAAAGAGCCTTCTGCACATATCCGGCATTGCTCAGCTCGATCCGAATTGCACGCTGCACCCAGGACCACCGAATGCCGCTCCGCTCTTGATGACCCGTGACGCCAACGTTCATGCCTCAGATCCGTCCTTGCCTTACAAGTTGAAGATAAAACTTTCCAAGTTCGGTGAGCAGAACATGCCCTGATCGCTCGGCAGACCAGTACAGATCATTGCCAACTTTCGGCCGAAGTAGGCCGGCAATTTGTAGCTGCTTAAACTTCTTGAACGTGTCCACACGCTCCGGGATAGCCGCTCCTTGATTAGTTTCCTCGTAGGTCATGTCGAGCTGGTATTCATGGTCCGGACACGGAAAGTACGTTGTAAGCTCTCGGAGAAGTGTATCCGGAACCTTGGGCTCGCAAACCCGAACTGGCTCAAGGTGTGCGGCATGAGATTTGTATAAAGGGCGCTGTTGCCACGCTCCGAGGGCAGCTTCAGCGTATGCGTAGATCGATGCGGCTGATACCCGGCCCCGAACGTCAGCTGCGCCGCCCCTTAATGCCCCAAGTACTAGATTCGTGAATACGCCATGTCCGCCGAGCTCCATCGAGACCTGTGTTGGACGGGAGGCAGCCAAAATCGTGACGCCCTCACGCAAAAGGGCGCGGTCTTCAAGATCGCCACTCTGCAAACTCGCCGGATTGCCGGTTGAACCGCTGAAACAGCAGTCGAGGATAAGAAGAACGGTCCGCGCTGGCGAGTTGTTCGCCATCGTAACCACATCGTTCATTGGTAGCCCTGGATCGTCGAGGGTACCATCTTGGGTCACTAGATAGCCGCCGACCTCGGTCGGAGTCCCGTGTCCGGAGAAATAGAACAGGACATCATCCCTGAAGTCATGAAACAGCTCCCGCCATTGGCTACGTAAGAACGCTTTCGCGATAGGTGCGGGACCAGGGCTTACCAAAATTCTACACTCGTAATTGATACTTCCGTCGCCATTACGGGACAGCACCGATTCCATCGCCATCGCGTCCGCTACACAGCCGGTCAGACCGCTGACGTGATCATAATGGTCGATGCCGACGATAAGACCGCGTTTAGACATGCGCACCCACCTTGAACGTGCTCAAAGACTGTCCAGAAAGGCCTTAATGTTTGCCCATGTCCATCCGACCACCCGCACACCGCTGAGTTCAGATGGCAGGGTTGCGGGACGGTCATCTGTTGTCGTGTACACGCCCCTGACACGCACCCCTTCTTCCTTAGCAGTCTTAATCTCCCACAACGCGCCAGTCGCGTTCTTGGTGTTCTTGCTGACGAGGGCGATCATTCCGTCACATCCCTTAATGCGGGAGCGGCATAGTGTCATCCATTGCGAGTCAAATGGTTCATTTATGGACATGTTTACGAAGTCAAACGGGCTTTTGTCGTTTTTCGCTTGTCCGACAAGGTACTCGCGCGCCCATTTATCCTCGACCGCAAAGCTGATAAAAATGCGGTTCTTCTTAGCCATGTATCCCTCCCACTGTGTTCAAGAACGTTCACAGTTTGTTCGCGGTCATACTCATCTTCCGCGCTTACAGGCAAGATTCTTCCTTTTATCTGTCGAGCAGCCGGTAAGATACTCCTAATTATTTAAGAAATCAATACGCTGTGACCGCGAAAGGGTGGTTGAGATCAGGGGAGTTCCGCGTCGGCCCTGAAGCATGAAGCCACCCTCAATTCGATATATGGATTGACCGTGGTTTCGTGGGTGGCGCATGCATCCACTCCTGTGCATGCGTCCGCGCGCTCACTGGTAAGTTGGGCAGCGGTGGAGGGCCAAGACTGGGGGCAGATCTTCGGATCCACCTCGTCGTTCAAGTCGCGAAACCGTGGGTGTGCTCCTCGCAGTGGTCGCCAACGGCCCAGTCCGTATCATGGGGAAGGCGGTTACTTTCCGGAGCGCACCCTGCGGTGGCGCTGGTTGTGAAAGGTGAAATTCCTCTTGTCGACCGGCGGGATTGAATCCATCCGCAAGCGGTGGCCGAAGGGCCTTTTTTTGGCACGCTTAAGAATTCTCTTGACAAGAACCTTTATTTATACTAGAATCTACAGTGGGAGTCTAGGCCGGTTGTGCCCTCGGCGAAACCGGCGAGTCGGAGGAAAGCTCTTTGGTGAACAGGAGTGCTGGGAGACGGATTGTACAACGGGCAGAGCGACTTTCGTTCCAAGTTATCCTGCTCGGACAATCTGCCCTAACCTGAGAACTTTCTGAAAACAAAGGACGAGAAAACCGATTCTTCGCCTGCCAAACCTGACAACTTACTGAAAATAAACCCACTCACAATAAATCACGGCGAGATGGAGCAGACGGATGTCCCAATCGGAGGCGAAAACGCAGGACAGATTATCCGAGGCGGGAAAGGTTCGATCACCGTGGCGGAGGGGAAAAGTTGCGCCGGGGGCGAAAAACACGAAAAAAAGATGTTAAAAAAATACGTTCGAAGCCGGAATGTGTATGAAAACAAACAAATCTCGGACAATGTGCCCGGAAAAGAGTCGGACATTTATGTATTAGATTCGGACATTTTATACAAACGCACCTGTATTTTGCAGAATTTTGCAGAAACCGCCAGCCTTTCTGTCACTTTTCGAGCGCGCGGGAATGAATTCTTCGCCTCAAAATATACAAACTCGAGGCCTCGCCGCGACGGGTCGCGGCGAGGGAAAGCGGCGACGAGTCGCCGCACTCCGAAAATCCGCATTAGCAAAGCCATAGAGCGTCCGAATCGGTTTGGGCCTACGCGCAATGCGGCGCCGAGGGAAAGTCATAACCGGAGCAAGTGACAGGAGGATTTGCCTTGGGCATTCTGGTTTGGGTTCAACGTGCGTTTACGCGACTTCCGCTCTTCGCGATGGCGGTCCTTCTTCTGGGCGTGGGCGCTGCTGTTCGAGCAGCGGGCGAGGCAGGGACCGTCACGAACCCACTCGCTGGAAAACCTGCGGCGATCCGAGAAGGTGCTTCTCTGTTCCGTGCCAATTGTTCCCCCTGCCACGGCCTCAACGCCAAAGGCGGGGGCAAGGGACCCGACCTCTCCTCGGGGCGCTGGACTCACGGCGGGAGTGACGAAGCGATTTTCCGCACCATCTCTCAGGGAGTGCCGGGCACCGAGATGCCAGCCAACAGCTTTGAAGACTCGGAGACCTGGGCCATCATCTCCTATCTGCGTTCGCTCAGTCCTCCGGCGCGGCCCGTGGTTTCCGGCAATCGTGCCGAGGGCGAGAAAATCTTCTGGGGCCGAGGAGGGTGCTCGGGTTGCCACATGGCCAACGGCAGCGGTGGTTTGCTGGGTCCCGATTTGTCGCGCGTCGGCGCGGCGCGCTCCGTGTCGTACCTCATCGACTCTATCCGCGAGCCCGACAAAGACCTGAGCGACGGGATGAGCGATCCGAATAACCATTACGGCGTTCCGCTGGTTTATGACGCCGTCACTGTGGTCCAGGCGGACGGCCAGCGCCTCACCGGAGTGGCCAAAAACTCGGCGGCGAACGAGGCGGCAACAATCTCTACAGCAATTCCATGTTGGCGCTCGATGCCGACACCGGAAAGTTGAAATGGTATTTTCAATTCACTCCGCATGATCTTCACGTCTACGATGCGACGCAAGTCCCGGTGCTGATCGATACCGACTGGAACGGCGAACCGCGCAAGCTGCTGGTGCAGGCCAACCGCAACGGCTTTCTTTACGTCCTTGACCGCACCACCGGGCAGTTTCTCTCCGCCAAGCCGTATGGGCATGTGACCTGGGCCAAGTCCATCGGACCGGATGGCAAGCCGGTGGCCGACCCTGCGGCCGTGCCCAACGCGACCGGAACCACGGTATGCCCCGGCGCGCTCGGCATGACCAATTGGTCTTCTCCTTCGTACGATCCTGAAACCAAGCTGTTCTACGTGGCCACGTCAACCGAGTGCGATGTCTTCACGGGGGCTAGCCAGAAATACCGTCCGGGGCACGACTTTCTGGGAAGCATCTATGTTCCCGCGCCCAGCGAAAGACCCTCGGGCGCGCTCACTGCTCTCAACCCGCTGACGGGAGAGAAGCAATGGGAGTTCAAGTATTTCAGCACGCCCTGGGGAGGCGCCCTTTCCACCGCCGGCGGCGTTGTCTTCGCGAGTGACGCGGACGGCAACTTCTTCGCCCTCAATGCGCGCACTGGCCACGACCTCTGGCACGTACAACTCGGCGCCGCCATTTACTCCACTGCGATCACCTACCGGCTCGACGGCAGGCAGTATGTGGCGATCCCTTCGGGCGCCACGCTGTTCGCCTTCGCTCTGCCTCGATAAACAGAAAGGAGAGAGTGAGCCCCTGCGACCGAGTCTGAAATATGAAAAACACTGCTGCGAATTGCCGTGGCGCTCTTGCCGAAGCCCTGCTAGATTCGAACATCATGCAAACCAATTGGGGATCCCACGTTGCACGTGGAATGACGAAAACCCTATTGATTTTAGTCGGGGCGCTTTTCCTCGCCGCCTGCGGGCGCGCGCCGCAATTCGACATTGTCCTTCGAAATGGTGTGATTTGCGATGGCACCGGCGCGCCGTGTGTCCCTGGCGGAATTGCCATCAACGGAGACACCATCGCCAAGATCGGTGACCTCGCAGGCGCTCGCGGGCGGACCGATCTCGATGTCCACGGTCAAGTGATTGCGCCAGGCTTCATCAACATGATGAGCGGGGAAACCAGTCTGTTTATCGACGGCCGCTCCGAGAGCGACATCCGTCAGGGCGTCACGCTGGAGATTTTCGGCGAAGGCGAATCCATGGGCCCGCTGAACGATGCCATGCGCGCCGAGTATGCGGAACAAGAAGCCGCTTTCCATTACGACGTCACCTGGCACACGCTGGCGGAAGGGCTTGAGACACTTGCCCACCGTGGAATTTCCACCAACATCGCCTCGTTTATTGGGGCGGCCACTCCCCGCGTCAATGTGCTCGGCCGTGCGAATCGTGCGCCGACCGCGGCCGAACTCGATCAGATGCGCGCTCTGACCGCCAAGGCCATGGAGGACGGCGCGCTGGGAGTCGCTTCGGCTTTAATCTACCAGCCCGGCGTCTACGCCAAGACCGATGAGCTGATCGCGCTGGCCGAGGTCGCCGCGCAATACCACGGCATCTACATCTCGCACATGCGCAATGAAGGCGATCACGAACTTGAGGCCATCGACGAGTTGATCACCATCGCGCGCCAGGCGAAAATACCCGCGGAGATCTACCACCTGAAAGTGTCCGGCGAGAAGAACTGGGGCAACCTTCCCCAAATAATGAAAAAGATCGAAGACGCTCGCGCCGAGGGCCTGAAGATCACCGCCGACATGTACACTTACACCGCCGGCGCCACGGGTCTCGACGCATCCATGCCCCCGTGGGTCCAGGAGGGTGGGCTGGAGGCCTGGCGGAAACGCCTTCAGGATCCGGCCATTCGTGCGCGCGTGAAGCGGGAGATGCGCTCGCCCGCCGAGAAGTGGGATAACCTCTACCTAGCCACGGGATCACCGGACAAAGTTCTTCTCATCGCCTTCAAGAATGAGAAACTGAAGCCGCTGACCGGGAAGACTTTGGGCGAGGTGGCGCGCATGCGCCATATTTCGCCCGAGGATGCCGCGATGGACCTGGTGATTGAGGACGATTCGCGGGTCGGCACCGTGTACTTTCTGATGCAGGAGGACAACATCCGGCACCAGATTGTTTTGCCCTGGGTAAGCTTCGCTTCCGACGCCGATTCGATGGGAAATGATGGGGTCTTCCTCAAAGCGAGCGCACACCCTCGCGCCTTCGGAAACTTCGCCCGGGTCTACGCCCGTTACGTCCGTGATGAGAAACTCCTGCCGGTGGAAGAGGCCGTGCGCAAGATGACCTCGCTTCCCGCCTCCAATCTGGGCATTGAGCGCCGCGGCCTGCTGCGCGAGGGTTATTTCGCCGACGTGGTGGTCTTCGATCCTGCAACGATCCAGGACCACGCTACCTTCGAGAAGCCTCTGCAATACGCCACAGGTGTTTCAGAGGTGCTGGTGAACGGAGTCGAGGTGATCCGGGCGGGCGAGCACACCGGGGCGAAGCCGGGACGCGTGGTGCGTCGTGGCCGGTAGGGATTCTGGATCCCGAGACGGGGCAGATCATCCTAGATGCCGCCGGTTTTCAGCCCATGATCGCCGAGGGCGGAGGTTCGGATCCGCTTTTGAAGCGCCAAAGCAGCCAGCTTTCGCGGGGAGGATTGTGGATAAACCGCCAATCCCCAGCGTACGCCGCGTGTCCTGAGGAAGAAGTGCGGCGGACTTTTTTGCCGTGTACTCCCAAAGTAGCCCAGCCAACCTAGTCGCCGGCCCAATAATAGCGACAAAATACCTGACCTTACCGCTGATCCACATAGGATTTAATATTGGCTTAGCTGGCCTGTAACTTGCCCGCCCTTCCCGCAGGTGCGTGATGGAGACCAATCCAGCATTGCGCCACGCTTACGCCGCCTGAGTAGTGACTGAGGGCAGTAGCCGAAGCCCGGTTCTCCCCAATTGACCTCGTCCGCTTCCCCACGTCACCACCCCCGAGAACAAACGGTCTTGGGGAGTGTCGAATGCGAAACCTCATCTTGTGGTCATTATGTCTGGCACTATCGCCCTGGCTGGTCTTCGGGCAGACGAGCCATTGGGACAGCACGATGATTGCGGCCCAGAAGGCTTATGGCCAAGCGCAATATCGCGAAGCCGAGTTGCAGTTGATGCAGGCGGAAAAAGAAGCTGAGTCTTTCGGACCTTTTGATCGTCGATTGGCGAAGTCACTGAACAACCTGGCGCAGCTTTACGTTCGCGAGGCCAGGTACGGTGAGGCGGAACCGGTTCTCAAGCGCGCCCTGGGAATCTGCGAAAAGGACGGAGACTCGGCAGCCACCGAAAAGGCCTCTACGCTAAACAATTTGGCGGCATTGTACGCATACCAGAGCCGATATGAGGAAGCGGAACTAACTTACCGGCAGTGCCTCGACCTCCGCGAGAAAAACCTGGGTCCGGACCATCCCGACGTAGCCACCACCCTGAACAACTTGGGAGCGCTGTACTGGGAGCAGGGCAAATCCGCGGAAGCTGAACCCCTGTTCAAGCGGGCGGTTTTCATAAAAGAACGGACTCTCGGACCAGAGAATCCTGAAATTGCGTCTAGCCTCAATAACTTGGCGGTCCTGTACATCCGCCAGGGTAAATACGCTGAGGGCGAGTCGCTTTTTAAGCGCGCCTTGTCCATTCGGCAGAAGGCCTTTGGGCCTGACAATCCGGATGTGGCCAATTCCCTCAACAACTTGGCGGCTCTGTACAGTTCACAGGGTCGATACTCAGACGCTGAGCCCGCATATCTCCGTTCACTCGCCATCACGGAGAAATCCCTGGGGCCGAACCACCCCGATGTCGCCTCCGGGCTGAACAATCTGGCGGAGCTTTATCGCTCGGAAAAGAAATACGAACAGGCCGAACCTCTCTTTAAGCGGGCTCTTTCCATCCGGGAAGAAGTGTTGGGCCCTGATCATCCCGAGGTGGCCGAAAGTCTTGACAGGCTTGCCGGCGTATTGATCCTGAAGAGCAAAGAGGTTAACGTGGATTTGCTTTACGAGCGAGCCCTCAAGATCAGAAAGAAGGTGTACGGACCGGAGAGCCCCGCGGTCGTGGCAACCTTAAACAACTTGGGGGTCGCATACGCCGAACAGGGAAAACTCTCGGAAGCGGAACGGGCTTTCTCCGACGTCTTGACCATTCTTGACAAGCGCCCGAAACCCGATACTCCCACCCAGGCCGCGGTTTACACCAATTTGGCCAGCCTCTATCTGCGCAAGGGGATGCACAAGAAAGCAAGAAAAATGGCCGCCAAGGCCAAAGCACTTCGGGACCAGGAAACATCTCCTTCTTAGGCCCAATACTGATCACTTAGCTGTGGTCACGTCAAGAAAAGATGAAGCGTGCTGAAAGGGGCTGTCCGGCCACCTCATCGCGAAGTTACGTCCAGTAGCTACGGTCGAGCGAGCGGTACTGGATGGCTTCGGAAAGGTGCGTGGTGCTGATGTTTTCAGCCGCCTCGAGGTCGGCGATGGTCCGCGCCACTTTCAGAATGCGGTCGTGAGCCCGCGCGGAAAGCCCCAGGCGGTTCATGGCGCTTTCCAGCATCCGCTCGCTTTCCGGGGCAATGTCGCAGTACTTGCGAATTTGCCGCGAGCTCATCTGGGCGTTGCAGTAAATCTTCTCGCCCTGGAAGCGTTCCAATTGGCGTTCGCGCGTTTTGATGACGCGGGCGCGAATGACGTCGGAAGATTCTCCGCCTGCTTCCTGGCGCAATTCCTGGAATCGCACCGCGGGCATATCGATGTGAATATCGATGCGGTCGAGCAGCGGGCCGGAAATCTTGGAAACATAGCGCTGGATCAGTGGCGGCGTACACGTACATTCTCGCGAAGGGTCGTTGAAGAATCCGCAGGGGCAGGGATTCATCGCCGCGGCCAGCATGAAACGCGCGGGGAAAGTTAAGGTCATGGCAGCGCGGGCGATGGTGACCATCCCGTCTTCGAGCGGTTGCCGCAACACTTCCAGGACGTTCCGTTGGAATTCGGGCAGCTCATCGAGAAACAGCACGCCATTGTGCGCCAGGCTGACCTCACCGGGCCGCGGAATGACGCCGCCACCAATCAACCCGGCATCGGAAATGGTGTGATGGGGAGAACGGTAGGGCCGGACCCCCATCAGCCCCGCGCCTGCTTCCAGCACGCCTGCGACGCTGTGAATTTTAGTGGTCTGAATCGCCTCGTCGAAGGTAAGTGGGGGCAGGATGGTGGGAATGCGTTTGGCCAGCATGGTTTTGCCCGCGCCCGGCGGCCCGATCATCAGGATGTTATGCCCGCCGGCGGTGGCCACCTCGATGGCGCGTTTGGCATGGAGTTGTCCTTTGACGTCGCGAAAATCCACCGAATACTGGCTGGCCTGAGCCAGCATCGCCGCCGTGTTGACTTGGACGGGGATGAACTCGCGAGTTTCGTTGATCAGGTCCAAGGCTTCCGGCAGCGAGCGCAGGCCGTAGACTTGCACGTCGTGCACCACAGCCGCTTCCGCCGCATTTTCGAGCGGCAGCACGAGTTTGTGCAGACCCTTCTGCCGCGCCATGGTGGCGATGGACAGCGCGCCTTTGATGGGCCGCAGGCTGCCATCAAGGGATAGTTCCCCGAGAAACAGGATGTCTTTCAATTCGGTCTTCAGCAGCACGCCCGTCGTTCCCAGGATCCCCAGCGCGATGGGCAGATCGAACCCGGAGCCTTCCTTTTTCACGTCGGCGGGCGCCAGATTCACGGTGATGGTCTGCCACGGGAACGCCAAGCCACAGTTCTTGATGGCGGATCTGATCCGCTCGCTGCTCTCGCGCACGGCAGCGTCGGGCAGGCCCACGGTCAGGAAGAAGGGTTTGCCGGCGGTGATATCGACTTCCACCTCAACCGGGTAAGCATCAATACCAAAGACGGAGGCACTTTGAGCTTTAAAGAGCATGGGGGCAACTCACTGCGGGAATCCGTGCGCGCTAAGAAGGCCAGGACGCGATCCCGTGCGCGCCCGTCTACAGGCGAGTCCTGCAAGGGCGGCTATTATAGCAGAAGTTATTGGACAACAAACAAAATCGTATCGCGCCTGTAAGATTGCAGTTTCAGGGAGGGATCTTGTTCCACACGATGCAAGCAGCCCGAGATCGTCAAGTGACTTAGGGGAGCGTGCGAATCCGCATCGTCCGAGAAGGGCGCAGGCGGAATCCGGTTTAAGTGGTGGGAAGGGCTGTTTCCGCCAGCCATCAGTAAACCCTGGGCGACTTATCGTGGGAATCGGGATATCCACGCGCACGATCGGCCGTGCCATTGCCAAGGGTAGGCCGAGAGTCGAAGGCCGAATTCCCTCCTTGACAGACCAACCTCGGATGTCTGGCGGTCGGCGAACTGAGGAAAGCTCCTGCGCGCTTGCGGCCGACGGGCTTCTGCTTCGGCTTCGCCGCCCCCATGCGAAGCTTCAAGCAGCTTGACAACTCATCGGCAGAGGGGGTGGGGACGGGGCTACGCGATTCAACACGGTTCTTGCGCGAGGGCCATTTTGTCCCTTGGCGCCGCGGCCCACCTGCGTCGAACGCTACACGAGGTTCAAAACAGCACAACCGTAGCAACCCGAAAGTCGTTGTCGTACGCGCCGCGCGCCTTGGTCTCCAGTGGTCATTGTCACTCGTGCTGCTGCCAGAGCTGGTTTGGGCAACAAGGGTGCTGCGGCCTGATGCCACGAATCGCGGCGACTCGTGATCGCAACTGCGAGTCGTTTCACTCGCGCTCGTAGATTCGATAGGTCTTGAAGCGTCTGCCGCCCAGCAACTCGATGGACCGTATCATCAGAACGTTGTCATCGAGAACCCAGGACATCTCGCAGTCGTGATATCCCAGGCGAAGTCCACGCCGGATGGTTTCCGTGTAGAGCGCGGCCGCCACGCCCGTGGTCCGGAACTCCTCGAGCACGCCGAGCAGGACGACGCGCATACTCCTGATGCTTCGCTTGTGGTACAGGATGTTGAACAAGAGCAGCGGAAGGAAGCGGCTGCGCGTGTGTCTCAGAGCCTGGTTGATGTCCGGCAGGGCGAGCAGGAAACCTATCAGGCGTCCTGAGACCTCGGCCATAAGCACCAAGTCCGGCACCGCAATGTCCTTCAACTCGCGAGCCAGGAAGAAGAACTCCTCCCGAGTCATCGGCACGAACCCCCAATTCGAGCTCCAGGCCGAGTTGTAAACTTCCCAAACGCGCTGCACTTCGGATTCAAAGTTCTTCATCTCGATGGGGCGAATGCGAACGCCGTCAGTTTCGAGCGCGTGCCGCGCGATGCGCTCGGCGCGTTCCACCACGAGGTCATCGGCAGAGAGGTAATTCTAATGCGCGTTCAAGTTGAGACTAACAATCCAAGGCCAAGCCGTGAGACTGCGCAAGCGCTGCGGGTCTGCAGCGAGCCGGGGCAATCCCTGGTGCAACTG
>Ga0208034_1000548_pt1 | contig 29281 bp, 32 predicted proteins | sample June2015DPH_8_10_FD_184699 | JGI IMG/M metagenome (GOLD analysis project Ga0208034, IMG submission 184699) | Peatland microbial communities from SPRUCE experiment site at the Marcell Experimental Forest, Minnesota, USA - June2015DPH_8_100... | ecosystem: Environmental > Terrestrial > Soil >...
CCAGATAGCCGCCCGGAATCTGCAGCAGGAGGTAGCCAAAGAAGAAAATGCCCGCGGCTTCGCCCTTCATGCGGTCGTCCATGAACAGGTCTTTCATCAGGTTCGAAATTTTCGGGTCGAGCGCGAGCGAGACGTTGGTGCGATCAATGTACGAGATCGTGTACATGAGCAACGCGACGGGAATGATGCGCAACCAACGTTGTTGTGTCATAAACTCGGAATGCGTTTTTTAACAAGCCGGCTGGCGTTTGGCGATATGAATTCCGGCAAGGAATTTTAACCACGGATGAGTGCTGATTTTTTTCCAACACCGCCGGTTCGGACATGGCGGTCTCTTTTCCGTTGCCTCGACGATTGGTTGGCCTACGATTCCGCCATGACCGAACTCGAAGAAATCCGTCATCTCATCCGCGAATTTCGTGACGCTAGGGACTGGATGCAGTTCCATAACCCTAAAAATCTCGCCTGTTCCATTTCCATCGAAGCCAATGAGCTTCTGGAACATTTTCAGTGGAAAACCCCGGAAGAAAGTCTTGTCGTGACCGGCGAGAAAAAAGCCCGGATCGCCCATGAAGCTGCCGATGTGGCGATTTACCTGATCGAACTGGCGGACAATCTTGGCATCGATTTAGTCCAAGCGATCCGGGACAAGCTGGCGCAGAACGCAGCGAAATATCCTGTCAGCAGGGCCAAAGGTTCAGCGACAAAATATACCGAGCTTTGACCACACAGTTACTCTCCCACCCATGAAACTCTTCCTCGCCCCCACCGATCTCGGCTGGTATCGGTTTCTTGCTGCCCGGCACCCTGAGGAAGTGAATTTCTGGCAGCCAAATGCAAACATTGGATTTCATGCTCTTGACAACGGTGATCCTCTGGAGTCAGGACATTTGTTCCTGTTCAAACTCAAAGGGAGCATCAATCAGATTGCGGGAGGCGGATTTTTTATTGGTTGTTCCAGGCTGCAACTGTCCGTCGCGTGGAATATCTTCCGCGAACAGAACGGTGCGGCGACGTTCTCGGAGTTTTCGGATTCGATTCGTGCGTACATGAGCGCAGACAACGCGCAGGCACCCGACCCTCACATCGGCTGCATCATTCTCACGCAGCCCTTTTTCTGGCCAGAAGCGTCGTGGATGCCGCCTCCTGCCGACTGGAGCAGGAACATTGTTCGTGGGAAAAAGTATACAACGGATACGGAGCTCGGTCGCCGATTATATGGGGCGGTGATGGAGCGACTTCAGTTGCCCGCCGCTGCTGAATCAATGCTGCAAGAAACTCGATATGGCAGGCCGACCCTCATTCAACCGCGGTTGGGTCAGAGCGGATTTCGATATGCGGTTACAGAACGGTACGAACGGCGCTGCGCGATGACCGGTGAACGTTCACTGCCTGCGCTGGAAGCCGCGCACATCAAGCCATATAGCAATGACGGTCCACACCGGGTGTCAAACGGGTTGTTGTTGCGCGCGGACCTTCACCGGTTGTTTGACGCCGGGTATGTCACCGTCACGCCCGATTTTCGCATTAAAGTCAGCAAGCAATTGAAGGAAGAGTTCGACAATGGCCGTGACTATTACGCAATGAGCGACAAGCCGCTGATCGTGTTGCCGCGTGAAGCGAGAGACAGACCGAGTCATGAGTTCGTGGAGTGGCATAACGAATACAAGTTTCGGAGATGATGGCTTAACAAACCGTCCGCACACCTTCATTCCATTTCGGCGCGGCAAGGCGGTGCGTCCCTGCCAAAAATTCGCGCCAATTCGTGCAATTCGCGTAAAAAATTCTTTGTGTTCTCTGCGTTCTCTTGTGGTTGATTTTCTGCCGCCCCTTCCGTCTTCGCTACGCTTCGCCGCGACAAGCCGGGGCTTGGGAAATATTGGGGTCTTTTACCCGGGGTGGCGCTCGAAGACTCGCTTACCCCGGCCTATTCTCCTTCGGGCCTCCGGCCCTGTCTTAACTTTCACGCTAATTCGCGTTCATTAGCGGTTAAAAAGTTTTCGTGTCTTTTGTGTGTTTCGTGGTCAAAGCTTGGTTTGTTGAATTGCTTTCGGCGGGTCTCCTGACATCTTGATGTTTGAATCAAATTATGAGTTCCAACCACGACGTGTTCGATTCCGCCATCCCGGAAATCTATCAAATTCAGACCCATGCCCGCGGTCCGGCGGGGAGTCTGCCGATTACCGGGGAAATGCTCCGGAACAGTCCCAGCGGCGATTTGTTTGGGATGACGCAAAACGCCGGCATGGGCTGGACTCCGGCCGAGGCTGGCCGGAAACAGTTCTTGATTCTCAGCACCCAGGGCGGATTGCGCGGCCCCGACGGCAAACCGATTGCGCTCGGCTACCATACCGGTCATTGGGAAATCGGACTGCTCGTTCAAGCCGCCGCGGAAGAATTTCGCCGGTTGCAAACAATTCCTTTCGCCGGTTTTTGCTCCGACCCGTGCGACGGCCGGACACAGGGAACAACGGGCATGTTCGACAGCCTGCCGTATCGAAATGACGCCGCCATCATTTTCCGGCGTCTGGCCCGCTCGCTGCCCCTGCGCGCCGGGGTGCTCGGCATCGCCACCTGCGACAAAGGTTTGCCGGCGATGATGATGGCCGTCGCGGGTCTGCCTGATCTGCCCTGTGTGGTTGTCCCCGGTGGGGTCACGTTGCCGGCCGACGCGGCTGAAGATGCCGGCACGGTGCAAACGCTCGGAACCCGCTTCGCACATGGGTTGGTCACATTGTCAGAAGCTGCTGAATTGGGTTGTCGCGCCTGCGGCTCGCCGGGCGGCGGCTGCCAATTTCTGGGCACAGCGGCGACTGCGCAGGTGGTCAGTGAAGCGCTCGGGCTTTCATTGCCGCATTCAGCACTTGCGCCTTCGGGACAACCGGTGTGGTTGGACATGGCCCGGCGTTCGGCCCGCGCGCTGCATCAATTGCATGAACGCAAGCTCAAGATGCGTGATGTTCTGACTGCCGAGAGTATCCACAATGCAATGGTGATTCATGCCGCCTTCGGTGGTTCAACGAATCTGCTTCTGCACATCCCGGCCATCGCCCACGCCGCTGGGCTGAAACTTCCGACGGTGGATGACTGGATTTCCGTCAATCGCCGTGTTCCCCGGCTGGTCAGCGTGTTGCCGAACGGTCCGGTTCAGCATCCCACGGTCCGCGTGTTCCTGGCGGGCGGCGTGCCCGAAGTGATGTTGCATCTGCGCCGATTGGGTTTGCTCAACGGGGAGGTGCTCACGGTCACGGGAAAAACCCTGGGCGAAAACCTGGATTGGTGGGAGAAATCCGAACGGCGCCGGCGCTTCCGCGAATTGCTCAAGCAACTGGACGGTGTGGATGCGGATGAAGTGATTTTGCCGCCTGACCAGGCCCGGGCCTGCGGCCTGACCGGCACGCTGGTTTTCCCGTGCGGCAATCTCGCGCCCGAAGGGTCCGTGGTGAAAGCCACGGCGATTGATCCGTCGGTGGTGGACGCCGACGGGGTTTATCGCAAGGAAGGACCGGCCCGCGTTTTTGTGAATGAAAAGGACGCCATGGCCGCCATCAAACAAGGGCGCATCCAGGCCGGCGACGTGCTGGTATTGACCGGGGTTGGGCCGATGGGCACGGGCATGGAAGAAACCTATCAGATCACCGGCGCGTTGAAACATTTGCCTTTTGGTAAACAGGTTGCCTTGTTGACCGATGCGCGTTTTTCGGGGCTTTCAACCGGTGCATGCATCGGGCATATCGGCCCCGAAGGATTGGCGGGCGGCCCCATCGGCAAGGTTTTGGACGGCGACATCATCCGTATTCACATTGACTGCAAGCGGAATAAGGGAAGCGTTGATCTGGTGGGAGAGAGTCAGCGCCGTTTCCCGCCGGAGGAAGGCCGGCGGGTTTTGGCAGCCCGTGGGTTGCGAAAGGACCTTGCGCCGAATGCCGCTCTGCCGGAGGACACGCGGCTTTGGGCGGCCCTGCAACTGGCCGGCGGCGGAACTTGGGCCGGGTGCGTGTATGACGCGGAGCAAATCATCGCAACGCTTAAAGCCGGCCACCAAGCGTTGAATTTGCCGTAAAACGAGCACGGGATTCTTGCCGCGCCCGGGAGAAATGTGTCAAAACCAAGACCCCTTCGGCTGACCCCTTCGGCAGAGACACAGGTTGACAAGGGTGGGAAATCCCACCATAGCAGAGCCATGCCGACGTCGACACTTGAACGCCCCAGGCAGAAACACCGCCTCACGATTGTGGAGGATTACGACGTCGCCGCCGATGCGAAAAAGCGAATCAGCCTGCGCCGGGCCCGGACGAAATATTTTCACGTCAAAGCACTGTCGAACGGCTGCTATCTGCTGGAGCCGCGCGTGCTGGTATCGCCCCGGTCCATTTCCGCCCGTTCCCTGAAAATGCTGGACAAGTCGGTGACCAATTTGAAGAAGGGGCTGGCTTCGGCGCCCATTGACCTGTCTGCGTTCATCGAGGCTTGAGATCCGCCTTCGCCAGCTACGGCGCGACAGGGAGTTGTCAATGGCCTTCAACATCCGCATGGGATTGCCGGAGATGGAAGCGCTATGGAATGATCTCTCGACCCGCAAGCCGCAGGGGAAACTGGGCAAGGACGAAGAAATGAGCACGCAGCAAAAGAGGTGTTGGATTCGGGTAATATCTCGGCTAGATTGTTGTCCATGAAAACTCTGGATCGAATTACTTTCAACCCGAATGTGATGGGCGGACGGCCTTGTGTTCGCGGGTTGCGCGTCACCGCAGGCACCATCACCGGGCTGGTGGCCACCGGCCATGCGCGCGCGGAAATCCTGAAGCTGTATCCGTATCTCGAGAAGGAGGACATCAATCAGGCGCTCAAGTATGCGGCTTGGCGGGCTGAGGAAATGGAATTGCCGCTCCAGCCAGCATGAGATTGCTCGTGGACATGAACCTCTCGCCCGAATGGGTGACGGTTCTCAAGTAAATTTTCGCCACCAACCGCTGATTTTGGAATCGCGACGTGCTTGATGATTTTTAGGATCGGCAACTTAAAAAAACCAGTAAAAATGCTGAAAACAAAGCATCTGCCAGGGCAGCTCCTCTGGGCTGCGATAATTCTGTTTTGCGGAATTCGCCCGGTTTTTGCTGCGGGTGGGAAGATTTTGCCCGGGCATGTGCCGCGAGTGGTGTCAAGCTTGACGGCGAAAGGACTGCTCCCCGCGACCAACCAGTTGCACCTGGCCATTGGTCTGCCGCTGCGCGACGTGGCGGGCTTGGACAATTTTCTGGCGCAAGTCTATGACCCGGCCAGCCCGAATTTCCGGCAATACCTGACGCCGGAAGAATGCAGCGCGCGGTTCGGCCCGACGGAACAGGATTACGAGGCGGTGAAAAATTTTGCGCGGACGAACGGCCTGGCCGTCACCACGACTTACGGCAACCGGCTGGTGTTGGATGTGGCTGGCCCGGCGGCGGCGGTTGAAAGCGCTTTTCACATCACGCTGCGCACGTATCGGCATCCGACCGAAGCGCGCAATTTTTTTGCGCCGGACGTGGAGCCGACGGTGGATGCGGCGTTGCCGGTGGTTGATATTCAAGGGTTGAGCGATTTTTCGCGGCCGCACCCGAAGCGGCATCGGATGGATGCGGCGGCGGTGGCGAAAGCCGTGACGAAAAGTGGTTCGGCTCCGGACGGCTCTTATCTTGGCAACGATTTTCGGAACGCCTATGTGCCGGGCACGACATTGACTGGCGCGGGCCAAATGGTCGGGCTGGTGGAGTTCGATGGTTTTTATTCCAAGGACATCGCCGCTTATGCGACGGCGGCAGGAAACGGGCGGACGAAAATTGTCATCCAGACCGTTTTGCTGGACGGCTACAATGGCGTGCCGACAACCGGTGCCAACAGCGGCAATGTCGAAGTTGCGCTGGACATTGAGATGGCGATGGCCATGGCCCCGGGTCTGTCAAAAATAATTGTCTTCTCCGGCGGCCCCAACGGTGCGCCAAACGACGTTTTAAACGCGATGGCGGCGAACAACACGGTGAAAAATTTGAGCTGCGGCTGGGGTTGGGGCGGCGGTCCCAGTGCAACAACGGACGCCATTTTCCGGCAGCTGGCGGCGCAGGGACAATCGTTCTTCAGCGCTTCTGGTGACAGCGACGCTTTTACGACCGGTGCCAATTCCGTTAATGGCGTTGATAACCCGTCATTGGCCAACGCGCCGTCCAGCTCGCCTTACATCACGCAGGTGGGCGGAACGACGTTGACGACGACCGGGCCGGGTGGAGCCTGGCAGTCGGAAACGGTTTGGAACTGGGGCGGCGGCTCCGGCAGCAGTGGTGGCATCAGCAGTTACTACTCAATTCCGGCCTGGCAGACCAATGTGAGCATGACCGTCAACCAAGGCTCGACCACCAAACGCAACATTCCGGACGTGGCACTGACGGCCGACAATGTTTTTTGTTACTCGGACAACGGTCAGTCCGGTTCCGAGGGCGGCACCAGTTGTGCGGCGCCGTTGTGGGCAGGGTTGACGGCATTGGCGAATCAGCAGGCGGCCACGACCGCCAAACCGGCGGTCGGTTTCGTCAACCCGACGGTTTATGCGATTGGCACGGGCTCGGATTACGCGCAGGATTTTCATGACATCACCACCGGCGACAACACCTGGAGCAGCAGTCCGTCGCAATTTTACGCCGTTAAAGGATACGATCTTTGCACCGGCTGGGGCACGCCGGCGGGGCAAAACCTGATTGATGACCTGGTGGCGCAGGGAAATTCGCAGGCGAATTCACTGGGAATTATTTCCGGTTTGGCGCCTGGCACCTCGGGCGTGGTGGGCGGACCGTTTAATTCTCCGGCTGCCGTCATCATCTTGACCAACTCCGGCAAAGCGCCGCTGACGTGGACATTGGTCAATCCCAATGCGGTGACCTGGCTGAAAGTTTCCCCGGCCGGCGGCACACTGGGCCCGCGGGCGACGACCAATGTCATCCTTGATTTCACTGCGGCGGTCACCAGTCTGGCCGTTGGAAATTACTCGGCCAGCCTCGAATTTTCCAATCGGACCTCGGCTGCGGTTCAGCTTGTCACCTTCCAGCTTCAGGTGCTGCCGGTGTTGTCCGTGCTGCCTGCAACCGGTTTCACCGCGACCGGTCCGGTGGGCGGACCGTTCATTCCCGCCGCGCAGGATTTTACCATTTCAAATCTGGGCGGCACCCCGGCCTTCTGGAAAGTCATGGAATCCAGCGTGTGGCTTGCGGTCAGCCCATCCAGCGGCACGGTGGTGGCCCGCGGTCAGACCAATTTTACCATGACCCTCACCCCAAAAGCGGACCAGCTCGCCGCCGGCATTTACAAAACCACCGTGACGGTGCGGAACAGGAAAAATCAAATTGTGCAGAACCTGCCGTTCACTTTGCGCATCGGTCAGAGCATCGTTTCCAACGGCGGCTTTGAAACCGGCGATTTTAGCGGTTGGAACCTGAACGCAACTTCCACCCAGGTCGGCAACCTCAGCGGCCTGGTTCACAGCGGCCATTATGGTGCCGGGTTGGGACAGCCTTCCACGCTGGGTTATCTCTCGCAAACCTTGCCCACGACCGCCGGGCAGACTTATCGGCTCTCGCTTTGGATTGACAATCCGAAAAATCCCCATGGCGCGGCCCCGAATGAATTTCTTGTCCAATGGGGAGGCACCACGATTTACGACGGTGTTGACCTTCCGTTTGGCACGTGGACCAACCTGCAATTTGTCGTCACCGCGGCCCGTTCCGGTTCGCTCCTCCAATTCGGTTTCCAGGACGACCCGTATTATCTGGGTCTGGACGACATCAGCGTGACACCCATTGCGGCGCCAAAAATCCAGGCTGTCACCCGCACCCCCCTCTCATTCGGCTTTACCGTTGCCGCCTCGACCGGAGCGTTCTATCAGCTCCAATACAAGACCAACCTCGCGCAACCGGACTGGATTGACATGGGCAGCCGCATTTTAGCTGCAACCAACTCGCTGAAATTCACGGATACAAATATCGTCAATTATCCGCAAAAATTTTACCGGTTGATTCTCGTCCACTGAATTCATGGCTGATTTTTGGAACGCGATGTGGTTAATGATTTTTAGCGTCAGCAACTGTTGACGCTATTCAGAAGTCCAACGCCGCCGTGCCCAAGTCGAGGCGGATGCCTTGAAACAACTGGAAACGGTTGCCCAAAAGCTGCCCAAACGAAAGAAATAACCCCCTTCGCCGCGCCGAAATCCGATGAAGGCGGGAGCCTTTCTCCTTGTCCCTCAACCCTCAACTCTCAACTAACAACTGTTATGTAATTGCGAAAGCTCCGCCGCGGCTTACGATGTTCACCAATCTGCATGAGTATGGGAATCTGGGGTGCGCCCCAAACTGAAGAATGAAAACGCTGTCGCAAATCCAGCAAGAATTGGCTGCCGGGCAATTTGATTTCAGCCGGCATGCCTTTCGCCGCGTGGTGGAGCGGAACATCAGCGAGCAGGAAATCCGCGAGGCAGGCGCAAAAACCGGGATCATTGAGGATTATCCCGGCGACAAATATTCACCGAGCGGTTTGTTGCTGGGTTACACCCGCGCTGGACGGGCGTTGCATTTTCAAGTATCCTTTGCTGTGTCGGACACGACGAAGATCATTACGATTTATGAGCCTGACCCAAAGGAATGGATTGAAAACCGGAAACGGAGGTAGCCATGTTTAATTGCCATGTCTGCGGCCATAATGCCGCGAAATCAGAATTGGTCAGCGAAGTTTTCAACGTCGAAGGCCGGCGCGTGCTGGTGGAAAAAATTCCCGCATTGGTATGCGAGCATTGCGGGGAAGCAACGTTCTCGCGCGAAACAACCGAACACATCCGCCGGATGGTTCATGGTGCCGGCCGCCCGGTCAAAACCGTGCCAATGGATGTCTTCGCGATGGCGTGACAGCCTGCCATCGTGGGCCGAAAGCCTTTTACGGGGCCTGCCGCGTGGCGTAGCTTTACGCGGGGATCAGAACACGAATGTCAACGGAAGCCGATACCTTTCGGGAATACGTCGTGCCAAAGCTTCAAGCTGGAAATGTCATTTTTCTAGGACTGACCCTTTCTCTGACCCTTTCTCCTGACCCTTTCTCTGAAACTTCCCTGGCCTTCTGTCTCCTGACTCCTGAATTCTAGATTCTGGATCCTGTCTCCCGATTTTAGCCCTTGATTCGCCTCCTCCGCGGTTTTCCGGGTTGCCGTCCGGCACAGCCTGTGTTAACACCTCCAATACTATGAAAGCAAAAATAATTTTCTGTGCCTTGGGGTTGCTCATTTCCGGCGCACTGGCGGCCGTCGCCGGCGAATTTCCCGACAATTGGACCTGGGACGACAAGCCTGAGACCCGCGCCGCCCACGCCGCCCTGGAAGGCAAGCCCATGCCCGCCTTTCACGTCAGCGACTGGATCAATGGCGGCATCACTGCCAGTGACATCAAGGGCAAGGTCGTTGTCGTGGATCTTTACGCCACCTGGTGTGGCCCCTGCATGCGGGCCATTCCCCACAACAACGAACTCCTGAAAAAATACAAGTCTCAGGGACTGGTCATCATCGGCGTTTGCACATCCAATAGTGGTCAGGAAACATTTGCGGCAAACGCCCAACAACATGGCATCCAATATCCGGCCGCCCGCGATCCCGAATTGAAATCCGAGAAGGCCTGGGCCGTGCAATACTATCCCACTTACGCCGTCATTGACCGCAAAGGAATCGTCCGCATCGTCGGCCTTTACCCCGATTACCTCGAAACGGTCATCAAAAAATTGCTGGCAGAACCTGCTCCGTAAAGGTGTAGAAAGGGTCAGTCTTGGAATTCTGAATCCAACGCGCAACACCGCGTAACATTTTGCGTTTGCCTAAAATCCGCCGCCGCTTACGCTGTTCACCAATCTGCATGGGTATGGGAATCTGGGGTGCGCCCCTAACTGAAGAATGAAAACGCTGAAAGATTGTTTTGGCCATTCGGTGCGGCTTACGGACGAACGGCTGGCCCACATTCTTGAGCATCCCGAAATGAAGGGCCTGGCGGCGGAGATTAAGCGAGTGTTGATCCAGCCCCAATTGGTGCGACGTTCGCGTTCCGCCGCGGCGGTGCGGTTGTTTTATGAGTTTTACGCGCAGACGATTGTGGGTGGCAAATGAGTGCCTGCTCGCGATTCATCGGAGTTGTGGTTAAATATGGGGAGAACGATGCGTTTGTGGTCACGGCCTACCTGACCGACAAACCAAAAGCCGGAGAAGATTTATGGCCGATAAAATAAAAGTCTGGTTCGATGCGGAGGCGGATTTCCTTGAAGTCCGTTTTTCCGATGCCGCCGGTTATGAGAAGGAAACCAAACACGATGCCGTCATGGAACGTGTGGATGCGGCAGGCCATGTCATCGGTTTCAGCGTCATGGGCGTGAGCAAATTCAAGAAAGGCAAGCCGCTGGAAGCGGATCTGGTTGCCGCGTAGTTCCATTTTTCCCGCCGACCGCCTGCCAAACGACTGGGCATTGAACAGAAGGTAACGAAGTGAACGAAGTTTCCATGCTTTGTTTCCTTAGTTTTCTTCTGTGAAAGATTTTGCGTTTGCCTAAACTCTGCCGAGGACTACGATGATTGCCACGTGCTCGCGATCAACTCGCGATTCATCGGAGTTTATCGGAGTTTACGTGGGGATCAGAACACGAATGACAACGGAACCCGATACCTGCCGGGAATACGTCGTCCCGTCAGATTCGAAAACCACCAAACATCAATTTTGATGTTGATATATCATGGAGTTTACCGTAGAGTTTTATGTAAATGCAAACGGCCGTTCGCCGGTGCGGGAGTTTCTTTTGGAACTCAAGGCCAGTGACCCCGATGACTTCGCAGCCGTGGCGGCAGGGCTGGAGAAATTACGTTATCGTCAGTGTCACCGCGAGCCGCTGACCAAAGCGCTCAACGATGGGCTGTTTGAACTCCGCCATGTGGGCAAGTTGAACACGCGCGTGCTGTGGTTCTTTATGAAAGGCCGGCGCATCATTGCAGTGCATGGCATTCGCAACAAAGGCCAGGCCATCCAGTCCCGCGACCTCGACACCGCACGGGCACGGATGAGGGATTGGAAAGAAAGAAATGAGCTATGAGCAAAACCGACTTTGATCTGTTTCTCGAAGAGCAACTCCGCGACCCGGATTTTGCGGCACGGTTCAAACGCGCCGGTGAGGCGTGGGATGTGGCGTTGCAGATCGCGGCGCTAAGGGAGAAGGCCGGTCTTTCGCAAAAAGATCTCGCGCGCAAACTTAAAACCTCCCAGCAAAACATCAGCCGCCTCGAATCGCCGTCTTATGAAGGTCACTCGCTGACCATGTTGCGCCGCGTTGCTGAAGTCCTCGGTGCAACCGTGCGCGTCACCCTTGCGCCTAAAGGCGAAGCCGAACCCATGATTTTGTCGGAATCCAAAATCCCCTATCGCACGGGCGGACGAGGGAAGAAATAAAAGTGCAGAAGAAACCCCGCCGGGGAAAAACATGTGAAAGTGCGGGACTGACCCCTTGGTGTGGATTCGATGTTGAGTGTTGAATGTTGAATGTTGAGTGTTGAGTGTTTTCCACCGCGTGAGGCAGCGCCTTTTACGCGGTCTGACATTGGAAGTTCAGCGTTGAATGCTTGCTCGCGACGCAAGTCGGAGTTGAGTGTTGAATGTTTCCCTGTTTGTTCGGCCCTCAACCCTCAACTGCACCCCGAATGCCTTCGGGGCTCAACCAACAACCGTTTTGTGTTTGCGCAAGCCGGGACGCGAGTTTGTCGAGTGGCATAACGAGAACAAGTTTCGGAGATGAACCCAAAAGGCTGATCCTGGAATTCTGAATCCACCGCGCAAAGTGCGTGAAGCCGAATGCGGACTTGTCGTGCCGTAGCTTTAGGCGTCCTCCGCAGAGCCGGAGGATTTCCCATGGATTAAATATTTCTCCATTTGACAAACGTATCTTTTTTGATACACTACTTTGCAGATGAAAGCTGAACGCCCGCTCAAAGTCGTCTTTTTCAAGACCGAGGCGGGCAATGAACCGGTGCGGGAATGGCTGAAAGGATTGTCGAAAGAGGACTGCAAGGTCATCGGCACGGACATTCTGACGGTGCAATACGCGTGGCCGGTCGGGAAGCCGTTGGTTGACAATTTGGGTGACGGCATTTGGGAAGTCCGTTCACGGTTGGATAACCGCATCGCGCGGACGCTGTTTGCGATGGTGGATCAGGAAATTGTGCTGCTGCACGGCTTCATCAAGAAACAGCAAAAGACGCCGCCAGATGAACTGGAACTGGCGAAGAAACGCAAAAAACAATATTTACAAAACCTATGAGCAAAAAGACACATCGCGGAAGCGACTTCCGGGATTTCCTGGATGAACAAGGCATCCGGGGCGAAGTCGAGGCGCGCGCGCTGAAGCAGGCGTTGAGCCTTCAATTGGATCGCCTCTTGAAAGAGAAGGAACTGACCAAGACGCAAATGGCGGCCCGGATGAAAACCAGCCGCGCGGCAGTGGACCGGTTGCTGGATGCTTCCAATGCCTCGGTCACACTGAACACCTTGGGCAAGGCGGCGCGCGCCTTGGGACGCAAGGTCAAGATTGTGTTGGAACCAGCATAGAATTTCTTGCCGCGCCATAGTCCCGCAGCACGGGACGACGGCGGGAGCCTTCCCCTGTCGCGTCGTAGTGAAACGAAGACGGATTGCCGCGCCGTAACCAGGTGAAGGCGGGAGCCTTCGTGTTGTGTTGCCGCATCAAATGGGGGACAAGCCGGGCCGCGAGTTTGTCGAGTGGCACAACGAGAACAAATTTCGGAGATGAACCCAAAAGATTGATTCTGGAATTCTGAATCCATCCCTCAACCCTCAACCATTTGGTTTGCCTAAAATCTGCCGCAGTTTACGATACTAGCCAAACCGCATGGCTTATGGGAATCCGGGGCGCACCGCCCGCTGAAAAATGAAATTGCATTTCACGCAACACGCATTGAAGCGCATGGCCAAACGCCAGTTGCGGCAAGAGTGGATTGAGCAGGTTATCGCCCGCCCGACCCGGATTGAACCGGATGAGTATGACCCGGATTTGGAGCATCGGCTGGCCGCCGTGCCGGAACTTGCGAACCGGGTGCTGCGGGTTATAGTTTCCAAGGGTGAAACCAAGCGGGTTGTCACCGTTCATCCCGACCGGAAAATGAAAGGCAAAATATGAAACTGACCGTGGACCGCGAAGCCGATGCGCTTTATCTGGATTTGGACGAGTCGCCCGCCGCCGAAAGCGAGGAAGTTTCGCCCGGGGTCATTCTGGATTACAACGCGGCGGGCAAAGTGGTCGGGATTGAGATGCTTTACCTGTCCAAACGCGTGGCCACGGAAAAGCTTGGCCGGATGCAATTCGAGATGGTTGGGGGAGGTGAATCCGTCTCCGCTCCCTTGGCGCTGCATGACAAGTCCGCAAAAAAATACAGGAAGTGATCACCGTTCTGGCGCATTGTTTTTAAACCATGAAAATCAGCTACGATGCCACAGTGGATGCGTTGAGCATCACGTTCCGCGAAATCACGGTCACGACCAAACATCTGGCCGAGGGCATTGCCGCTGATTATGACCAGGACGGCCGGTTGGCCGGGTTGGAAATCCTTGACGCGCAGAAACGGTTTGGCGGCAAGGAAACCATGCGGCGGGTGGAGTTGGAAGGACTTGAATCCGCCACCGCTCCGCTCGCGCTTCGGGAAAAGCCTCCCAAGAAATACAGCGCTTAAAACAGCAAATACTGAAAACTGAACCCTGAAAACTTGAAACTCATTTTCGACTCCTGGCTCCTGACTCCTGCCTTCGCGGCGCCGGATCCGCCAGAAGAAGTCTTTACCTCGACCCGGGAAAGGTTTACCATCCCCCTGAATGACCAAGCTGTTGTCCGCGGTCTGCGCTTGGTTGTGCCTGTTGCAGCCGGCGTTGGCTTGGGATGCTGAAGGGCACATGGTCGTGGCGCAGATCGCCTATAAACATCTCGACTCCGAAGTCAAAGCGAAGTGCGACACGCTCATCGCCGTGTCGCTGCCGTACAAAAGTTCTTCGAGCAGCAACTTCGTCACCGCCGCCTGCTGGGCCGATGATTACAAAAGCTCGCTCGGTACCGGGGGCTGGCATTACATCGATTTGCCGTTCAGCCTCGACGGCACCTCAACCAACGGCGTTGACCCGGGCACGTCCAACGTGGTTTCGGCCATCAACCAGTGCGTCGCTACCTTACGCAACCCCGGCTCCGCGTTGACCAACCAGGCCACCGCCTTGCGCTATCTGCTTCATTTTGTCGGCGACATCGAACAGCCGCTCCATTGTTCCACGGCCGTTTCCGCCGCTCATCCCACCGGCGACGCCGGCGGCAACCTGTTTTACCTCAACGGCGACTGGAGCAATCTCCACTATCTTTGGGACGACGGGGGCGGTTATCTCGAGGACTACATACAGCGCCCGCTCGACACCAGCAGCATGGCCACCCTGAGCAACAAGGTGGTCGCCGTCGAAGCCGCTTATCCGTACACGAACAGCGTCGGCGCCATTCCCAACCCGATGGATTGGGCGGTGGAAGGCCGCGGGCTGGCGCAGACAGTGTGTTATGTGGGCATTACCAACAACAGTACGCCGTCGGCGGCCTACACCAACTCCGCGCAGACCAACACCGAACAACGCATGGCCATCGGCGGCCAGCGCCTGGCCAAATTGCTCGGCTCGATTTTCGTCACCAACTCGCCCAACCTCGGTCCCCTGACCGTCAGCAACGGCAATTTCCGGTTCACGTGGAGCGCCGTGACGAACCGGAGCTACCGGGTGCAATGGAAATCGCAACTCAACGCTGCCACCTGGAATGATTTGAGTGATGTTACCGCTTCCGGCAGCTCGGTGACGTTCAGCGATCCGGTCGCGCAAGGCCAGCGCTTCTATCGGGTAGTCGTAGTTAATTAAACCGCCAAGGCGTCAAGGCGCGGAGGTTGACGCTAATTGCGCGAATTAACACGAATTGAAGCCGCGTCGCGGCGACTGATGGTAGCCCACGGTTTCAACCGTGGGTTGGCAAAGCCAAAAAAATCGAAGCCCCGGCAGGGGCGATAGAAAAATCAACCGCAGAGACGCGGAGGCGCGGAGAATTTCAACCACAGATGGACACAGATTTTTTAGCCACAAAAGATCACAAAGATCACAAAGAGCCTAACCGCAGATTGACGCAGATTTTTACTTCCAGCCCGCGAGAACTGAAAACTGAACACTGAAAACTTGAAACCTCCTCAGCCTCCTGACTTCTGGATTCTGGATTCTGACTCCTGACTTCCGGATTTAGCCTTCGTGTCGCGTGGCATAACGAGTACAAATTTCGGAGATGAACCCAAAAGATTGATCCTGGAATTCTGAATCCACCGCATCAATAAAACATTTGCGAAAGCTCCGCCGCAGCTTACGATGCCAGCCATACTGCATGGCAAATCAAACACAGCCGAAACATCCGCTCGCTGAAGTCTTCGGTTTCCCGGTCGGCGATACGAGCGCCACCGCGAACCGTCACCGAACTAAACGCCTTTGCCCCTTCAATAATAAAGTTCCGAACTGCACCAAGGACAAAGCGCAAAACCCGCTTGGTGTATGCAGCGTGTTCCAAGAGAATGAGGTCGTCATCACCTGCCCGATTCGTTTCCGGCAGGGCTGGATGATTGCGGACGATGCTGCAGATTTCTTTTTTCCAACCAGTGCGACCTGGACAACACTCACGGAAGTGCGTTTGAAAGATGCCGACGGCGGTTCTGCCGGGAATATTGACATCGTCCTTTGCGCTTACGACAAGACAGGCAAGGTTTATGACTTCGGTGCGTTGGAAGTACAAGCGGTTTACATTTCGGGAAACGTGCGGAATCCGTTTGAGCATTACATGGCAGCACCGGCGAAAAATTCCGGCATGGATTGGACGACCGAAGAAAACTATCCGCGACCGGATTACCTGTCATCTTCCCGTAAGCGTCTAGCGCCGCAGTTGATTTTCAAAGGCGGTATTATCAATGCATGGGGTAAGAAGACAGCCGTTGCGCTCAACAAAGGTTTCTTCAACACATTGCCGAAGCTGCCGGAAGTTTCGAAAGAAAAGGCGGACATTGCTTGGTTGATTTATGATTTGAAGCCGACGACAAGCACCGGGACGAATACTGAATTGTCCTTGGATCGAATTGCCTACACGAAACGCCCCACCTCGCCTGCCAACGAAGATTTGAGAGCGGGCGAACCGTTGGAAAGGTTTGAACGCCGCCTTGTTTGCGAGTTGGACGCAGTTGTGGTCTGAAAACCAGCATTACGATGAACCCAAAACGAGACTGCAAAAAAGAAATTGAGCGCATGCTCAAGAACTCGCAGACCAAAGTTCTTGTTCCCGTAATCACGCTGGGCCTCGTTCGTGAATACGCGGCGTCAAAGAAAACAATCTTCACCGATTCCGAAATTCGTAAAACCTATGAGGCCGCAGTTCATCAGTTGAAAGAATTTCTCGGGCACGATGTTCACATAGGCGCAAAATATTATGATGCGTATGGCTCCCGGATGTCGCGGTATGGTGTTCTTGAACAGATTGGCCACCTGAAGTATCGCCTGCTTCCACCATACACGACGGAGGCAAAGGCGCTTAACAATTGGATTCCTGAAAGGATTAAGCAACACATTGACACACGTTTGGGTGTTGTTCCTTTATTGCACGAGCCGACGGCACGCGCAGCGTTGGCGGAACAGCGTCAACGATTCCTGGATTTGATTAGCGAGCAAATTTCCAAGACGCCAGCCAACTTTGAGATTTTTAGTTTTGCGGTGATCAAAGTCCATTTGGAAAAGTTTGCCTGCAAGATTTACCGGGACACGCGCACGGCGGCGCACGACCACGGTGTCGATTTATCCACGAACTTTGGCGTTGTTTATCAAATCAAGAAGCTGCGGATTCACACTGAGTCTGAGGCTGACAAGGTTTATGCCGAACTCAAATTGAACTTCGACAAGGAACGATTGCGAGACGGCAACGTCATCCTCGTCATTGATGACATTTCCAAGGAGATCAAACAGTATCTCATCAACATGCAGGTTCAATCGCTAAGCAAAGATGAAGTCTTGAAGTTGGCGTCACATTTTGACGAGCCAGAGGACAGACAGAAAGTTTTGCGGATAGTTTATGACGAATTCAGACGCGAGTATTCCAGCCGGGTTCCATGAGGCAGCGCCATGCGCCGCTGGCGGTAAAAGTGCCGGGTCACGACTTTACACGCATTGCGAGATTGACCACGAACGTTTGTTTTCGCTTTGCGAAAAGCTCCGTGGTGACTTCCTATTGACCTATGACAACGCCGAGGAGGTTTGCGCCTTGGCTAAGCGGCATGGCTTCGAAACGAAGCCGGTAGCGATGAAAAACACCCATCATGCAGAAATGAATGAGCTTCTGATTGGACGCGATTTAGGCTGGGTTGAAAGTGGCGGCATATTCCGAGAAGAACCTCCTGCCTACCACATCAGCTCACAAAAATCGTGCAAGAAGATTTCCACGGTCCACAAGCGGAAATGAAATTGAGCACGGTCAGAAACGAGTCTCGGGTTTGGGTGCGTGCGGCGGGAGGATGAAAAACTGGAAGCGGCCCAAGTGCGGCGAATCATCGCCGCCCCCTGTCCTCCATAGCCAGCTTTTTTAGCCTTTAGCCTTCAGAATTCAGCCTTTCTGCCAATGTGCCGCAACGTGGAATTCTAAATCAACCCTGTAAAAACAACAAAATTTGAATTGACCATCTTGATGGATTAAATTATTCCGCCGTCATTCCGGGATAGCCGTTTTGCCCCATAAACAAAATTCAATATGAAAAGCAAAAAAGAAGCACAACGATTTACAGTGAAAACGCTTTCACTCAAAAAACGAATGAGGGTAAGCGAATACGGCCATCCTTGTTATGATGCGACCGTGCATACCAAGTTAAGAATTTGCCGGCTTGGACGTTGAGAATGGTTCTCTTGTGCAAAGCATAAGAGCGCATGACACACAGAACATGGAATCTATAGCCATCGTAAATTGCTGTCTGCCGCCTCCGCCGGAGAAACCGTTAGGCGCGCCACAGGCGGGCCTATATTTGACTTCGGCACTTAAGAATTCGAAGAGAGAGACGTCAATCTATGATACGGCTGCTGATTTTGAACCTAATACGTTTACTGCTGATGCCTTGTGTGCTTATTTGCGGCGAGTCCCGCACCGGGTGATCGGCCTATCCATTTGGGACTCAGTTTTGCCGAGAGTACTTTGTGCAACCCGAAAGCTAAAAGAAAAAGAGCCAGAGCGAATTATAGTATTCGGCGGTCCCTCGGCATCGTCTTTAAACACAAAACTTTTAGATTTATTCCCTTGGATAGACGCCGTTGTAGTTGGTGAAGGGGAAATTACGCTAGACATGCTCTTGACCTCCATAGATAGCCGTCGGTCCAACGCGCTCGATTTACCGGAGAAAGCATTCCTCAGATCCAATGGCCGAGTACTGGAAGGCAAACGGAAAATTCCAACCCTTTCGCCTCGACAGATACCTATACCCGACTATTCGCACATAAATCGGTCTGTGTATGGCCGATTGGAGTTGGTTACAACGCGGGGCTGTCCGTTGAATTGTGCTTATTGTTCTGTAAATTCAGCCACTGGCCGTCTGATGAGAAGCCGTCCGATGGATCATTTGTTTCAAGAGATTGCCGCTCTCGTGAAAGATGAGCAAGACTGCATTCATGTTCTCGACGATAATTTTACAATTAATGCGGGCCGTCTACACCAGTTCTCCTCTCGGTTTTTTGCCGAATTCCCTAAAAATACCTGGTCTTGCTATGCAAGGCTTGGAGACTTGGATGGTGCCACTACTTCAATGATGATTAAATCCGGATGTTGTGGGGTATTTATTGGAGTTGAATCCGCTGACGAAGTGACGCTGCGGAGCGTAGGCAAAATAAGCCCCAACTATAATGTCCTTGAGAGAATCAAAAAAATCAGCACTCAGATGAATATTACGGTTAGCCTTATTTGGGGATTTCCGGACGAGGAAGTCGAAGCATTGGCGAGAACATTGGACTTTATCAAGCAATTGCTAGATTTTGATAATATTTTTGTAAATTTGTATCAGTTGGCGCCTCTATCTGGGACACGGTTAACTCATCGGATGATGAAGGATTTGATTTTCGACGAAGCTGCTATTTCCGGGTTTGTATTTCCCCCTTCTTATCCAACGCTGTCTGATGATGAGAAGAAAATGATAAGAAGATATCCCTCTGTTTTTTCAGCTTTTTATCATGAAGGCTCCAAATTGTTTCGAATGAAACATTCACTCGTACAAAAGTTCCTTGGCAATTAACCGAAAGGAATCAGTATGGCAAATTATCGAAGTGTATCTGCGGCGGTTGTAGCGATACTCGTTTTACTTGTCTCATGTGGCAAAAAACCGGTGTCAAGTGTTAACGTTCTTGTACCTGTTCCCTTCACAGGTGACGCGGCAAGTTATGGCAAGGTGGTTAAAGAAGGTATAGAAATTGGCTTAGACGAACTTCAGAATGACCCTGTGCGAAAGAAGTTAAATGTTATTTATCGCGATTCGCGTTTGTCGCTCAAGGAGATCGTCAACATTTTCCAGCAGGAGGTTGCTCAGCAACCAGTGGCGGTCGTAATGCCCGTTTCCACAGGGGAGAGTATGGTTCTGGCCCCGCTGTGTAATCAGCAAAAGGTTCTATTGCTTCCCCCATTGGCGGATGGCGACGAATTGACAAAAGCGCGGCCATTTTTCTATCGCGTCAGCCCTGCAAGTTCTTATCAAGGAACAATTCTTGCAAAAGCAATAAGGCAACAAGGCCATGATAAGGCGGCAGTACTTTATCTCAATGATGCATGGGGGCAAGGGCTTGTTATTACCATAAAACGGGAGTTCGAGGCTGCTGGCGGCAGAATTACCACAACGGAGTCGGTTTCGCCTGGAGAATTGGATTTGCGCGTTCAACTCGCGAGAATTAAGGAAAGCGATCCTTCCGCACTTGTAATCTTGCTTCATCCTGCGGAGACGGTTCCGGCACTTCGCCAAATCCGCGAAATTGGATTGAAAGCGAAGCTTTACGGCGGAGACACGTTTAGTAACAAGGCTATTTACTCAGAAGCTAGTGACTTGGCCCAGGGCGTAATTTTCGCTTTACCCTCACAACCGGACAACCAAATCTTCAAACGGTTTCGAGAAGAATATGAAACAAAATACCATGCAGAAGCTGACATAAACGCTGCGGCAGCGAGAGACGCGATAATGATAGTCGCTCAAGCCGTTCGCGAAGGAGCGATAGATGGAGACTCCATCCGCCACACATTGGCCCAATGGCCCTCAGGCTTTGAAGGAGCCACAGGATTGATTAAATGGGACGCGGACGGGAATGTTGTAAGCAAAAGTTACACGCTATACACCATTGAAGGTAATACCTATAGACCACTCGAGCGATAGCATATGAAAACAAGAGCATGGACACTGTTAAACTGGTTTTGGTTTAATGTTGTTTGTATGTCTGCCACAGTATGGGTCGGCTTGGACGGACTCCGCAATTCTGCCCCTTCCGCTTGGTCCCATAACGTGTTGCTCGCCTACGCATCCATTTTTCTTGCTGTAATTAGTGGGATTATTACTGGGCTACTTACCCTTCCAGCGGCACGCGGCACTGTGATGTGTCCTAAATTCCCAACCGAGCGTATTTGCGAGTTGATTCGTGATTCCCTGACAACGCATGAGGTCTTGACAGGGGTGCCTATAACTTTAGGCCAAGCTGCTGGAGAGTATTGTTATGCTGGGGATTATGTGAATTACTTAGGCTCAATATTGGACGTTACAAGCCGTACAAATCAGGCAATCTACATGACCCTCCCCAAAGATCCTTATGAACAAATTTACAACAGTGCGGTTTACGGGCAGTTCCATCACGCTCTCGCGGCGGTTCGTAAAGCTCCGCTAAGTGGCAAGCATAAGCGGAAAAAATTGATCGTGTTGGACGATGCCGCGCTTATAAGTCTAAGAACACACTTCGCGAAGGATTTTATCTACAATGGTGGGACCGATTTGCATAAATATATCCGCAAGCACTATGGAGGTGCAGGGCTGGACCGACTGCCATCGAGGTGGTTCCATTTTGTTCAATGGTGGTGGAACTATTATTTAAGAGTCCACCATCATGTGGATTTGAGCTGGGACTGCTCGGCTGATTTACCGACCGAATATTTGTTGGTAAAAGACGAGATTGCGCTTCTTTATGAAGCTAACTCCAAGTGCCCCAAAAATGGAAGCATCGTTTTCGACTTCAATACAGTTAACAATCCCCGCTACAGGTTTCAGAATTTGCTTGGAGGCGCACGTTGTTCAAAAGCTTTTTTCAGAGAAATCGTCTGTGAAACGACTTTTTATCGGCTATGTGCGGAATACACGGTCTTGAAACAGCACGGTGTTTCGTTCGCCGATACCGAAGTAAAGTTGGCAAAGTTCAAGACCGAACCAAATTGGTCAGATGAGGTTAATCAAGCATTAGAGAAGCAAACAGAAGAATGGAGCAACAAAGTTGAACGCGTTACAGCAAGATGGTAACAAAATATGCCATTCTTTCGGGTTCAGTGTATGCATTAATTGGCATCTCGTTTTTCTTGCCATACATCACAAGACGTTTCTTCGATCTTGCTCATGCTGCGGTTTTCACGTGGGGCGCATATTTCGGTTATTACTATGCTCAAACACTCCATCTGACATTTTTATATGCGACTATCTTGGCGAGTCTTTCATGCGGTCTGCTGGGACTTCTAAATGAAATCTTTTTTCTGGGTCCAATTCGCAAAAGGACCATAGGCCGATTAGCTCCACTCTTGGCGTCGTTAGGTTTGTATGTGATACTCCAAAACATTGTTTCCGTGTGTTTCGGGGATGATGTAAAGCTGATGCTTCCAGGGAGCAGAACTTCGGCGATCATTATTTTGGGCTTCTCGCTAACAAACACACAATGGTGGACTATTGCCTGCACGATTATGAGCGTATTAATCGTATGGGGGATTTTGAATGCAACACGACTAGGCAGAGGAATGCGGTGTTTAGCGCAGGACAGCTTCTTGGCGAAGGCGTGCGGTATCAACACAAGTGCAGTTCAGAAGTGGGCTTGTTTCATTGGATCAAGCCTTTGTGGTTTAGCGGGAATCCTTGTTGGAACGGACACTGCAATGGTCCCAACCATGGGATTAAACATGCTGATGATCAGCACGGTGGCAGTAGTTCTTGGGCAGAAGTGGGGTGTTCTTGGGATTGTGGTATGCGCATTGTTTCTCGCATTCGCTCAACGTGGTGGTGCCTATCTTATAGGAGCTCAATGGCAGGACGCGATTGCGCTACTGGTTTTACTCCTGTTCCTTGCTGTTGGGCCGGCGCGGTTAGTTCGGGATCAATAGAATCGCATATGGAATACTGCTTTAACATTTTGATTCTTGTAGCGATTTACGCCGCACTCACAACTTCATTGGATTTACTGTCGGGTCAGACCGGGCTGTTATCTATTGGTCATGCCGCTTTTTACGGATTGGGGGCTTACACTTCGGCCCTATTGGCAGTTCAAGCTGGCGCTCCCTTCTTTGTTGGTGTTTTGGCAGGGATGGCCGTAGCGATTTCGATTTCGTTTGTCATTTCTCTACCGTCGTTACGGCTACACGACGATTATTTCGTCATCGCCACGTTCGGGTTTCAAGTAATTCTGTTCAGTGTTTTCAACAATTGGATGGATGTAACGCGGGGGCCGCTGGGTATTCCCGGAATTCCACAGCCTGTTATTTTCGGCTGGCATGTCCAATCTCGTGCTGAATTCTTGATTCTGGCTTTCGTGTGCGCTGCCTTTGCCTATTTCGTGGTTTATCGCCTCACTTCTTCGCCGTTTGGCCGGGTGTTGCACGCGATTCGTGAGGATGAAGTCTTTGCCAAGGCGCTGGGCAAAAATACGCTGCGGTTCAAAGTCACGGCATTTGCCGTCAGCGCCGCGCTTGCAGCATCGGCGGGCAGTCTTTACGCGCATTACACCACTTACATTGACCCGACGAGCTTTACTGTCATGGAATCAATCCTCATCATTTCGATGGTCATCATCGGCGGGGCAGGTAGTACCTGGGGGCCGTTGGTTGGTGCGGTCGTGTTGGTGACATTACCCGAAGCGTTGCGGTTTGTCGGCCTGCCAAGCGCCGTAGCCGCTAACCTGCGCCAGATTATTTATGGCAGCTTGCTCGTCATTATGATGATGTTACGCCCACGCGGGTTGGTGGGCAAATACGGATTTACAAAATGAATTCGTTGCTTTGCGAAAATCTCAGCAAGTCGTTTGACGGCGTCCGTGCGCTCGCTGACGTTTCGCTCGAATTCCCGTCGTCTGGCATCGTCGCTATCATCGGCCCAAACGGCGCGGGCAAAACCACCCTCATCAACGTGCTTACCGGCTTCCTCCAGGCGGAGTCAGGCCGGTTCTTTCTCAGTGAGCGGGAATTGACCCGATTTGCGCCGCACAAAATCGCACGGCTTGGCATCGCACGCACGTTTCAAGACCTTCGGTTAATTTCCCAAGTCTCCGCGTTGGAGAACGTGCTCTTGGCCAGACCGAATCAGAAAGGCGAACGGTTGCTGCCCGCGTTATTTCGTTTCGGTGTTGCCGCGGAGGAAGCGCGCAACCATGACGAAGCAATGCGGTGGCTGGAATTCGTGGGACTTGACAGCGCAGCGAAGGAACTGGCCGGAGAATTGTCGTATGGACAGCAAAAGCTATTGACTCTTGCGTGTTGCTTGGCGACGGATGCGAAGATTCTTTTGCTGGATGAGCCGGTCGCGGGTGTTCACCCTGAAATGGTTTCAAAAATCTTGAATCTGCTCGGCCAACTTCGCGAAACGGGCAAACACATCATTTTTATTGAGCATGACATCGCGTCGGTGCGGCAAGTAGCTGACCATGTGATCGTTATGGACCAGGGCAAAATCATCGCCCAAGGAAAACCGTCCGAAGTATTGGAGAAGCCGGAAATCATAGAAGCATATGTGGCGTGATGGTTGAGAGTTGAAAGTTGAAGGTTGAGAGATGACGGAAACAAAACAAAACGGAGTTCTCAGCGTTGCCGACTTGGTCACCGGCTACGGCAAGAAGCAGGTGATCAATGACGTTTCGCTCGAAGTAATGCCTGGCCAAATCGTGACATTGATTGGCCACAATGGCGCGGGGAAATCCACGCTGCTGAAAGCCATCTTCGGAATGATTCCGATTTGGCAGGGACAAGTGTCTTTAAACGGAGTGGTGAAGCCGAAACCAACTCCCCGCGAAATGCTTCATTCGGGCGTCGCCTACGTGCCTCAGGGAAACCGGGTGTTCACGGATTTGACCGTGCATGAGAATCTGGAGATGGGTGGAATCACGCTGTCAAAGAAGGAGCTTTTAAAAGAAGGAATCGAGCGGGTGTTCACGCTGTTTCCTGCGCTCAAGCCACGATTGAAACAACGCGCCGGAACTCTTTCTGGCGGAGAAAAGCAAATGCTCGCGCTGGCAAACGCTTTGATTCTGTCCCCGAAGCTATTGCTTCTTGATGAGCCTTCGCTCGGCCTTGCTCCGCCTCTGGTTTCAGAAGCGTTGGGTCGAATCCAGCAAATCAATCGGGACTCCAAGGTCACCGTCCTGATTGTTGAGCAGAAGGTGCGCGAGGTCTTGAAAATCGCTCATCGGGTGTATGTCTTACGAACCGGTCGCGTGTCCTTCACCGGCCCAGCCGAAGAATTGAAGGACGATGCCAAACTGCGCGAGGTTTATTTGTAACCCGCGAGACCAACTACACGCGGTGATCTTCGCGGATGATTTTGCGGCCACGTAAAGGACGTAAAGCCACGCAGCGCGGACCACGTCCCTTGGGGCGTTCAACTTCACGCGACAAAATTTATACCCGGTGGTCTTCCCGAACTATTTTACGACCGCGTAAAAGGCGTTGCCTCACGCGGCAGGCTCACGTAAAGCGATGCCACGTGGCGGGTCTTTTTAAACCCGGTGATCTTCGCGGACGATTTTGCGAGTGCCACCAGATAAGCTTGAGCGCCAGTTCTTGGGCTTTTTGAGCTGTTTCAAACGGTCGAGCTGACCGATTTCTTTCAGGCGTTTGTATATCAATTGCCAGGCGCACGGACGGTCGGGACTGACTTCGCACCGGTCTTCACGGGAACCGCTGCACGGGCCGTTCAACATGTGCTTCGCGCACCGGGTGATGGGGCAAATGCCGCCGTACAGATGCAGCACACATTCGCCACAGGCCGCGCATTTTTCCGTCCAGACGCCCCGTTCCTCCAGGATGCCGATGAACGCGGTGTTGAGGCCCGCGTAAACGGGTTTGTTGCTGTATCGCTCGGCGATGGCCTGCACGCCGGCGCCGCAGCCGACGGACAGCACGGCGTCGTTTCGCTTGATAGCTTCGGCGGCTTGTTCCAGGAACACATTGTCGCACTGGCGTTCGATGGTGAGTTCCTCGACTTCCAGGGGGCGGCCCTTCAACTTGGCCGCCATGCGCAGGGCGGAGGCGATGATGCCGACTTCGCGCTGGCCGCCGGCGAGGCAGACGGTGACGCAGGTGCCGCAGCCGAGCAGGAGAACCTTCCGGTGTTTTTCGACGATGTCCAGCAGTTCGGGTATGTTTTTTCTTTGTGCGACGATCATAAAATTGGGAGTTAGTAGTTGGCAGCTAGCAGTTAGTAGTTAGGACTTTAGGCTCCGGACTGTGGGCTGTGGACTTTGGACCTTGGACATTGGGCTTTGGACTTCAGACTTCCGCAATGGGTTGGGGCCCAGTTTGCGTATCGTTTCCACCATGTCGGTTATCGTGTCCGCCAATGGCCGCGCCATGGCGGCGGAAATGTTGACCATGCGGAGGCGTTCCTTTTCGATGCCGATTTCCTCAAGCATATCGCGGGTATAATTGACCCGGCGTTTGGCGCAGAGGTTGCCTTCCACGAAATGGCAGCCGCCTTCGAGACAGCCGGCCACCAGCACGCCGTCCGCGCCGTTTTCCAAGGCTTTCATGAAGTATTCGGTCTCCAGCCGGCCGGTGCAGGGAGTGCGGATGATGCGGACGTTGGGCGGATACTGGATGCGCATGACCCCCGCCAAATCTGCCGACGAATAGGCGCAATAGTGGCAGCAAAAGGCCAGGATTTTGGGTTCAAAGGTTTCGGTTTTCATGGGAAAAATTTTTAACCACGAATGGACACGAATGGACACGAATGGGAAAAAGGAATTCAGCAATGCAAACAAGTTCACTCATAAAAAAGGCCTTTCGGATTCTCTGAAGAGACCCGTTGCCTTGTCTTAATTCGTGTTCATTCGTGTTCATTCGTGGTTTAATTGAATAGCTATGGTTTCGGGTTTCATGGGTCAGGCAAATCGCAAAAAAAGTTTCAGACACGGATTAACACTGATGGACGCGGATACGAAACGAATATCCGCTGCTTTTTGGTGGGGCGAGGCTACTGACGAGCCGCTTTTTTTGATGAAAGCCCGGCTCGCGGGGACGCTTCCACCCTCCGTAGCGGTGCTACTGCGGAGGACGGGCGCCCCACCGGGACGCGGCGCGGTACGGAGACCGCGCCCTACCATCTGGATGTTTCTTTTGACGGTGGCAGTTTCACGCCGCTTCAACACGGTCCTGGGTTCAAAAATTTTGGTTTTCATGGGGTAGCACACCCGCCTCGGGTGTTGCTGGACGCGCCTCGCGTCCAGAAGTTCTGTGGCATCCGGAATTTTGAGGAAATGTCAAAGCATTCGAAGTTTTCCGCGAGGGCGCGGAAAACAGCACGCGAGGCGCGTGCGGTCCCCGTCTTGATGTTTCTTTTGGCGGTCATTTTAAGCGGGGGCCATTATTTTGATGCCTTGGCGGGGCGCGGTCGCGCGGTTGCCCCCGTTTCCTTCGGCGAACAGTTGTTTGATCATGACCATGAACTGGTCGGTCTCGAAATGATGCAACTGGATGGCGCGGGCCGGACATTCGGCGGCGCAAATGCCGCAGCCCATGCACTTGGCGGCTTCGATCTGCCCCTTGCCGTCCTTGTTGCAGTAGGGCGCGGAATACGGGCAGACGGTCACGCACGTCATGCAGGAGATGCACTTCTGCTGGTCCACGTACGAGACCTGGGCGCTGACATCGAGCTGCGTCTTGGACAACACCGTGGCCGCCCGCGCGGCGGCGGCGCGCGCCTGCGCGATGTTTTCATCAATGAACTTCGGCGAATGGGCCAGGCCGCAGAGGAAAATGCCTTCGGTGGCGAAATCCACGGGCCGCAGTTTCATGTGGGCTTCCACGTAGAAACCATCGGCGTTGAGCGGCACCTTGAGCATGTCGGAGATGCGCTTGTTGTTCTTCAAATCCACTTCCACACCGGTGCTGAGCACGACGTTGCCGGCCTCGATCGCGAGCGGTTCGGGGAGGTCGGGACTTTTGAGCGTGACCACCAGGCCGTTGTTGTCGGTCACCTGCGGCGGCGCTTCCGGCGTGTAACGGATGAAGACCACCCCGGCTTCGCGCGCCTGCTGATAGTAAATTTCCCGGAAGCCGTAGGTCCGGACGTCGCGGTAAAGCACATAGACATTGGCGTCGGGATCCAGTTTCTTGACGGCCAATGCGTTTTTGACGGCCATCGAGCAGCAGATGCGGCTGCAGTAGGGATGCTTTTCGTTGCGCGAGCCGACGCACTGGATCATGACGATGTTTTGTCCCTTCGCTTGCCCCGTGGAGTAGTCTGCTACACCCAGCTTGGCGGGTTTGTTGTCCTCATTACTCCACGGGGCGAGCCAGGTCTTGTCATGCAACCGTTGTTCCAGTTCCACCTGGGTCAGGACGCGGTCGGATTTGCCGTATAAAAAGTCGGTGGTTTTGGCCGCTTGCGCGCCCGTGGCCACGATGATGGCGCCGCCGGAAATTTCAAAGTTCGCGCCGCCTTTGGCGAGCGTCACGGCAAATTTGCCGATGTGACCTTTGATGCCGGTGATTTCGGCTTCCAGGTAAGACTTGATGTGCGGATGTTTCTCGACCTGGTCGGTGAGGCCGCGGGTGAAGGCGGCGATGTCGTCGTGCTCAAACGTCCGATGAATATCGTGCAGGGTCCCGCCCAAACGGTCGGTCTGCTCGACCAGATGGACGTTGAATCCCTGGTCGGCCAGCGCCAATGCGGCGGTCATGCCGCTCAGACCTCCGCCAATGACAATGCCGGTCTGATCCACCTGCAGCGTGCCGCCTTCGAGGGGCCAAAGCGTGCGCGCCCGGGCGATGGACATTTTGACGAGTTCAACCGCCTTTTCGGTGGCGGATTGCGGCACGGCGGAATGCACCCACGAGCACTGGTCGCGGATGTTGGCCATTTCGAACAGGTTCGGGTTCAGGCCCGCTTCGCGCAGGGTTTCGCGGAACAGCGGCTCGTGCGTGCGCGGGGTGCAGGAGGCGACGACGATGCGATTGAGCCGGTGTTGATGGATCATGTCCTTGATGTTGGACAGGCTGGTGTCGGCGCAGGTGAACATGGTGTGGGTCGCCAGAACCACGTCCGGCTCGTGCTCGATGCGTTTGACCACCGCCTCCACGTCCACGACCGAGGCGATGTTCATGCCGCAGTGACAGACAAAGACGCCGAGCCGCGGGGCTTCATCGGCCACGTCATGTTCGACGGGATAACTCTTTTTGGTGATGAGCGTGTTGCGCGCCGGCGCGAGCAGTTCCATGGCCATGGACGCCGCGGCGCTGGCCTGGGTGACCGTCTCGGGAATGTCCTTGGGTTCCTGCACCGCGCCGCCGACGAACACGCCGGGCCGGGAGGTGGACAGCGGCAGGAGCCGGTCGGTGTCGCAGAAGCCGAACTTGTTGAGCTTGATGTCCAGACGCGAGGCCAGTTCCGCCAAACTGTGCGGCGGTTCCATACCCACGGACAGGACGATCAGGTCGAAATCCTGTTGCTGGAGCCGGCTGTTTTCGTCGAGGAACGAAACGCGCAAGTCCTTGCTGCCGGGCATCTGGACAATCCGGGAAGGAATGCTCTTGAGATAATGGATGTGCTCCTGCGCCCGGGCGCGCTCGTAATACTGGTCGAAATCCTTGCCGTGGGCGCGGATATCCATGTAGAAAATCGTCGCGTCCAAGCCGTGGACGTGGTCGCCGGCGACCAGCGCCTGTTTGGTGGCCATCATGC
>Ga0208034_1000552_pt1 | contig 29187 bp, 29 predicted proteins | sample June2015DPH_8_10_FD_184699 | JGI IMG/M metagenome (GOLD analysis project Ga0208034, IMG submission 184699) | Peatland microbial communities from SPRUCE experiment site at the Marcell Experimental Forest, Minnesota, USA - June2015DPH_8_100... | ecosystem: Environmental > Terrestrial > Soil >...
TGTGTGAGTTTGGCAATTGAAGAGATGCGCGCCGGGCCTCGGCCGTACTGGCGCTGTGGATCAATTTGAACGAATCGGGCTAAAATCTCAATCGAAGAGCCCGGTGTCGCAAGGTGTCGCCAGGTCAGGGAAAACGCAATGGCATCCGTATTGCAGCCGAACCCTTATCAATGCGACCAATGTGGAACCGCGAATATTGTGGCTGCGCCCGTCCTCTATCAACAAGGTACACGCACCTTTTCCGGCATATTCAATTCAGGGATAAGCCAATCCCAGGCTGCACAAGCGGTTGCGCCTCCTAGTCCTCGTGGGTACGCCCGACCTTTCCTGCTTTGGGCGGTACCAATATGCTTTACCTTCTTCTGGGGCTTTGCCGGTTTCGGTAGGATCCTTGGACATCCTAAATCTGCGACGACGATTGGAAATGCAGTTGGTATTTTCTTGGTTCTGGGCGTGGCGTTTATCGGAGGTATGCTCGTGAATTTTCGTAGCATTGCCCGCTACAACCGGGAGGTCTATCCTAAGCTTCACTGGAACTGGGAACACACTTATATCTGCAGGCGTTGCGGGAAGTTCCGCTTCATCCCTTCGTAGCCCAGCAGAACGCAGGTTGCCGCTTCAGGGTAAGGTCATTGCGCCAACTCGTTTGCCCGTGTGCTGTTGGTTCCGGCAACTAACGCCTGGGCGAGACGCCTTCTTCTGCGAGCGACATAGCCGTAACTAGCTGTACCCTATGGCCTTAGAAATTGAGTATGCAATCATGGAGGTAGACACTATAATTGCATACTTTGAAAAATCGCTGCGTCAACCGGGATGGATCCGCGGCGTGATTTCGGCGCTCATCCATCTTCGGCGGTTCAGAGATGGAAAATGATTCCGGATCGCCAGTGCGTGTAGTTTTTCGCGCTCAGGATCATTCGTGGTTTCGCCCTATTCTTTGTAAAATCAGCTAGAAGAGATAGGAAGCATCCATGACGCTGCATCTTGACATATCCGAATCCATTACTAGCAGCCTGCGGCTGCCCGTGCCGGAGATGGAGCCGCGTCTTCGGATTGAGCTTGCCATCGCTCTCTATGCCCAAAGCATACTGTCCTTTGGAAAGGCGTCCGAACTCGCTGGAACTTCCCGGCTGCAGTTTGCTGACCTGATTGGCCAGCGCGAGATACCGCGTCACTATACGGACCAGGAACTGGCTAGAGACCTCAAATATGCGGGCGCTTAGCAACACCTCTCCCATTTCGAACCTTGCTTCCATTGGTCGCTCGAACTGCTGAAATCTCAATTCTCCGCGCTTTGGATACCTGACGCCGTGCTCGGAGAACTCACTGCTCCATGCCGCGGGAGAATAGCCCTGATCCAAGCCAGCGTATCACTCGTTGTAGGCGGAAAGTGGTTCTTGGTCCCCCTACGCGACCGAATGGGATCACTAATAGCTCATTCGCACTCTGAGGCACTCGGACCGGTCTTTGCCCATCTGCACTTTGGGTCATCGGGATCGATCTTTGCTCAATTCCGAATTGGGCAATCGGGATCGTAAATGGCTCAACTGCACACTGAGCCATCGGGACCGTTCTTTGCTCAATTGGGAATTGGGTCAACGGGACCGTTCTTTGCTCAATTCTGAATTGGGCAATCGGGATCGTAAATGGCTCAGCTGCACACTGGGTCATGCGGACCGATCTTTGCCCGTGCGGGGTTGCAATGACGGGTAGAACTCGTTCACCGCAGTAGCATTGAAGACGTGATGAAAGAGTAGTTCAACTCGCCCAGGTAGGCAGTCCGTAGCACTTGACACCGTACACAAAAACGCCCTGGCGCTCGGGCCAGGGCGAGAAAAAGAAGCGTGTGGGGCGCCGCGGTTTACTGAACCGTGGGGGCTGCCGCATGAAGCTCGGCGGGGGTTTGTTCGTGCTTAGTGAACACGATGTAGATCTTCGTGTCAGCGGGAACGGAGACGACTACGCGGCTATTGGCATTGAGGTTCATGACCTCGGAGTCGCCCGCAGTGCCGACGTTCTCGGCCAGCCGCTCCCGTAGCATGTCGTCTTCGGAAAAAGCGGCGCTCGAATTGTTTCCGGCTACTTCGGCAAGCACCGAGCCGATCCCCGATGCGGCGCGCACCAGGAAGTTCTTGCCTGTGTTCTTCCCCTCGACGTTCCCCTTGATCGGCCCTAGATCGAGCCCGGTGCCGACGGCGTCGATCTTCTCCCGCGCGCCATCAAGTAACTCGATCTCGTCGAACTTCACGCTGACCAGCCCGCTCCGATCGGCCTGCTGGAGTTGGCCATATACACGCGCGCCGGCGGGAACGACGATCCTGTCGCCAATCGCATAGGTGTATTCGATTACCGCCACAACAGGGGCGACCACCGCACTCGATATCTGCGTCTCAAGCTTCGCCTGAATGCGCGTTCCCGGAGTCAGGTCCAATCGTGGCGCTCCATCGTCATCGGAATTGATCTTGGGCGCTGGTCCAGCCTGGTTCTGCGCCTCGCTCCGCACGAAGATGATGGACGTCTCCTTCAGGCTGTTCTGCTGCGTTTGCGGCGTCTCTGCGGGTGGAGTTCCGCCGTAAGGCGCAGGATCTTCCCACCTCTGTTGTGTGTCCGCGAAAGAGGGTACCCCTCCCAGAGAACTGGCAACAACAGGTTTGGCGGCAAATGGCTTGGTGGTTGCGCCATTGTCCAATGAGCGTGTGCGCCGGATGTCGCCTGGCCCGAGCTGGCCGCTGGTGTTGTCCGGCGCCGGCGTCCGCGGGGTGTCCATCAGTGGCGTTACGCTGCCTTGGGGCGGAGTTGTCTGCTCCTGCTCGGCTTGCTGAGACTGAGACGCCTGCTTGATGGGCGCCGGCTTCTTCCCAGACTTGCCGACGATAGCAGTGAACACAAAGAACAGAACCGCGACGGCCAAGCCGCCCCCGAGAAGAATGAGTTTGCTTTTGCTGATCGCGTCCGCTCCCTTGACGCCAGCTCTCGTCGCGAACCTGGTCGCAGGTTCTTCTTTGGCGCTCAGGATGGCTGGGCCACGCGTCTGAGACGGCGCTGGCGAAGCCATCGGCTCAGCGGCTTCGACGACTGAGGTAGACAACCCTCGGCTTCCGTTCGTGTTGTTGTCATTGATGCTCATAGCCTCTGAACTCCCTTCTAGTTGCCATTGCCGGAGATGGGTGGGGTAAACGGCAGACGAATCAAGACAGGATGATCCACCTGATCCGCCTGTGCGATTTGGAGAAATAGCTTCTCCGTCGATTCCTTGAAATTGGGCCGATCGAAGACAACCACGCCGTCGGCCCGTCCTCCCGGCTCCAGCCGCGTTGTGCTCAACCTGTAGTCCCGAATTTCCAACTGGTCCGAGATGATGCCTTTGCCTTCCTTCTTTTTCTTCTTTGTAGCCGTGCTCCCCGTGATCTGGATCTGCGGCGGAAGGACCTCGACAGGTTGGTTCGAGCTGTTCAGGATGGAATAGGAGATCATGGTCTCGTTGCTCAACTGCCGCATGTCGCCAATCGATGTCTCAATCTGCTGGCCTTCCCACTTGGTCCATCTGGGTACGTTCACTCTCGCCTGCTGCTTGAATTCTCCGTCGAGGCTGGAAAGCGGCGCCGAGCCCGTGCCGGCGTCAGCATCATTCATGTCATGCTCCCGTTCCTTGCTCGGCGGGGTTGGCATCGTCAGAGCGCCGGAATCCGACGAGATCAGAAAGCTCCGTGCGGAGCTGTACTCGATTAGAAAGTCCACCGGTTGCGACTGATTCGCGATGCTCGCGCCATCGCTGACCAACTCTAACGTCACATGCTGACCCGATTTCATCGCAATCAGAAGGTTCGACTGAGCGGGCTCTTTGGTAATCGGTTTGACGTAGACGTAGTTGGGCTCGTCTGCACTATGCTCAGCCTTGAACTCGCCGGGGCTGCCCAGAATGACGGAGGTGACCTCCTCCGGCATCCGGATCGTCGACTCAAACTCCGGATGCAGATGCAGGACTGTGATCTCTCTCGGGTTGATGGCGATGGTTGCGACGCGCGCCACGACCGCCGCGTCCGTCGCGTTAAGGTGCAGCGGTAGAAGGAGCGCAATGGGCGTGAACCAGCAAAGTTTCACGGGAAGGACCTCCTCGGCGGCCTCATGGCCGCAAATCTGCGAATCATGTACTGCCGCCGGACCGCCTGCACATAGGCCACAACCTCCGGGTTGTGATAGTTCAATTGCTCCCGCGCGATCCAGTGGTCACCCGCGTAGTAGGCCGCAGCGACCAGGCGCAGATCCCCGTGGAACTCCCACATCAACGCCGTGACATAGCGGGTGCCTGCCGCGATGTTTTGCTCGATGTCGAAGGGTTGAAAGGCGCCGAAGCGGCGCGCTGTCGCGGGCATCAGTTGCATGAGTCCCATCGCGCCCTTGTCTGAAACCGCTTGGGGGTCCCATCGCGATTCAACGTCGATCAACGCGGCGATCAGCTCTGGCGGCACATGATAGTGCGCCGCATATTGCCGCACGAAGTGCTCCGCCACGGCGGGATCGGCTTGGGCCAATGCAAACCCAGGAAACACGAGCAGCAACAGGATGAGCGGCCATCGCCTCATGAAAGTGGCCCCCCTGAGACCGTCAGGCTTTGCACGAACCTGGCGCCATCGTCAAGCAGACTCTTGAATCCCTCGCGAAGCAAAAGATGCCGACGATCTTTTTCAGTTTTCGCTAAAAAAGGCAGCAGAACATCGCGATGCTCCTCGGTCACATGGTCCGTTCCGAGCAACTGTAGAGCGTTGGCGAAATCGATCATCTCGGAGACTGAGGGCGGTTTCTCGAGAGAGTAATTGCGGAATGAGAGTGCGATCCCCGCCATTTCCCGATGAAAGTTCTCATCGGCATTCGGCGTGCGGCTGGCGATGATCTCGGCCTCACGCTCTGGCGTAGGATGCTCGACCCGAACATAGAGGCTGCGCCTCCGGATGGGATCCCCCAGCCTGCGCTCCTCGTTGCTGGTCAGCACAACGAAGGGAATGCTCTTTGCCGAGACCGTACCGAACTCGGGAATCGAGAGCTGCCACGCGGACAGGATTTCTAGCAGCATTGCTTCGAACCCGTCGTCTACTTTGTCCAACTCGTCAATGAGCAGCACACAGGGCCGTTCGCATTCGAGAGCGCGCATCAGCGGACCGGGCCGAAAGAAATCCCGTCCCTTGAGGTTGGCCTGCACGGTCTGCCAGCTCTCGTGCTGGCCCTTCGAGAACTCCATGTAGAGTCGCTGCAAACTTTCATCGAAACGCCCAATCGCTTTATCTTCCGTCACTCCGCGGTAGCACTGCAGGCGCTCGACGTGTGTGCCGGCCGCGGCGGCAACGGAGATGGCGAGCTGCGTTTTGCCTGAGCCCGCGGGTCCTTCCAGCAGAAGAGGCTTCTGGAGTTTGGCCGCGAGAAAAACGACCTGCGTCATGACCGGGTCGATGAAGTAACCGGTGGCGGCGAGTTTGCTAGCGAGGCCAGTGATCGAATCAAACATCGCCTTCTCCCTGCGGTTCCGTTCGATTAGCTGCCACGCTCAGTGCCGGCGCGCTCCGCCCACCATGGCGCGCTTGACCTAACCCATAGATGGCTTGGGCCCAGACATTGGCGAGCGACGTTGCCGAAAGTGCCGCCAGGAGGAGCATTCGCAGGCGAATCCACACGACTCCCGAGCACGCCGTCCAGATCGCTCCTCCATAGCGCAAAACCACCACGGCGTCGAGAATCGTCAGCAATAGGACGATAGTGAAATACGTCTTGCGTTCCACCACGTGCCTCCTCCAATGCGGAGACAGCATGAGGTGAATTCAAAACTCGGTCAAATTCCCCGCCGTCTTTCCTGCCGCATATATCGAAGTCGTGCGCTTGGTGCGAGGTGTCGCTCCTCGATCTGCGACCCGCGATGTTGCTGTCATCCGTGGCTATGCTCTTTTCGCCGCTGCGAATCGCACCTCTACGCCACGAGGGGGATACTTTTCCGTCAACCACCCGGCGATCTCGTGCGGGTCGAAGCGGACGGCGTTGGCCACTTTGAACGATGGGATCTCGCCGTTAGCCGCCATCTTGTAGATCTGCTGCTGAGAGACCCCCAGCAGCTGAGCTAGGTCGCGAACTCGCAGCGCCTCCTGCTTCTCCCTTATGATTTCGACTAGACTCACGGGTGGATCCCTCCCTGATCTGTGCCAGTACGATTGGCGGCGCCGGCGCCGCTTCTCTTGACTCAACAGCGGCAAATGATGAAATGAACCGAGATTTCGGTCAAACAAGCTGGGGTTGGCAAACTCCCGCCGGTTCTATTCTGCGGCGCACAAAGAGCGACGGCATACGCTCTTTCATCGGCCTTTTTCGCGGGCTGCCATGCCTTCGGACCTCCCCCGCAAGGGGGTTGGGAATGCCGGGAACGTGGGGGCAGGCAGGGAAGCGGGAACACCTCACCTTAGCCTGTTATGTTTTATGTGCTTCGAATCGCTTGCTGGGCGATCTTCTTGACATAAAACATCATACTTGTTATCTTTTATGTGCTGTACATCGCCCGGTAGGCTATCTGATGAGCACAGAACATAATACCTCAAACAAAACCGTTGGGCGTCAAACGGCTGGCCTGCTGGCCAGTCTCTATGACCGCTCACAATCGACGTTCACGCTCGCCGATACTCAGGCTATAACGGGACTGAACTCACAACTGGCAAGCAGCCTGCTGCACAAAGCTGTGCATCGTGGCCTTGTCTCGCGCCTGAAACCAGGCGTATTCGTCATCGTTCCCCCGGAACTGGGCAGCGCTTCCGACTACGCGGGTGATCCGTATCTGACGGCAAAGCGGCTGGCGGGGAGCGCGCCGTCCTTCATCTCGCACGCATCGGCTATGGAGATACACCGGATGGTAACTCAGCCCCAGCTCGTCGTTTTCGCTTCCAGCTCAAAGCGGCTCAGAAGCCGGACGCTACACGGCATGGAATTCCGCTTTGTCTTCATCCAGCCTGAGCACTATTTCGGCACGGCGAAGCATTGGGTCACAAAGCAGGAGTCGGTGGACATCAGCGATCTCGAACGCACCGTCATCGACGGCCTCCGCCAGCCGGAATATTGCGGCGGCATCACGGAAGTCGCTAAGGGACTGTGGATGCGCCATCAGGACATGCAGGCGAAAAAGCTGGTGGATTATGCGCTTCGCATTTCAACTGGAGCCGTCCTGCGCCGCCTGGGTTATCTGCTCGAACTCTACGCGATTGCGCCGCAGAGCGAGCTGGCACGGCTAAGGGATGTGCTGAGCGAGACCTATGTTCCGCTCGATCCTATGCTGCCCAAAGAGGGGCCGCACTTGCGCCGCTGGCGGCTTCAACTTAACATCACGCGCCAGGAACTCGAATCGATCCGGACGAGCTGAATGATCCCCCAGCGCAATATCTCGCTTCTCGCCAACAGGCTTGCCAAGGAAGGCGGACGCCGTATTCCCGACTACGTGCTTGAACGCGACTACTGCCTCGCCTGGTTCCTGGCGGCGCTTGCGGAATCGGACCTCAAGGCGACTCTCGGATTCAAGGGCGGAACGGCGCTGAAGCGATGCTATTTCGGCGATTACCGCTTTTCGGAGGATCTCGACTTTACTCTGACCGCGAGTGTGACACTCGATGAACTCAAGGGGCAGCTGGAGTCGGTGTATGCATCCGTGCGCGAGGCCTCGGGCATTGTATTCGCCTTCGATAGGGAAGACCGCCAGAAGCACGAGAACAGCTTCACGTTCTATCTGCGCTACGAGGGGCCCTTGCCCAAAGGCAACGATGTGAAAGTGGACATCACCCTGCGCGAAAAGCTCGTCTATGCGCTCCAGGAACGCGCGGTGCTGCGCGGCTATGAGGAATTCGCGGACCTTCCAGAGAATCGGATGCTGCGCGCCTATTCTCTGGAGGAAATCGCCACCGAGAAAACGCTGGCCCTCGCGGACAAGGCGCGCAACGAACCACGAGACCTTTACGACCTGTGGCATCTCACGTCGAACGAAAACATCGAGCTTGGAACGCTCGCGGATGGCGTGCGGCAGAAGCTCGAATTTCGTGGCAAGCCCTGCGAAGGCTTGACCGATGCGATCCGCGCCAAGGAGGCGAGGCTGAGGGCGCTATGGGAGAAGCGACTCGGGTATCAGATGGCGGTGTTGCCAGAGTTCGATGAGGTCTTCCGCGCCGTGCAGCGGACGCTGCGTCAGGCGGAACTGCCGTAACCCTCGGCGTCAAACTCTCTTGCGCAAGCTTCACTCCACTTTCACTCACTTAAGGGGCGGTTTGAATGCCGTATGACAGAAGTGGCTGAATTCCTTGCACCTGGATGAGACGCCGTAGACGCCAATGTCGTTTATTTTCAATCTACGGTCATTTTCCCAAGCTGAATGTCGCGCAAGGATGGAACGAAAGACCGACTACGCCGCTGTCGGGATGAACATCTCTCTCATCCGCTCCTGCCGGGGTTAGGCGACGTATGCGGCAAGCGACCCGGCATTCACCTTCTCCAAGGCATCCTTCGATTGAATCCCCTTGAGGTAAACCATCGTTGACTGAATGTCGCGGTGCCCCATCCAGCCTTGCAAGGTGCGAACGTCGATGCCGTGACGGAGGTGCTCGGTCGCAAAGGTGTGTCGGAACTTGTGCAAGTAGAACCGCTGGCAGTAGGGACCCTGGGCGCACCGGTTGCCGTGCTTGGTTACGCATTGGCCGCAATTGAGTTTGGCCCGATACGCGACCTGCTTTACGACTTCGATGTGAAGGCTGTCCGGTTTCCCCTTGGTGTTGGGAAAGACCAGCTGCGCTGGAGTCGCGTTGCGGCTCTCCTTCAAATGGCGGAGCTGCTCGATCAGGGCCGAGGGTACGGGCACCGCGCGCTCCTCGTAGTTCTTCGGTTTGAATCTCCAGATCGGCTTCGCGGTGACGCGCACCACCGAGTTCCGCAAGTCGACATCGCGCCAGGTCACGTAGCGGATCTCACGGTCGCGAAAACCTGAGCAGAGACAGAACTTGATGAGGATCGCCTCGTCCAGAATGGCGTACTGGAGCATAGCCGCGATCTCTTCCGGTTCGTAGATGGGGCGGATGGTCTCAACATAGCTCGGCCAGTCGCTTGCTTCCACCAGTCCCTTGTAACCGTGCCGCTTGAAGAGCTGGAGCACCGTAACAAGGCGATCGTAGACCGTTCGTGGGACAAGCCCCTGGTCAAAGCAGTCGCTGGTGAATTTTAAGATGTCCTCGCGGGTCACTTCATCCACGTAGGTTTTGGTATATGAGTTCCGGAACAAGACGTTGAGGACTGGACGGTAGGTCCGGTAAGTGCGCAGGCTGCGGTGCTTGCGGATGTACTCAAGGTATTGGTCGATCGCTGCATCCATAGTCAGACGTGTAAGCGCAGGCGTAACCGGGGCTTCTGGTAGCGCCATGAGTCCTGCTTTTACGGCATTGAGCTCGATCGATTTTGCGCGGGCGGCAGGAAGAAGGAGATCGTAGTTCTCGACGGGCTTTCTGCGCCGTTTCCCGTCTTCGTACCATTCGAGGTAGTAGCGGCCTTCCGGGTGATGCTCGTCGCGGCCAACTACCCAGACGTGGTCGCGGATGATCCTCCCGTTGCGTTCGACAATCCGGGCGAACGGCCACTTGCCGTTCACCTTGACCATCTTGATGATGTTGACGCGATCAGCGTACTGCCTGGCTCTTGCCATTGTCCCCGAATCCTCCTTCGTGAGGAGTGCTCTGGACAAATAGCGCGAAGTGCCAATTCGATCAAGAATGGACAGTAAACTCAGACCAAATCTTGATCAGAAATGGACAGTAAGATGGACAGTAAGCAGTCTAAGTGATTGAAAATTATGGAAATTTGTTGCGAGGGCAGCGCTCTAACCAACTGAGCTACATCTGCAATGCATCCGAACTTTTCCTGCAGGTTTTTGACGCAACTAAGGATCGCCCCAATTCCTCGCATTGTCAGCACGATCCAGGGATTTCGTGCATTGTAGCCAGACTGGAAGCCCGCCTGTGATCATTGCACTCAAGCGATTGGAATCTCCATGCAAGATGCGATAGGGAACCTCATTCATTTTCATCAAATCATCCAGATTATGCAGGGCGAGACTCCGCGAGCGGGATTTTAAGAAACGAAGGATTTCCGTTGCCGGCCACGCGATCCAATCGAAGTCAGAGTAAAAATGTCTTAAGTCTATGGCAGCGAGGAAGTATCGATAGTTCCATCGCTTGTCGAATTCCCGGTTGTTAGGGCTTGCGGGTAGCAATTCAATGGCGAGGTCTACGTCTCCTAATGGTTCATTGTCTGAAAGCATGCTGCCAAAGAGAACTACGCTTTCAACCTTATAGGGATACTCATCGCTCGCGTTGATCACCCGCACGCGATCCATGAATTCCTGTAGAGCGCGATTGGCTGTCTTTCGCGTAATAGGTTTAGCCGCAGAGGCATTTGCTAGCGCCAGGCCAGGGGTACTGACTTCGTAGGCGGGCCTACCCTTCCTTGAAAAGTGCTCTGAGGGTTCGAGCAACCCGAGCTTCACCATTCTGCGGAGGAACTCTTTTGCCTCGATCGAGCTGAAGTTAAAAACTTCCTGGACGGTTGGTGCAGAGATGACCGCAGAGCGGAATCTGCGCAAGAAGTTACGCACCTGTATTGGGGGGTAACCGGCCACGAGTTGTTCGCTTGTAATTCTCATGGTGTCGATCTTGCCTTCAACTCAAAACTCGGTCAAATCTGTGCGTGGAACCTCTCCTAAACTCTGCGGCTTCAGCCAGAAACTCGTTAAACCGATTCCGCCTGACGAATTCGCGCACCTCGATCCCCAGGGTATGGCCATATCGAAGCAGCCGTATCCGATCAGGCACTAATTGCAAGTTTGGTGCGGCCAACGCTCTTCGGACCAAGCCGCCTTCCATTTCCTGCGGTTGGCAATTCTCCCACCCAGGACGAGACATCCGCCTCGCGATACCTGACCATGTTGTTGACCTTCACGTATTGTGGTCCTTCACCCTGAAGTCTCCAGCGGCGGAGGCAGGCCAGACTTACCTTGAGGTATGCCGAAACTTCGTTTTCCGTGAGAAGTGATTCCATATACACCTCGCTGTTGTGAGAAAGCGTCTGCACGCCTCCATCGCGCACACGATAGAGCCATGCAGGCGTTGAACATACTTTGGTTTTATGTCTCGGTCAAATCCTGCGGCGTATTGCTGTTTTCGCCCAGCGGCTGGTTGGTCCCGATCGGTGGCGTCACGATACTTTCGAGTGCGTCTCGCTTCGCCTTCATCCGCACATGGAGGTAGTCTCTGAGCACTTCCTTTGAGACGTGACCCACGATCTGTCGGATCGTCTCCTCACCGGCGCCGCCCTCCGCGAGTTGCGTAATCAACGTGTGCCGATGGTCATGCCATCTGCCAGTTACTTTCGCGGCTTTCCGGATGTTCTTCCAGGCAGTTTTCAGCGTCGTCACATGACGCGTGGGATCCCACGGTCGCGGCCTTCCAAACGGGAAGACATACCACCCTGGTCGAATCTCTTTGAACTTCTTCCGGTAGGCCACCGAATACTCATCTATGGCCTGACGCAGCACCGAGTTGATCGGTATCGTCCGCCCCTCTCCTGCGACTGTCTTGCTCTCTCCAACCTCGAGGTAACCCTTATCTAGGTGGATCTGACTCCAGGTAAGCGCCTTTATCTCCGCATCGCGCATGCCCGCGTTCAGAGCCATCGTAAGGGCGAGATGGATATGGGGTGAGTGCGACTTGCGCGCGAGTTGCCCCATCTTCTGTGTTTCTTCCGGCTCATACGCCTTCCCGATCTTGCGGCGCGTAGGCAGCTTGATTTTCTTCTTTTTGCGAAGTCGGACTCGAATCACGTCGCCGGGTTCGCCCATCATGGTTAGAAGGAAGCGGACCTCTTCGTTGATGGACTTCGGAGAAGCCGATTCCTTGAGACGTGCGCTTTGGTAGGCGAGAACTTCGCTCTCATTGATGTCAACCAGAAGTTTGTCCCCGAGGTGCCTCACGACGTGGCCGATCGCGTACACAGCGAAGGTGATTCCCCGAAAACGCAATCTATAGTCCGCGAGATATTCGTCCGCCACATCCCGCAGCAGACGGATGCGATTTTCCCGTTTCTGCCGGAGGTTGTGATAGCCCTGCTCGAGTTCACGCCGTCTTTGATTCTCGGCGTCCTTCGCCACAGTCTTTGAGGTTGACTTGGCCGACTCCCGGATGAACTGACCAGCGAAGTAGAACTTGTACCACCAGACCCCGCCTCGTTTGAAAACTGCCATGGACCGCTCCTGTCTCTCGGTGAGGCACGGACCCCGAAGCGGTCCGCGCGAATGGAGATTGGAGCAGAAGGAGAATTCGCGCAAATCGGCGGTCAACCGAGGTTCGGAAGCGTATCGAGTCGATTCACTGAGAAGGGAAACAACTGCGCAGGATTGCTATGGGCAGGGCGTCCATTTTGAAGGAGAGTGGGCACAAAAATGGGCACAATTTGGAAAATTGGCGAATCTCTGGCTGCTCCGATCTGCTCTAAGTTGTTGATTTATTTGGCTCCTCAGGTAGGACTCGAACCTACAACCCTTCGGTTAACAGCCGAATGCTCTGCCATTGAGCTACTGAGGAGTGTATGGCACAGGATTGTCCACTCTTAAGTTAGCAAACCTCGCGAACCGCGTCAAAAGCCCCGCTTGCGCCGCCGGCCGGGTCATGTCCCCATTCCGGAACCGCTACCGAAAAGGGTCAGGAACGGTACCATGAGGAAGAACCAAAAGGAGGCGCAATGTCCCGGATTTCCCGCCTTGACCGCAGCGAAGTGGCGCCCGATATCGCCGCCCTCTATGACAAGGCTTTTGCCCTGCGCGGCAACGTGCCCAACATGTTCCGTGTGATGGCTCACCGGCCCGAGATCTTTGCCACCATGCAGGCGCATTTCGCCGCGGTGCTGAATACCGGCACGGTTTCCGCCAAGCTGAAAGAGTTGATCATCGTTCGCACCAGCCAGGTGAACGAAACACCCTACTGCCTGGCCAGCCACGCTATCCTCGCCCGCAATCTTGGCTGGACCGACGATCAGCTTTCGCACCTCGCCGACTGGTCCCGCCGCGAAGACTTCACCCCGGCCGAGAAGGCCGCCCTGCGCCTCGCCGAGACCGTCACGCGCAATGCCAATGCCGTTAACGACGAGCAGTTTGCCGAGCTGCGCAGCTTCTACTCCGAGGGCGAGATCGTCGAGCTGCTCTGCGCCATCGGCCTCTTCAACTACTTCAACCGCTTCAACAACGCGCTCAAAATGGAGCCGACCAAACCGGGCGAGGGCGGCGCACCGCAACCTGTGCCCACCGAGCCCGCCATCGCGCATTAAACCCGGCACGAAAATGGGTGCCCCATTCTTGGCGTCCGCCGCGACGGATCTTTGCGCCAAGGGTGGAAAGCACGAACGTCGATCCGCCTCTTTCAACGCAGCACGAAAATCCGTGCCCCATCCTAAACGCGCATGCGTTCGGCGGCATCGCACGAACCCTAACCAGATTCACGAACCTCCACAGAGACCAATGAACCTTCAGATTCCGTCCGGCGTATTCCGCGCCTATCTCTTCGACTGCGACGGCACCGTCGTCGACTCCATGCCTCTCCACTACATCGCGTGGAAGCAGGCGCTCGGCGAGTGGGGCTGCACCCTTGACGAAGACCTCTTCTATTCCTGGGGCGGCAAAACACCCGTCGAAATCATCGCGGCCTTGAACCAGATGCGGGACCTGAAAATGCCCGTCGACGCCGTCGCCGAGCGTAAAGAAAATCTCTACTATTCGCTTCTCCCCGAGCTCAAGCCCGTTCCTGAAGTGCTCGAGCACATCGACGCCCAGCAGGGCCGCATTCCATTTGCAGTCGTCTCCGGCAGCAGCCGCGAATCGATCGTCAAATCGCTCACCGCCGTCGGCCTCCTCGACCGTTTCGCGATCCTCGTTGGCTCCGACGACTACGCGCGCTCCAAGCCGGCTCCCGATGCCTTCCTCACCGCCGCTGCCCGCCTCAACGTCGCGCCCAAGGACTGCCTCGTCTTTGAAGACACCGACATGGGCATCCAGGGCGCAACCGCCGCCGGCATGGCCTCCGTCCGCGTTCCCCAACCCAACGAGCGCAACGGAACCGGACCGATCGCGCCTGCGTAAACTAGGGGAGCGAACCATCCGGAGCCTGCCTTGTCTACAGATGCCCCCGACAAGCTTTCGGCCACAGCCGCCGGCAAGTCCGACCTCGCAATCCTCTTCGCCATCGCCGCCGCGGTCGCGCTCCTTCATCTTCTCACCAACAATCGTTACGGCTTTCATCGCGACGAGTTGCAGTTCCTCTCTGACGCCCGCCACCTCGATTGGGGATTCGTCGCTTACCCGCCCTTCACTCCGTTCATCGAGCGCATCGGCCTCGCCCTCTTTGGCGTATCCATGGTGGGCCTGCGCCTCTCCGCGGTCCTCGCGCAGGCTGCCGTTATCGTCCTCGGCGGCCTCATGGCCAAGGAGCTCGGCGGCTCGCGCTTCGCTCAGGTCACGGCGGCCCTCGCGGTCGCTTTTTCTCCCGTCCCCCTCTTCGAAGGCCACGAATTTCAGTACACTTCGTTCGATCTCCTCTGGTGGGCGCTGATCGCCTACTTCGTAATCCGGCTCCTCAAATCTGAAGATCCGCGCTGGTTCCTCGCCATAGGCGCAACCATTGGCTTCGGCCTCCTCACCAAGTACGCTATCACTTTCTACATTGCAGGCATTCTCACAGGACTCGTCTTCACGCCCGCGCGCCGTTTCCTCGCAAGCCGCTGGTTCTGGGCTGGCGTTGCTCTCGCGCTCCTCATCTTTCTGCCCAATCTTCTATGGCTCGTGCGCCACGACTTCGTCTCCTACCACTTCCTCCAGCACATCCACGCGCGAGACGTCGGCGAAGGCCGCGCCAAAGGCTTCCTCACCGGCCAGTTCATCGTCTGCGCCAACCTTGCCGCCGCGCCCGTCTGGCTCGCCGGCCTCTTCGGCTTCCTGCGCAATCCACGCTACCGCATGATCGCCTTCATGTACCTCGTCCCGCTTGCTCTCTTCTTTGTCGGCAAGGGCCGTCACTACTACATGGCCCCGGCCTATCCCATGCTGCTGGCCATGGGCGCTGTCCTCGCCGAGCGCTGGCTCAATTCCCTGCCCCGCTGGGGCCGCCGCACCATCGAAGCCACCTACCTCGCCGCCTTCGCCTTCTTCGCCGCATTCGCCTGCGCGCTGCTCCTGCCGCTTGCATCGACCGGCCCGCTCAAGACCTACGCTCTCAAACACAGCTACGACCTCCGCGAAGAAATCGGCTGGAACGACCTCGTCCGCACCGTCGCCCAGATCCGCGACTCCCTGCCGCCCGACCAGCAAGCTCACCTTGGCATCACCACCGGCAACTACGGCGAATACGGTGCCATTGACGTCCTCGGCCGCGCTTATGGGCTCCCTGAGCCAATCGGCACAACCAACTCTGAATGGCTCCGCGGTTACCCCACCCCACCGCCGACCACGCTCATCGTCATCGGCCTCACGCGTGAGCAAGCCGCCTCCATCTTCACCGGCTGCCGATGGGCCGGCCACAACGGCAACTCTGAAGGCGTTCAGAATGAAGAAAGCCAATACCATCCCGACATCTTCCTCTGCGGCCCTCCGCGCCTTCCCTGGCCCGAGCTCTGGAAAGGCCACCAGGACTTCGGATGAGCGGAGGAAGCACCGATTCGGTCGGCGGAGCGAGCAGCGGCCTTTAGGCCCGTGCAATTTGAATCGGCTCAGCATCACTCGCCGATTCGGTCGGCGGAGGGAGCAGCGGCCTTTAGGCCGCTGAAGACCGCATTCAAAACGATCTGGCCTTTAGGCCCGGACAATCTGAGACGGCGCGGCTTCACTCGCCGATTCGCTCCTTCACTTCTTCACTTCTTCACTCTTTCACCCCTCAATACAGAATTACCGCCACGCGATACGCCGAGAACGCCCCCTTGGTCACCTGCGCTGGGCAACTTCCCACCGCGGCCTGGCGATAATTGCCGCTCGACAGCCGGTCCACCAGAGCCTGCGGCAACCGGCTCAGATCGCCACCCTGCCAGCGCATCACGAAATGCGGCATCTCGCTGCCCTCCGCGCGCGGCATTCCCCTGTCGGTAACGCACGCCGCACGCGCCAAAGTCGGGTCGCGCAAAATCGCCACGCCGCTCACGCGCACCAGCGCAGCCACCCGCGCCTCCACCTGTGAGGCGCTCAACTGCTCCACGGCCCGCGAATAGTCGGCCACCGCATACAACACGCCGCGAGCTGCCACGACGGCCACGCCCACACGGTCCACATCCGGGCTCAGCAGGTTGGCGCGATGCCCCGGCGACTGCATCCATTCTTCGTGGATCGCATCGGCCGACGGCCCGACGGCGACATTTTCCTCAATCACGCTGAAGTGCGCGCCCGCCTGCGCCGCGCGTGCGCTCAGGTCCGGTTCGCCGCTGTATTGGTGCGAAATCGGCCCCTCCGCCGCCATGTGCAGGCAGTGCTGCAGAGCCGCGGCCGCCAGCGCCTGATCCCACTCCAGGCGGCCCACTCCCGCCTGCGCGCGCGCCTCATTGGCCATCGCACGAATCTCTTCCGCCTCCGCCGCCAGGTTGCCGCGGCCGTCCGGCGAACCCTGGGCCGCGATTTGTGCCGCAACCAGCGCAGGAAGCGCGGCGAGAAGAAATGTGCGCAAAAAGATCTTCATACTGCCTTAGACCCGGCGCTCGCGCGCATGTCGCTCTATTCTTTTCCGGAAGGCTGGTCTGTAGGCCCCGCCGTCCGCACGTTTTTGTTTTCTGCGGGGACAACGACCGCGAAATCCCGCATGGAAATGCGCCGGCCGGTCACACTTCTAAGACGGGACCGGATCTTCCGGCTCGGCCTCCGCGCTATCGAGAGCGGGCTTTCCCTCGTTCAGATCGTTACGCCGTGCGACCCAGGGGAAAAGAAGAAGTGCCGGCAGTCCCACGACGCTCGTCATCACGAAGAACCATGCCCAGCCCATCTTCTCTGACAACCATCCCCCTGAGGAGGCCACAACGGTGCGGCCGAGCAATGTAATCGAGGAAAGCAGTGCGTACTGAGTCGCTGTCGCCGTGAACGCGGGCGAGCATAGGCTCGAAATATAAGTGATCAGCGCGGTCCCTGCCATTCCGCCCGTGATGTTCTCGGCGGTGACACATAAGGCAAGATAGCCGATGCGATGTCCACCCACAGCCTGCAGGACAAAAAACAGGTTCCCCGCCGACTGCAATATCCCACAAAGGATCAGCGAGCGGAGGATTCCGTACCGCGTCGTCACGACTCCGCCCAGCATCACCCCGGCCACAATGGAGAAAAATCCGAACACTTTCGATGCGGCAGCGATCTCAGGGAGAGAGAATCGCAACGATATATAGAGAGGCGTCGACATCACTCCCGCCATCGCCTCGCCCAGCTTGTATCCGAAGATGGCGACGAGGATGACGGGCCAAAGCGGCCGCTGCATAAAATCGCGAAAAGGACTGATGACAGCCCTCGAAAGCGCATGGCGAACCGCATGCCAGCCCGATTCCGCCGCGCGCGACGTTTCCGATGGCACCCTCGGTTCGGGAGCCAGTAAGAACACGACGAGTCCTGCTGCGACGAGCGCAGCCATGGTGGCATAGGCGGCAAACCATCCGGCGTAGGCTGCGATCAACAGGCCGCCGGCGCCGGAAACCAGCATGCCGATCCGGTAGCCTGCCTGGACCATGGCTGCTCCGGGCGCCTGCTGATCGCCCGTCGTGCTCTCCACGCGCCAGGCGTCAATCACAATGTCCTGGCTCGCCGAAAGAAATGCAACAAGCACTGCGAAAGCCGCCATCAGTCGCAGGTTGTGCTTCGGATCCGAAGATCCCAGAGCAAGAATTCCGCCGATCAGGAGAATCTGGATGGTGATGCCCCAACCACGCCGCCGTCCCAAAGGCAGCGGCGGAGGGACCCGATCCATGATGGGCGCCCACACAAACTTGAATGCGTACGAGGTACCCACCAGGGCGATCGCGCCGACGGCAGCGCGCCGCACTCCGGCTGTCGCCATCCACGCTTGAAGAGTTGAATACGTCAACAACAGCGGCAAGCCGCTCGAAAAGCCGAGCGCAAGCACCTGGAGCACGCGGGGCTCAGTATAGGCAGCCAACGCGCGCCGCCAGTTGGTTCGGGTTTGTGCGTGCTTGGTTGCCGGGTTTTCGTTCATCTCATTTTGCGTGCGCCTTCTCTCAGCCTACCTCCGCCGGCGCAGCTTATTCTGAAAACGTGAAACTCGGAATCATCTCCGATACCCACGGCTTGCTCCGGCCTGAAGTCCTTTCCGCACTTCGCGGCCCCGCCTTCTCAGGCATCGACCGCATTCTTCACTGTGGCGACGTAGGAAAAATCTCCATCCTCGACGAGCTCGCCAAAATCGCTCCCGTCACCGCCGTTCGCGGCAACATCGACCGCGAAGGCGCCGGCGCCAAACTACCCGAGACCGACGTCGTCCTCATCGAAAACCCTCCCCGCGCCGGCCGCTACATCTACATGCTGCACGACCTCAAAACCCTCCACCTCGATCCTGCCGCCGCCAAATTCGCAGCCGTCCTCCACGGCCACACCCACGTTCCGAATTTCGTTACGAAGAAAGGTGTGCTCTATTTCAACCCCGGCTCCTGTGGCCCGCGCCGCTTCGAGCTGCCGGTGACGATTGGCCTGCTGACATTGGGGAAGGATGGTGAGCTAACGGCTGAAATCGTTCCGCTCGGCCCTGGCTGGGCAGAGGTAATCCCGAATAGCAAGCGGCACATCCGGAATCCGTAAAATTGAGATTACGCCCGGCAATGATCTTGGTTGTGAGATCCGTTTGCAAACATCCGTAGCCGTCGGAGATAAACGGCTTGAAGGGTTCAAAAGATGGCAACACCTCATTAAGCGCAACAATGTTCCCCACACGCAAAGGCGTAATCGTGTTATTCAGGTATTTGTGTCACGCATCCGGCCGATGCTTGTGATGAGCTGCTCCTTGTTGAGCTGGGACGATCCTGGCTGATGCAGCGTTTGTCGTGCGAATTTCCTTCGCATGGTTTTCAATCCTCTCCCTGCGCGCTCTGAAGTGATGAATATTTGTCCGGCGGTGAGCCCACCCAGCACGCGGTGATGGCCGACGGCGGCCAACGCCATCGATGCGATGCAGCCACACTGGCCGCAATCCGGATCTCCGCCGAACTGGCAAGGCGTAATTTGCGTTCTCAGATCTGCCGAGATGGTTTGAGTAGTTCTTGCAAAGATGCACTCCTGCGGGCTTTTGGGTGGAGATTCCATCTCTCGAATCAATGGTTCAGGCATGTCGAGAACGGGATATGCTACGCGCAATCGCCGAAGGTCGGCGATCACACTGGCCCTTTGCGGAAGCGTCAGGATCTCTGGATCGATGGCCCCGCGCTGCGGAGTAAAAAGACTGAACCACACCTTCGCAATCTCAGGACGACCGCTCCAAAACTCGAGAAATTCATCCAGGTAGCCGGGGCGACCGGCGATTTGCGATGTGATCGTGCAGTGAACAGTGATTCGCGCCCCTTGAATGTTCTTAAGGATGCGTTCATAGGTAGCCGGTTTGCGCCGCGCATCGTGCTCTGGCTGGAGACCATCGATCGATACCACCACATTCAGTTTCTTGAAGGCCGTCCAGATCCCGGGGATAAACCTGAACGCACTCGTGACGATCTGCGTGTGGATACCGCGCTTTTCTATCTCCGGCAACAGTAGTTTGAGTTCCCTGTACCTCACCAACGGGTCGCCACCGACGAGCGACACGTGAATCGGTTTGTGTTCATCGATGAGCGCAAGCACTCTCGAGACCAGTTGCTCTCCCTTGAAATCCGAAAGTTGGCGCAGTTGAGTCGAACCTCCGAGATGCGCCGCATCAAATGCGTAGCATCCGGGACACTGTAAAGGGCACTCTTTTGTGATCTCGATCGATAGCGATGGCGCCCGGCCGCCCAGAATTCTGGACCAGGCCTGAATGACTTCAGACTTTTTCATTGTCTCTCCGCAGTAGACGGAATGGCGTCTTTCGTCTATGGACAGCGGACGACTCGTACCGACGAGCCATCCAACACAAGTGCCAGGAGAGTCAGTGGATCAGATTTGAAGAGGAAGGTTGTAAGTTGACAAATCGGAACTGGGCCGAGGCTCTCGACGAAAGGCCAAGAGGGCTCCTGTTCCGGACATTGCAGCCGACTTGCCAGTGTCGGCGATGGGCAGCGATAGCCGCCACCTCGGAACGCGCAAATTCTGGTCTTGTCGGCAGTGATGACGGAGCACAAGCAAAAGGCCAAGGCAGACCACGAGAAACAGGAGGCTCGACTCGAAGTCCATACCACCGTGAAGAAAGTGGTCCCAGGTCCAGGCATACTGCGTCAAGGGCATGGAAATCAACTCAACGGCAGCGAGCACCAGCAGAAAGCGGCCGAAGTCTTCAGGAGCGTGGGCCAGCAACGCGGATGCATTGTTATGGGACCGATTCCTGTACGGAGCATGATCCAAGAATTCCCCGCTTCCTTTGTTGATAGTACACTGTTTTGACGAATTGAACTGCCTTTAGATTCGACGCGCCCTCAGGCATTCCGCATTGCAGGCTCTTGAAACAGATGATGATGCCGCTAGCGCCTGTGAGCTGAAGTCGCGAGGTTGCACACCTTGGCCTTTTTGTATCCCAATGCGATCATCTCGGCTGCCCGGTCGAACTCCATCGTCCCGCACGCGTTCCTGGCGATTTCTATCACCGTGTCCGGTGGGTAGGCAGCCAGCTTCTGGCGGGCGATGGCGCTCTGCATAGCGTCGAATGCCTGCGTGGCGATTTCGTACGCTCCCCAATCCCGGCTTTCGCCGCTTTCCGTGGATGGTTGCAGGCGGCCGATGAAGCGGTTGATCTTCTCACGGAATGGCGACAAATGGGACTCCGGGGTGGCGCTCACCTCAACCGGCTCTATCGCACTCACAGCGGGCCCGTTCAGGTTCACGGCGATCGTCATGTCGGTCTCATCGCAAGACGTCGGCGCGATGGGCACGGGATTCAGAATCCCTCCATCGACAAGATCGACCCCCTTGTACTTGAACGGAGTGAAGAAGAGAGGCATGGCGAATGAGGCGCGCATGGCATCGAAGAGACTGCCCGACCGTATCCAAACCTCTTTCTGGCCTCTCAGGTCGGTGGCGACGGCCGTAAATGAGATCGGGAGGTCTTCGATCAGTTTTTCTCCCACCAGGCCGATCAGGGTGTTGACGAGTTTCTCACCTCTCACCAGTCCGCTTCTCTCCCACGAAAGATCGAGCAGCGTGACGATGTCGACTTTCGTCAGGGAACGCACCCATTTCTCATACTCATCCAGTTTCCCGGCCGCATATATCCCCCCGATGACTGCTCCAATCGAGCAGCCGACGATCGACTTGATCTTGAAATTGCTTTCTTCGAGCCAATGAATCACGCCAATATGCGCCAAACCTCGAGCGCCGCCGCTTCCCAGAACCAGGGAAACGGTCTTGCCGTTCGCCGTCGCCATCTTCCCCCCGCATGCCTTTCACACTGACGCCAGCATATGCCTCACGACCGCTCTCGCGTCTGCACGCTTGAAAAACAGATCTGCCCGGCCGAAAAGTCAACCGCCTGCGCAGCTCCAGCCGAACCCTGGTAGCAACCTGAGATCATCACTCTATTCCCTATTCCCTATTCCCTGCCGGGGTCCCCAACGACCGGTGCCCCCAGGAAGCGAATTCTGCTACCTGGGGTGGTAACGACAGGTCTTCGTCGTTGGGGCGGCTATTCCCTAGTCCCTGTTCCCTACTTCCCTGCCTTCTTGTTCCCTTGGTCCCTCGGTCCCTGCCTCACCGCATCCTCGGGTTCACCCACCGGTACACCACGTCCGTCAGAAAGTTCACCAGCACATACGTTAGCCCGATCGACAGCAGGCACCCCTGCACCAGCGCGTAGTCGCGATTCGAAATCGCGCTCACCGCCAGCCGCCCCAGCCCCGGCCAACTGAAGATCGTCTCCGTCACGATCGCTCCGGCAAGCAGCGCGCCGAATTGCAGCCCGACCACAGTCACAATCGGCACCAGCGCATTCGGCAGCGCGTGCCGCCACACCACTGCCGTCTCGCTCAACCCCTTCGCCCTCGCCGTGCGAATGTAATCCTGTCCAAGCTCCTCAAGCATCGCCGTCCGCACCATCCGCGTCAGCACGGCCGCCAGTGAAGCGCCCATCGTCACCGCCGGCAGCACCAGGTAGCGCCAGTCGATCATGGCCGTCCCGCCCGCATTCGCGCCCGACACCGGCAGCCAGCCAAGTGCGATGGAAAAGATCAGAATTAGCACCGGCCCCAGCGCAATCCCCGGCACGCTCAACCCAAAAAGCGAAACCACCGACAGCAGTTGGTCGACCCACCGCCCCCTCCGCACCGCCGCCAGAATCCCCGCAGGCAGCGCCAGCGCCAGCCCCAGCACCAGCGCCGCCAGCGTGAGCGCCAGCGTGTATGGGTAGCGCTGCTCAATCAGATGGGTCACCGTCTCGTGCAGCCGGATCGAATCGCCCAGGTCCCCATGAACAACTCCGGCCCAATAGTGGATGTACTGCCGCCCCAGCGTCTGGTCGAATCCGTACTGATGCCTCAGCGCCGCGATATCCGCTGGCGCCGCCCCCTCGCCCAGCATCATCTGGATCGGATCGCCCGGAACCAGGTGAATCAGCAGAAAAACCAGCGACACCACAGCCAGACGACAGGCAACGTGAGCGCGAGGCGTGTAAGCGTCTGCTTCATGGGCTCGCAATCAACGATCAATCACGATGCGGCGATCATGAATCGGGGCTGCGGCCCAGGGCCCTCAGGATCACTGTTCCTGGTTCGCTTGCTCCCTAGCTCCCCGCTTCTCTACTCCCTATTGGCCACTCCCTACTCCCTGACTATTTCGCTCCCTTGCTCCCTCCCTGTTCCCTGCTCCCTCGGTCCCTTGTTCTCTTGTTCCCTGTTCCCTTGTTCCCTGTCTTACACGTACACCGCCGGAATAAAGTTCTGCTCGTGGATCGGCGGGCGCACGTACTTCGACTTCACAATCCGCGGCAGCTTCAGCGGCTCTGGTGTCAGGTCGCGGTAAGGAATCATCGACAGCAGATGCCGGATCACATTCAGCCGCGCCGATTTCTTGTCTTCAGCGTTCACCACGAACCACGGAACCTGCTTGGTGTCCGTCACCGCGAACATCTCGTCCTTCGCTCGCGAATAATCCGCCCAGTGCTTGCGCGACTCCAGGTCCATCGGGCTTAGTTTCCATCGCTTGGTGGGCTTGTCCATGCGGTCTTGGAACCGCCGCTCCTGCTCCTCGTCGCTCACGCTGAACCAATACTTGATCAGCACGATCCCCGATCGCACCAGCATGCGCTCGAACTCCGGGCAGCTCTGCATGAATTCCAGGTACTCTCTCTCCGTGCAGAAGCCCATCACATGCTCCACGCCGGCGCGGTTATACCAGCTTCTATCGAACAGAACCATCTCTCCCGCCGCCGGCAAATGCGCCACGTAGCGCTGGAAGTACCATTGCGTCTTCTCGCGCTCCGTAGGCGTCGCCAGCGCCACAATCCGGCACACCCTCGGGTTCAGCGACTCGGTGATGCGCTTGATGGCCCCGCCCTTGCCGGCCGCGTCGCGCCCCTCAAACAGAACCACCACGCGCAATCCCTCATGCCGAATCCACTCCTGCAGCTTCACCAGTTCCACCTGCAGCCGCCGCAATTCGCGCTCGTAGTCGCATTCCTCGCCCAGCCGCACCGAAAGGTCCGCAGGCCTCTCCGCCGGGAATCGATTTCCGCCCTGCCTTCCCTTGCCTTCCTCCTGCTGATTGCGCTTCTTGTGTTTGTTCGCCATCGCCTTCCCCCGGTGCTCACGGCTCCCACACACACGTTCCCTTCCCGCACACACCCCGGTCCATCGAGGTGTCTATCGGCAAATCCCGCCCGGCCATTACGCGTCAGAAACACCATTGCGCGTCAGAAACCAGAATCCCGCCCAAGGAGCCCGAGCAATACCGCACCCCACCCATCCACGCGGGCCCAAATCAGTCCCCGCCGACCCTTCCATCCACCCCTCGTTTGCATAACTTGTATTAGTAATGTTGATCCCGTATTGAACCAGGTACGGTAACGTCCCCTGTCACCGCCGCCGCACATCGAGCGCGCCCATAATTGAATCTGTGAACGCTCGAAACAATCTCGCCCTCCTGAATGACTATGCCGCCTATCTTCGCGTGGAAAAAGGACTTCGCCCGCTCACTTGCGAAGCCTACCTCAGCGATTTACGCATCTTTTCTGAACTTCTCGAAGACCGCGACGCCGTCCTGCTCACCGCCGTCGAGGCCGACGTCTCCGCGTTTCTCGATCATCTCCGCAACCACGGCATCGATTCCCGCTCCTCGGCGCGCAAGCTGAGCTGTCTGCGCGGCTTTTATAAATGGCTTCTTCTCGATCGCCGCATTCATCACGACCCAACCATCAACATCGAATCGCCCAAGGCCTGGAAGGTTCTGCCCAAATCGCTCGCCGAGCCTGAAGTCGCCGAGATGCTCGAACGCGCCGCCATGGCTGCCTCGCATCCGCAGGCCAAAGCCACGGCCCTCCGCGACCGCGCCATCCTCGAGCTTCTCTATGCCGGCGGCCTGCGCGTCTCTGAAGTCACCTCCCTCTCCGTCAGCGACCTCGGCCTCGATGCCGGGCGCGTGCAGGTACGCGGCAAGGGCGACAAGGAGCGCATTGTGCCACTCGGCCGCTCGGCCGTGCAGGCACTTGAGCAATATCTCCGCGAGGGTCGGCCTCACCTCGAGCGCATCAGCTCGGTTCGGAAGAAAAAGCCCACACCGCAAGCCGGGGCCCCCGCGGACAGGTCTACGTCCGCGGGGTGGAAAGACCGTTCGCGCCTCTTCCTCTCTCTGCGCGGCATGCCGCTCACCCGGCAATGGATCTGGAGCCTCGTCAAGCGATCCAACCGCTCCACAAGCCCTCACGGATTGCGCCACAGTTGCGCCACGCACATGGTGGAGCACGGCGCCGACCTGCGCAGCGTGCAAATGATGCTCGGCCACGCCGACATCTCCACAACGCAGGTCTACACCCACCTTGCCCTTGGCCGCCTCAAGGCCGTGCATCGCATGCATCATCCGCGCGGCGCGCGGCGCGTGGTCGACACCGCTCCCGCACTCCCCGGCCCGCGCCTCGTCCAGCCTCGAATCGAGCAGCCGCGCACCTCCGGCGAGGAAACCCCATGACCTCAACGGCTGCTCCGCCTGTCGCTTCATCCCGCGTCTCTTCCTCACCCGCCTCTACACCCCCCGTCTCTACCGCACCGCCCGCCTCCTCACCCGCCGCCTCCTCACCCGTCGCCTCCTCACCCGCCGCTTCCAAAACCGCGGCTCCAAAAATCGCCGCCCCCCCAATCGCGGAATTGGTCGACGCTTACCTCCATGTCCTCTCTGCAGAGCGCGGCGCATCGGCACACACTCTGCGCGCCTACCGGCGTGAGCTGCGCGGGTTCGCTGCCTGGCTTTCCGGCCATCATCCCCGCCTCCGCGTCGATCGCATCGAACACACGCACATCCGTTCCTACCTCGGAACGCTCTACGATCGCGGCCTCTCCAAGGCCTCCGCGGCCCGCGCGCTGGCTGCCATCCGCAGTTGGTTCAAGTGGCTGGCCCGCAACCACCACATCGAGCAGAATGCCGCCTCGCTCGTATCAACGCCGCGCCTGCCCAAGCATCTGCCCCGCGTGCCTTCCATCGAGCAGTTAAACCGCGTGGTCGACTCCGCGCTCGACGACGCCGCAAGCTGGCCCGCTCGCGACCGGGCGATTCTTGAAATGCTCTACGGCTGCGGCATCCGCAACGCCGAGCTAACGGCCCTCAATCTTGACGACATTCACTGGGCCAATGAGGCCATCCTGGTTCGCGGTAAGGGCCAAAAGCAGCGCTACGTCCCCTTGGGAGACACGGCTGCCGAGGCGCTCCGCGCCTACATTGCCGAGCGCGCCGCCCGCCTGGCAGCCGACGATCGCCGGAAGCCGCTGAACACGCCCGCTCTCTTTCTCAATCTGCAACTCCGCGGCCTCCAGACAGGTGGCCAGGCTCGCCTCACCACCCGCAGCGTGGGCCGCATCGTCAAACGCATCGCCATTTTGCGCGGCCTACCTTCCGACGTACACCCGCACACCCTTCGCCACGCCTTCGGAACCCACCTTCTCGAAGAAGGCGCCGACCTCCGCGCCATTCAGGAGCTCCTCGGCCACGAGCGCCTCTCCACCACCCAGCGCTACACCCAGCTCACCACCGCGCAGCTCACCGCCGTCTACGACCGCACGCATCCCCGCGCCAAGTAGGCACATTTCGCCAATACGAATTTGCGACCGGAGTGGAGCGCAGGGATTCGAAGAACCTGCATTTGTTTGTCCCTATTCCCTGTTCTCTATTCCCTGCTCCCTGCCTTTCCCATGCAACACCAACCCTCCTGATCACATCCCATAAACCGAGAGCAAGGCTCATGGCAAACGCCGTATTTGAGACACAGGCAACAGTCGATGACTTTTACCGCGAGGTCAACCGCATCAAGTCCATCGTCACCGATGCGGTGGACGATGGCGTTCAATCGGCGATCCGCGCCGTGAAACAGGGCCGCCACGTTGCCGAGGACGCAGTCCACGACGCCCGCTATCGAATCGAGCGGAACCCGTTTCAGGCCGCGGGCGTCGTCCTTGCCGCAGGCGTCGTCCTTGGCAGCCTCTTCACCCTCTTCACCATGCGGCGTTCCTGAAGCTTCAGCTCGGCCTCAATCTCTCTCATCGCCCAGCCCTGAGCCCGCGTAGCCGGCCCAAGAGGGCAGCCCCAGGCCTAAGCTTGGCGCCCGTCACGCCGAAACACGAGCAACGCGCCCTGTTCCGAGTGCATCCAAGCCAGCTAGGAGTTCTCAATGAAAAAGCTGCACACTGTTTTAGCGCTCGCGGTCCTTTCCACAAGCCTTATGGGCGGCGTCGCCCTTGCCCAGGACCAGGACCATCACGACAACCACGCTTACGTCCAACACAAGGAATGGAGAAAAGGCGCACCCATCAGACACGAAGACTGGGATCGCGGTGATAAAGTCGACTACCGCCAAGTTCACCTGAGCGCCCCGCCACGGGGTTACGAATGGCGTATGGTTGACGGCTACTACGTTCTCGCGAACATCTCGACGTTCCAGATCCGCACCGTCGTCCGCATACCGTAACCCGCCCTCCCGCCTCCATTAGGGCCGCCGGATGAGTCTGCACCGGCGGCCTTGGCCATTTTCAAGCTCAGGCAGGAGCAAAACGGCCTTGGACCCTCTTGCGGTTGACCTTGGAGTGTGGGGGACTCTGCTCCATGGCGAGCCGGGTGCCTCATCCAAGCTCCGCAAACAATGGAGGGAGCAGGGACCTTCAGGTCGTGTAGCGCCGGTCCCCAGACCGCCTGTACTGGCGGCGTCCTCGCCGCCAGCGTGTCACAAGCGTGCGGTCTACAACCGGAGGGAGCAGGGACCTTCAGGTCCCTGAAAACCGCAGCCGCAACCATCCGGCCTTCAGGCCCGGACGCGTTGAAGGTGCGGGCTTCAGCCCGTACACCACCCCCGTCCCATCCAGGAAGCGGATCGACCGCGGTTCTGCGGGGGGCGCAGAGCTTTCGTGATTTGAATGTCTTGCAGTTGCAAACCAATCTTTCAATGAAGGTTGTCAAGGAATCTCTTCATCTCATTGATGACTTGAGCTTCATTGGAACGGTAAACATAATGGTCCGCATTCGCAATACGCACGACGCGGGCGGTTGGAACTCCACGGCCGAACGCGTCGGACTGCGCAGAGCATCGCGCCGTGTCGGCCAAAATCCGCGCGGCCTTGCGGTCTGGGTCGTTGGGAAAGAAGCGGTCCCAATTGTGGGGGCAAGCAAAGATAGCGAGCACTGGAACGGGAATCGCCGTGTACTTCTCCGCGCCAAAATTGAGCGCGGCCTGGACCGGTGAGCGCGGCGGCAGCGGAGGCATCGTCGCAACCTCCTCGTTATTCTTATGAAGAACATTTTCGAACTTTGCCACAGCGGTCTCGAGTTCTAGCAACTTCTTCTGCTCATCGACTCCACCGGCTTCAATCTCGTCGATACGCTTCTTGACATCGTTCATCTCGATCTCCATCTGCGGGTGCGAAGGATCATAAAAAGCGAAGCTCGACGCAGCATCGAGATAGATGAGTCCGGAAACCTTAGCCGGAAAACGGCTGCCGATTGAACTCAACTCCTCGCCCGCGAGTGAATGCCCCACCAGCACAGGACGCTCTATATCAAGAGCTCGCATGACGGCGATAACGTCGTCTCCGAGGTGATCTGCTGAGTAGTTACCGTTCGCCGGTTCCGGTTTGCTGGATGCGCCGAAGCCTCTACGTGTAATGCCGTAGACATGATGTTGCCCGGTAAACTTCGGGGCAAAGTTGTCAAAAGCATGCGCAGTATCTCCGTTGCCCGCGAGGAAGATGAGTGGCCTCCCGACTCCTCCCCAATCCAGGACCTCGAGCTTCACGCCTTCTTCGACAGTGACAAACTGCACCTTATATGGGGAGGGATCCGTCTGTGCCGACGGCTTCAGAGTAAACAAGAGCGATGCAGCCAGAAAAAAACCCAGCCTGCTCGTGTTGCGCATGATCATCTCCTTCACCAACTGCCTCTATGACCTTGCCACATCTGACCGGGGATCAGGAATGTAAAACGCCAATGTCTCCTGCGATCCTCCTCGCCTCCACTCCCTACTCCCGACTCCCTACTGGCTACTCCTTACTTCCTGCTTTCCTGTCAAGCCCTCAGTACGAAGATTTGCTGCCTTTCTGACCCACCAACTCACTGATTTCTTATTCACTTATTCACTCCTTCACTTTTTTCCCCAACTTTGCCGATTAATTCCCCCATTTCGCTACGCTATGTCTAGCCTGTATTTCTCACACGCCCTGTTTTTTGGCGGTAACGAGTTGATTGCGGGAAGTGCGGCGGTTGTTTGTGGACGGCGACAAGGGCTAGGTGAGGTTTTTCAGGCCGTTCTCAGCCTGGGCTCTGTA
>Ga0208034_1000556_pt1 | contig 29077 bp, 18 predicted proteins | sample June2015DPH_8_10_FD_184699 | JGI IMG/M metagenome (GOLD analysis project Ga0208034, IMG submission 184699) | Peatland microbial communities from SPRUCE experiment site at the Marcell Experimental Forest, Minnesota, USA - June2015DPH_8_100... | ecosystem: Environmental > Terrestrial > Soil >...
AAAGGCCGCCTCCGCACGGCTACAACTACGCTTCGACAACGCAGTTATGCCATGAAATGACGGCCTTTCCAACACTTTTCCTGTCTATCGTCACCGCAATCAGCAATGAACCTGTGAGAAATGCGGGTTAATTGTCCCTGATTCATACTTGACCTACGGTCTCCGCCATTCGTCCGGTCGTCCGCGATTCGTGTAACGTTGCCTTTCCACATGAACCGCAGCACCAGGCGCGATTTCACGGCCTCTTCCGATTGCTTCTCGCTGCGTCGGCTCAACCGCGCTTGCCCTCTCAGAACCGGGCCTTCGCACCGCATAGTCGCCCTCGGGTCTCCGCTCTATGTAAATCTCTCGCTTTGCCATGTCCTCTTAACCTCCTAATAATGCTTCGTAGTTAATTAGCTGCACCCGCTCGTCGACCCGCAGCTCATGCAGCGGTAGCAACTCCCGTTGCGCACCATGATTGCCCCGCACGTCCCGCAACTTGGTGCGTCACCCATGTCGTACATGTCGCGCATCGCGTCGGCCGCGTGATACAGTCCGCGGTCCTGCAGGCTGGGCACATGCGAAGAACCCGCCGCTGGCGCCGAATGTGCCTGCGACTCCGTCATCCGCCGTACCCCGCCGCCCGCCTCGGCCTGCGGCTCCGGAGCAATGCCGCCGCCCGAGTGCGCGCTCGTTGCCGCTACCTGGTTCAGCCGCTTGGCCACTTCCTCCGCCAGCCGCGCAATGTGCTGCTGCGTCGTCGGCGAATCCTCCTCATCGAGATCGCTCTCTGCCAGCAGGCTGGGGGACGCCGGCAGTTGCGGTGTCTGGGGAGCAAGCCCGGCGAACAGCGCCAACTGCTGGCCCGAAAGGAAGCGCAGATTCAGCCAGCGGAACATGTAGTCCATCAGGCTCTTCGCGTACCCAATCTGCTCATTGCCCGTCCAGCCCGAAGGTTCAAATCGCGTGTGCGCGAACTTCTCGCACAGCACCTTCAGCGGAACGCCGTGCTGCAGCGCCAGCGAAACCGACGTCGCAAACGCGTCCATCAGCCCGCTCACCGTCGACCCCTCCTTGGCCATGCGAATGAAGATCTCGCCCGGCTGGCCATTCGGATACATTCCCACGGTGATATAGCCCTCGTGCCCGGCAATGGAGAACTTGTGCGTAAGTGACGCCCGCTCCTCCTGCAGCCGGTGGCGTATCGCGCGCGGAGGCGCATTCAGGTCCTGCTCCTCCTTCGTCGTCTCGGTGGCGTCGAGCGCAGGCGCCGGCGTCGCCGTCAGCACCGGTACCGCCGCGGCCGCGGCAATCTCATCCAGCGCCTTCTGGAACGCCTGCGCCGCCGCGTGCAGTTGCTTGGCGCTCACCTCCACTTTGTCGGCGCCGTGCGCCTCCAGCAGTTTCACGTCCGCTTCGGCCGCCGGTTGCGACGCCGCCAGTTGTCCCAGCAGGCGGCTGCCTGCCGCATCCAGAGCTGATGGCTCCTTCTTCGCGTCCATGCTCGTGTTCAGCGGCTGCGTGCCCTTCGATCCATCGCGATAAATCGCCACCGCCTTGATGCCCTGCCGCCAGCTTTCCGCGTAGGCCTCGGCCACATCTTCCACCGCGGCCTCGTGCGGCAGGTTCACGGTCTTCGAGATCGCGCCCGAAAGGAATGGTTGCGCCGCCGCCATCATCTTGATGTGCCCCATGTAGTGGATCGACCGCGTGCCTTTCGCCGGCTTGAAGCTGCAATCGAACACCGCCAGGTGCTCCGGCTTGATCCCCGGCGCGCCCTCGATCGTGCCCGTCGCATCAATGTAGCTGACGATCGCGTTCACTTCTTCGTTGTCGTAGCCCAGCTTGAACAGCGCCGCCGGAACAGTGTTGTTCACGATCTTGATCATGCCGCCGCCCACAAGTTTCTTGTACTTCACCAGCGCCAAGTCAGGCTCGATGCCCGTCGTGTCGCAATCCATCATGAAGCCGATGGTGCCCGTCGGCGCCAGCACCGTGGTCTGCGAGTTGCGGTAGCCATAGCGCTCGCCGTAGAGCAGCGCCATGTCCCAGCTCTCCCGGCTGGCCTCGATCAGCGAGTCAAGCTGCGGCACCGTGAACGGCTCGCCGGCAGACCGGGACTTGCCGATGTTGTTCACCTCCGCCCGGTGCATGCGCACTACATCGAGGAACGGCTCGCGGTTCACATAGTAGCCGGGGCACGCTCCACCCTGGTGCTCAACGCTCGCCGTCAGCGGCGTCGCCGAGCTCAGCGGCGGGCACTGCGCCGCAATAATCGCCGACTGCAGATACGCCTGGCCTGTCATGATCGCCGTCATGCTTGCTGCCAGGTCGCGTCCCGCCTCGGAATCATACGGCAGCCCGAACGACATCAGCAGCGCGCCCAGGTTGGCGTAGCCCAACCCCAGCGGCCGGTAGTCGTGCGAGTTTCGCGCAATGGCCTCCGTGGGATAGCCCGAGTTGTCCACCAGAATCTCCATCGCTGTGATCAGCACGCTGATCGCGTGCCGGTACGCCGCAATGTCGAACGTCCCCGCCGGCGTCACGAACCGCATCAGGTTCAGGCTTGCCAAATTGCACGCCGAGTTGTCCAGAAACATGTATTCACTGCATGGATTCGATGCGTTGATCCGCGCCGTGTTCTTGCTCGTGTGCCACTTGTTGATCGTGTCGTCGAACTGCATCCCCGGATCGCCGCACTCCCACGTCGACTTGGCGATCTTGCCCATGATCTCTCGCGCCTTGTAGGTCTCCACCGGCTGGTGGCCCTTCACCGTATATGTTGTGAAGTCCCCGTCGGCTTCGTAGGCGCGCATGAACTCGTCACTGACCCGTACCGAATTGTTCGCGTTCTGGAAGAAAATCGATGAAAAAGCCTCTGAGTCCGGCCCAGATCCGTCGTACCCCGCCTTGATCAGCGTGAACGCCTTGGCCTCCTCCTTTGACTTGCACTCAATAAACTCCACGATGTCCGGGTGGTCCACGTTCAGGATCACCATCTTTGCCGCGCGCCGCGTCTTGCCCCCGCTCTTGATCACCCCGGCAAACGCGTCAAAGCCGCGCATGAAGCTTAACGGTCCGCTCGCCTGCCCTCCGCCCGAGAGCTGCTCCATCGATCCGCGCAGCGACGACAGATTCGTTCCTGTTCCCGATCCCCACTTGAACAGCATCCCCTCCGTCTTCGCCAGCGTCAGAATCGAGTCCAGCGAATCGTCCACCGCGTTGATGAAGCAGGCCGAGCACTGCGGATTCCGGTAACCCGTCGCCGAGTACTGCACCCCCCCCGTCACCGGGTCCCAATGCCAGTTCTGCCCGTCCGCTTCAGGCTCCAACCGGTCGCAGCCCACGTTGAACCACACCGGCGAGTTGAACGCCGCCTTCTGCGTCAGCAGAAGGTGCGCCAGCTCATCGTGGAAGATCCCGGCGTCCAGCGCCGTGGCGAAGTACCCGCCGGCCATGCCCCAGTCGCGCACCGTCTCTGCCACCCGCGACACCAGTTGCCGCACGCCCGTCTCGCGCTCCGGCGTATCCATCTGACCGTGCAGGTATTTTGAGGCCACAATGTTCGTGGCCGTCATCGACCAGTCCACGGGAACCTCCACGTCCTTCTGCTCGAAGATCGTGTTCCCTTTCGTGTCCGTGATGGACGCCGTCCGGCGCTCCCACTGCAGTTCGTCGTAGGGGGAGACGCCCTCCTTTGAAAAACGCCGGGAAAAGGTCAGGCCCTGTGCACCGGGGGTTGATTGGAAGGCAGCGGTCGAAGTCTCAAGGTGAGCCTCGTTCATCGGAATCCTCTCCATCGGTCAAAAATCAGTGATAAAAGCCCTATCTCCGGTTGCACAGCCGGATCGCGGGACAACCCGCAACTATTTGGAAACAAACGGAAAACGGGGATAAAAATACCGCGAATTCCAGCGTTGTCCGCGGCCCACGTTCGCAACCAGCTCTTTCCTCGTCGCCGTACCCAGGTCGTCGTACTTATGACCCGTCCTCGCTGCCTGGGAATCTCTGCTGAGATCCCCCTCTTACGAGATGCTGGATGCAGCACTGAAACTCGGGAATTGCTCGATTTGCGCCGATATCTTTTAACAGCCCATTCACGGCCGCAGATGAAAACTTACCGCTGTCCATGGTGCGTGTCAAGAACAAACCACAACATCTTGTATTTTGTTCACATTTCCTGCACCAGCTCTTTAAACACCGCCATTTGCCTGTGGAAACTTCGAATCAGCCTCGCCCGACGCGGGTTTGCGCGGTCAAATTTGCATCAAATCTGGGGCACCTAAAGAGCCGGTCCAAGGCCGCAATCCCGCAATTCGGCCCATGCCTCAACCCTAGCCCCGCACGAACCCGGGCACAAGACGCAGAACCAGTGCACTTACGCGGCAGTCTTGTTCAAGTTGTGGACATTTGGACCGGACGGGCAGTTCTTGCCTCAAGGTTCAAAGCGCGACTTGGCCGGAAGCATCCGCTGGTGCAGAACGCGGGAGATACGAATTCCTCCGTTCACAATGCGATAGAACACAACATGTTTCTCGTGTTCGAACCGGCGTAACCCTGGACTGACCGTGTCGCAGGCACGCCCGATCCCGGGATTCCTGGCGAGGGCTCGAAAGCACTTCCTAAGCCCCGCACCGTATCGCAGCGCCTGCTCTGCACTCCATCGGGTTCTCGTGTACTGGATAATGCCGCGTACATCGGAGCCTGCGGCATTGGATAGGAAGTACTTAGGCAATCTTCTCGCTTTTCTGTTTCCCTGCACCTTCGAGAGAATCGAAGAGTTCGTTGAAGAACTCCTCTCCGTCAACTGCGCCGCCAGCGTCGCCCTCGTTGATCGCCGCCCGCAACGCCGCCATCTTCTCTTCATATTCCCGCTCGTCCCGCTCAAGCAAACGAAGGGCCGAGCGCATCACCTCGCTGGCATTGGCGTAATGCCCGCTCTTTACGCGGGAAGCGACAAATCGGTCGAGCTCTTTGGGCAGGTTCACATTGCGCGTTGGCATAAACAAGCTCCCACTCAAGTATAGAGCGATTGGCATACTTTGCCAATTGGCTGGTCTTCAAGGCTGCGCACGCCACACCCTCGGCTCCCTTGGCAAGGTCATCTCGCTCAGCGGCACGAACTCAAATCCCTGCGCGCGGTAGCGGGTGATGATGCGGTCGGTGGCTTCGACTGTAGCCCAGCGGTTGCCGTCCAAGTTCTCCGAGTCGCCGTCGTGCAGCAGGACGATGGCGCTCTCACCCTCCAGGCTCTCGATCTGCGCGGCGAGATAGGCCACAATCTCGTCGGCGGTTCCGAGTTTCCAGTCCAGCCCTTCCGCATCCCACATCGCGAGTTGGATGTCATGGCGCCGCAGGTACTCCAGCATCCCCTGGTCGTAGTGGCCACCCGGCGGGCGGAAGTATTGTCCCCAGCGGTTAATCTCGCGGTCGAGCTCCTCGAAGGTTGCGCCGCAAAGGTTGCGATGCGTCCGGGTATGGTTGCCGATCACATGGCCCGCCTGCTCGACGCGCTTGACGGTGGAATCCCGCGCCAGCATTCTCTCGCCGATCATGAAGAAGGTGGCGGGGACGGAATAGTAGGAGAGAACGGCGAGAAGAGCCTCCGTGCAAGGAGGAGAAGGTCCGTCATCGAACGTGAGCGAGAGTTTCTTCATTGCATGGTCGCAGCATACCTTCGCTATCCCGCAGATCACAACGATTTTTCTGCGCGCCTAATCCGCCAGGCCCGTCTCAACCCCGCCTCTTCGCTCGCGCAAACACAAATCGGCCCCGCGCGCCGTGGCGTGCGAGGCCGATCCAATGGGAGAGGGCTTCAGCGGTTCCGCAGTCACTGCGTCCCGAAGCCTTGAACGCCAAGTGGATTCTTCCTCAAGAAGAATCCACCCTGCACTAAGGCTGGGAACGGCTACATCAACTGAGGAACCGCTCTGCAAGAGCAAGTCAGGAAATCAGTTGCTTCCCTTGGATTCAATCCTCATTCCATAGAACGATTTATGCACAAAGAACACCGACACCAGGAAGAATGCCACCGCCAGCACGTGTGTCAGCCGCGGATTGGTCGAACTGAGCGTCACCGCAAGCTCGACAGCAAGTAATCCGAACAACGTCGTGAACTTGATAATCGGATTCATTGCCACCGACGACGTGTCTTTGAACGGATCGCCTACGGTGTCTCCGATCACGGTCGCGTCGTGCAAAGGTGTCCCTTTCTGTTTCAGGATGACCTCAACGATCTTCTTCGCGTTGTCCCATGCAGCGCCCGCGTTCGCCATGAAGATCGCCTGGTACAGCCCGAAGATCGCAATCGAGAACAGGTACCCGATAAACAGGAACGGCTCCATGAATGAGAACGCAAGCGTCGCGAAAAAGACGGCGAGAAAGATGTTGAACATCCCCTTCTGCGCGTACTTCGTGCAGATTTCTACCACCTTCTTGCTGTCACTGACCGATGCTTTCTCCGCGCCTTCCAGTTTAATGTGCCTTTTGATGAACTCCACCGCGCGGTACGCGCCCGTCGTCACCGCCTGCGTTGAAGCGCCTGTGAACCAGTAAATTACTGCCCCGCCGCAGATCAACCCCAGCATGAACGGCGCGTGCAGCAGAGAGAGGTTCTGTACGTAGTTAGGGTTCAGTCCTTTGGTCACGGCCAGGATGATCGAGAAGGTCATCGTGGTTGCGCCCACTACGGCTGTGCCGATCAGCACCGGCTTTGCCGTAGCCTTAAACGTATTGCCCGCTCCATCGTTGGCTTCCAGCAGGTCTTTCGCGCGATCGAACTTCACATCGATGTTGAAATCCTTCTTCAACTCGCCTACGATGCCGGGAACATTTTCGATCAGCGACAACTCGTAGATGGATTGAGCATTATCGGTCACCGGCCCGTAGGAATCCACGGCAATCGTCACCGGACCCATGCCCAGGAAGCCGAAAGCGACCAGGCCAAACGCGAAGACGGCCGGAGCCAGCATCTGCGCCGCCATCGACGGGCCCGTACTAAAGTAGTAGCCCATCGCCATCAGCGCGACCATGCTCAGTCCCAGCCAGTAGGCCGAAAAATTACCGGCCACGAATCCCGACAGGATCCCCAGGGAAGCTCCGCCTTCCTGTGCGGATTTCACGACTTCTTTCACGTGGCTCGAGTTGGTCGATGTGAAAACCTTCACCAATTCGGGTATGACCGCGCCCGCCAGGGTTCCGCACGAGATGATGGAAGCCAGCTTCCACCAGAGCGTTCCGTCACCGAGAGTGGGGATCATCAGGTACGTCACGATGAAGGTCAGGGTGATGGAAACGATCGACGTGATCCATACCAGCGAGGTCAATGGCGCCTCAAAATCCATCTCATCGGCGTTCGCGTATTTCGCGTGAGCGATTGCGCCATTCAGGAAATAGGCGCCCGAGCTGGAGATCAGCATGGCCACGCGCATCACGAAGATCCATACCAGCAGTTCCGCTTGCGTCGTGGGGTTCGGTACCGCCAGCAGGATGAACGTGATCAAGGCCACGCCGGTCACGCCGTAAGTCTCAAAGCCGTCGGCGCTCGGGCCCACCGAGTCGCCCGCGTTGTCACCCGTGCAGTCCGCGATCACTCCCGGGTTGCGCGCATCGTCTTCCTTGATCTTGAACACGATCTTCATCAGGTCGGAGCCGATGTCCGCGATCTTGGTAAAGATTCCGCCGGCAATACGCAGCGCCGCCGCGCCCAGCGATTCGCCAATCGCGAAGCCGATGAAGCATGGACCCGCATATTCGCGTGGGACGAACAAAAGAATACACAGCATGATCAATAGCTCGACCGAGATCAACGCCATCCCGATGCTCATGCCCGCCTTCAGCGGAATCGCAAACGCTGGATAGGGTTTGCCGCGCAATGCCGCGAATGCCGTCCTTGAATTCGCGAATGTGTTCACGCGAATTCCGAACCACGCCACCCCGTAGCTGCCTGCGATCCCGATCAGGCTGAACGCCAGAATGATGGGCAGCGTAACCGCAACCGATTTTCCCGGCACCGGCGCCAGGTAGCCGAAATACAGCGAGATGATGACCGCGATGAATGCCCACAGCAGAAGAATGAACTTGCCCTGCGTGATCAGATACGTTTTGCACGTCTCATAGATCAGTTCGGACATTTCGCGCATCGTGCGATGAACCGGCAGGTTCTTCAACTGCACATAGATCGCCAGGCCGAACAACAGGCCGCCGGCGCAGAAAAGCAACCCGATCGTCAGCAGGGCATGTCCGTTCATGCCGAAAAAACTCACCTGCCTCAAATCCGGCAGGGTCAGATTGGCTTCGCCTCCGCCCGAGTGTTCTTGCGCATGGGCGAATGTGGGAAGCAGCAGCCCCAAAACCGCCACCGCGACGGCCGCCACACTTTTGTACGGCCGCTTCAGAAATGCCACTGCGCCTTCCTTGATCGCCCCAGCGATCTTCGGCATATCCAGTAAGCCAATGTCAGATCCGATAACCTGCCGTCCAAGAATCACGGCCACAACGAGCGAAAAACCGCTTACGCCCAGAAAGAACTCCACCCAATTTGTGACAGTCACAAATCCTCCCAACTCTAAGGTTTTGAAGCCGTACCACGGACGGCCCCGGTTCGACCTCTCAAATACCCGGGGAATTGCCATCGGAAGGCTATCATCCGGATACACCGCTGTCGAGTGATAGCTGTCACGGGGGCGGCGAGCCCATTCCCGGCTCGGTTTCGTCCCATTCCGGACCGCGCTCACAGAGTGATCCCATGATTCGGAATCTCCGCGCTCGGCCCACAACTTCGCCCTACAACCGGTCTCATAAATGCCTCTGCAGCAAAGTGCGCAAGTATGGGACCCAACAACAAGGCGGGTCCCATGATTCCAGCGAGTTGACAAAGATGGTTGATGAGACCGGTTCTAGATTCCCACCTGTTTTCAGTTGTCAGATGAAGGTTGTCCCTGATGAGTTGTCTGTTCCCTGTGTCCCTCAGTCCCTCAGTCCCTTGGTCCCTTGTTCCCTGCCTTATTCCACCGGCACGTCGATCTTGTCGCCGGGTAGTGGGCTCGTCATTCCCGGGCCGTCTTCGTCCCGTTCTTTCCCCTCCGGCAATGGATGCAGTTTGAACAACACCAGCACATTGCGTTCCGGATCGTCGAGCGCGGAAAAGCTCGCGACTTGCTCCACCGATTCATGCGTATGGAGCTCCGACAGGACTACGGGATCGATCCCATTCCACGACGCGTACCAGCCCGGTTGGTAGCGCTCCACCTTCTCCCCAAGGTCATCAAAGCTGATTTCGTCGCAAAGCGTCGGCAAATGGGTCATCAGCGTAATGTCGTCCCCGCTCACCGAGACCAGCTCTCGCTTCCCGTTCGGGTGCGTATCAATATACTGTGTCAATTTCTCCGCCGCGTTCACCCACGTGTACTCGGGATGCGTCGCGTACTCGATGGTCTTTGCCGCGTGAACCACGGTCGCGCACGTGGCCACGGCAACCACGCACCAGCCGGCCCTTCGCGTCCATCCTCCCCGCTCCACAAGCGCATTCGCCCCCAGCGCCACCACGCAGAAAATCAGGAACGACGCCACCAGAATGTACCGCGGCTGGGGATGGTCTTGCACTGTCATAAACAGCACCATTCCCGCGACCCCCAGCAGCGCCGCTCCGAACACCGGATCGCCCCGCAGCTTTCTGCTCCATTCCGCGCGCCACGTCAGCGCAGCCCCCAGCACCAGCGCTCCACCCAGCGGCGCCAGACTGTGATCGATCCACAGCAATCCATGAAACGACCACCAGAATGCTGCCAGAGGCCAGGTATATCCATCCGGCAGCGTAAAGTGACTCACCACCAGGAAGTACCTGTAGTCGGGCATCAAACCCATCCGGGCAACAATCCCCAGCCACGCACCATACACCAATGCCGCGCTCGCCGCCGCCGTCAGCGCGCACTTGAGCGCCTTCCCGCGCTCGTGCCAAAGGGGCATCAGCATCGCCCAACCAACCGCCGGCGCCAGAAACGCAGCCGTCGTCTTCGTCAGCACCGCCACCGCATACAGCAGCCCGATCCCCACCGACGCCAGCGCCGGCCGCTTCATCCGCGGCAATCGCACCGCAACATTCAAGGTCACGAGCGTCAGCGTCGTCTGCAGCGGCTCAAGAATCGCCAGCCGGCTGAAGCTGTAAACATACGGGCTCGTCACCGCCAGCGTCACCCCGAGCAGCGCCATCCAGCGCGGGGTCCCCGCGGATAGGCCTTCATCCGCGGGGTGGGAGCGCGGTCCCCTGCTGCGCAACAAAAGGTAGCTCAGCGCCAGGCTCGCGAAAAAGCACCCCACCGCCAGCCCGCGCGCCGCCTGCACGCTCACACCGGTAAAGAAATAAAGAAGCCACTCCGCAAAGGGCCACACCGGAACGATCACAGCGGGATTGAAGTCCCCCGCCAGATACCAGTTCCCAAACAAGTGCGCGCGCACCGCGGCGTTCCCATACCAGCCCTCATCGGTGTACTTTGCCCAGTCCATCGTCCACGGCGAGCCGTTGGGGAAATCTGCCCTCAGATGCCACGCGTGCAGCGCCGCGAATCCAACAATCGCGAGCACCCACGCCGCTATGCCCCAGCGCCGCAGCCCTTCTGCCCGCCCCGCCCGCCGTCCCTCCACATCCATAACGCTCTCCTGCACTCGAACGGCGTGCCCCAAACGCGTCACGGCTGCAGACTCCGCTGGCATTTTTGTTCCCTCAGATTCTTCAAATGAGCAAAACTGGCGTTGGAAAACTGAGCAAAACTGGTTTTGGAATTTGCTTCTGCGTGGATTCCCCTGAGTATAACGCGCTCCCACGAATCGCTTCCCCATCACCACCGCTGACGCCGAACCAGGTTCGCTCTTCGGCCCGGACCCTCCGTCCTCATCTACCCCTCTGAAGTCATGATCGCCCGCCGCTGGCCCGACGGGCGCAAGCCTGGGGATCAGTCGATGCAATCAAAATCACAAGCCCGCAGCGAGCGAAAGAACCCATCGATCATTCCTTCCGTACCCACTGAACCATCACCCGCTGACGAACCCGACGAACTCCCCCCGGCACGACGAGCTAAAAGCTAACAGCTAGAAGCTGTTCTCTACTCCCTGTTCCCTATCCCCTACTCCCTGCCTTTCCACTCCCTTGTTCCCTTGGTCCCTTGGTCCCTGCTTTATTCATGTTTTCCCCCACCTCGCCGATGAGACCTGTGATGGCTTGGAAGTTCACCTTTGCGTCCGAGGCGAGGCAGGTTGAGATCCATGCATAGCTCTGTTCCATATTCCTCGCAGCCCTCCGCCTCCGGCCTTACGCTCGTGGAGCTGGACTCCGCGACTGCCTCCATCCAGGTCGTCGGCGTAAGCGCCGCCTGGCGCAAGCTCCTCATGCAGGCCGAAATGGCCGCGCCCCACTTGCAGGTCGCCGCCATTGAAGGCGAGCATGGCACCGGCAAGCACACGCTCGCCCGCCATCTCTTCAGCCGCTCACCCCTCGCCGCCAGCGCTTTTCAGCGCCGCGACGCCCGCGAGTGGCTGGCCACCGACGCCGATCCCTCCACCCTTGCGGGCTTCACTTATCTCGATCGCGTCGACCTTCTCGCCCCTCCCGGTCAGGGCCTGCTCCTCGGCGTCCTCAAGAATCTTCAGGACCGCCCGCCCGGCCGTGCCGTTCTGCTTGCCTCTTCGCAAACTTCGCTCCGCCAGATGGCCGGTCAGGGACTTCTTCTCCCCGACCTCGCTTTTCGCCTCACTGCCATCCGCTTCGCCATTCCCCCGCTGCGCCAGCGCCGCGAAGACATCGCCCCGCTCGCGCAATTTCTCCTCGACCGCATCTGCGCCCGCTATCAGCAGCGCCCCGTTGTTCTCGGACCCGGCACACTTGCCCGCCTCCTCCAGCACTCCTGGCCCGGCAATGTGCGCGAGCTCGCCGGCATCCTCGAGAACGCGCTCCTCCAGGCCGACAACGGCGTCATCCGTACCTCCGACCTCGCCCTCCCCGACGGCCTGCAGCCTTCCCCTGGCTCGCAATTCGACGCAACGTTGGCCGCCAACTCCCCGGCCAACTTTCTGGCTAATCCCTGGGCAAACCCCTCAGCCGGCCCCACCCCGATGCTTGACCCGCAATCCTCCGCCCACGCCGCCGACCTCTCCCTCGACGCCGTCATCCGCCATCATGTCCAGTTCGTCCTCGACCTCAACCGCGGTAACAAGCTCCGCACCGCTCGCCAGCTCGCCATCAGCCGCTCCACCCTCTACCGCATCCTCGCCAACGAAAACTTCCTCGCCCGCTGAAGCATTTTCCATATCTCCGCACCCCAACAACAAAAGCCAGTCGTTGGTGACCCGTGTTCGTTGCGTCCGGCAGTGCTCAGCCGCTGGAGGCAAATGCGGGTATATTGGGTCGTAGCCGGGAGGCAAAAGGTAAATCCCAGTCTCCTGATGAGAAAGGGAAAAACAACTGGCTATGGAGGCAGCCACAGGAGGGCTCGCTCCGTCACAAGGTGAGGCCGATTTACGGTGTCGCCCCCGATCGGCGGCCGGCGCGCCGGGCAAAATGCGCTCGCGCTGGCCCGAATGGTGTGCGCTATCCGCCTACTCCGCGCTGGTTACATTTGCCATCCCTTTTCACGAACCGTTCGCAGACGAGGCCCAGGGATGGCAGTTAGCCCGAAGCCTTCCTCTTTCCTCGCTCTTCAAAACTTATATTCGATACGAAGGATCTCCTGGCCTCTGGCATTTCCTTCTCTGGATTCTGGTTCGTGCCCATGTCAGCTATACCGGCCTCCACTGGATTTCGGGAGTCATCGCCGTAGCGGCCACTGTGCTGCTGCTCTTCAAGTCGCCCTTCCCTCTCTATCTCAAGCTCCCGTTGCCTTTTACAGTCTTTCTGGTCTATCAATATGCCGTCGTCGCGCGTAACTATGTCCTGGCGCCGATTCTGCTCTACGCCGTAGCGCTGTTCTGGAAAAGAAGTCCGCTGATCCTTGCGCTGTTGCTCGGCCTGCTGGCGAATGTCGCTCTCCATGCCGCTGTGATCTCCGGTGGCCTGGCCATCGTATATCTCGTCGAGCAGGTCCGCCATGGAGACGCCAAGAATCCTCGCCGCCTGCGTCAACTCCTGCTCGCCGCGGTCATTCTTCTTGCTCTGTGGGCGTTTGCCATCTGGACAGCCTGGCCGCCGCACGATTTCTCCAACCACTTATCGGCTTGCCTGCGCACATCTCCGCTGTTGATCCTCCGGGGAGCTGTGGGATCGCTCGTTTTGGGAATGTTCTATCCTTGGATACTATCCGTCGCCTTCTGGATTGCTATCGTCTACTGCCTTCGCGCGCGACGCAGCCTCCTCTACCTTTTGCCTGTCCTGTTTTTTGCCATCTTCGCAGGCATCGCGGGCCTTACTTGGTGGCATGTTGGCCTCCTCATTCCCCTCGTCATCTGCCTTTTTTGGATGACATGGCCGGCGACAGGGGTCAAAGGTTCCCAGCCCGAAATCTACGGCCGGACTGCCCTCGTGGCCATGGCAATCATGCAGATTCTCTGGGCGGGCTATGCCATTGAATTCGACCATTACAACGCGTTTTCTCCCGATCGCGCTACTGCCGAGTTTCTCCGGCCCTATGTTCGCCAGGGAGCTAGCATAGCAGTCACTTACTCTTATGACCCGGAAGGTCAAGGGTTCTTTTCGGTTGGGATACTGCCTTACTTTGATCACAATATTTTCATCAACCTGCCGGAACCATTCTGGTTGTGGAGGAATGGCAACCTAAGTGACGAAATGTTCGCCAGGCTTCTGCCGTCCAGGCCCGATGTCGTGGTTGTCGAACAGAATTCAAATGATCCGGTAATGCCTATCGACATCGAGAACCCGAAGATTCAACTGCTGGACCATGATGGCTATCGATTTACCCATATGTTTTGCGGTGTTATGCCGGTCGGCTTTCAGTTGGTGGGGAAAAGTTGTCACTTGATTTTCGAGCGCGTTACTTCTCCGCCTTCTCCTCGTGATACTCCATCTCGGTATTGATCGCCCAGATGTTGTCTTTTGCAGTGACTCCATTCACGATATTCTCGACGGCGGTCATCGCGGTTAGCATTGAGTGGTCCTGGTTGTTGTATTTGTGCATGCCGTTACGGCCCACTAGAAACAGATTCTCAAAACGATCGATGTAACTGCGGATAACATCGAAACGGTCGTAACTGCCGAAGTAAGCTGGATAAGTCTTGGGAACATGGACGACATGAAAATCCTCAACGTCCTCGGCCCTCAGAACGCCGATCTTTGCCACCTCGGAGATTGCGAACTTAGCCATTTCTTCATCCGGTAGCTTCCACAAAGGGTCTGTATCGTTGCAAAAGTATTCCAAACCTATCCAGACCTTGTCTTTGCTTCCCACCAGCCACGGACTCCAGTTATTGAATACCTGCAGCCGGCCCACCATCACATCCGGCTCTTGGATATAGATCCAGTTGTCTTTCAAAGGCGTGCCATCTTTCTCGGTTACGGTCAGCCTGCCGGCCAGCAGGCCAACGGTAATGAAGTCGCGGTACATCAGGCCTTCACTCACCTCGACGACCTCAGGCGGAACAGGGACCGAGAAAGCGCGAATCAGGTCGCGCACTGGCATGGTCGAAAAAAAATAATCGCCGGCGAAGCGAACGCGCTCTCCAGCCGCATTCGCGCCCTCGATGGCAATCACCTTGCTGCCTTCGACCTCGATCTTGTCGATCGCAATGCCCCGGTGGACTTCGCCCCCGGCTTCCCCGACCAGCCGTGCCACATATTCCCATAACTGGCCGGGGCCAAGCTTGGGATAGAGAAACTTTTCAATCAGTGTTGTTTCGGTCTTCTTCTGCGAAATATCCCCGGACTCCTTGCCGCGGAACGTTTTTTTGAGGAAATGGACCACCACGCCTGTTAGCGACAGGCCCTTGATTCGCTGGGCGCCCCATTCTGCGCTGATCTCATTGCAAGGCACGCCCCACACCTTTTCGGTATACGACTTGAAAAAGGTCAGGTAGAGCTGCTTGCCGAAACGGTTGATCAGAAAATCTTCCAGTGTTCGCTCTTCGCGCTTGGGAAGAAGCGCGGAACGCATGTAACTCATGCCGCAGCGAATGGTGCGGACCAGCCCCATGTTTCTGAACGTTGCCGGGGTCAGGCTGATGGGGTAGTCGAAGAAACGGCGCAGAAAATAGATGCGGCTCTTGCGCTGGCGGACCAGCATCACCCTGTCTTCAGTTGCGGGATCGGCGGCCGATCCCGATGCCGGAACATCCCGTTCCTGCCCCTGATGGCGCAGTTGACCATCTTTGCTCGCGCCCGCCTCAACTGGGATCAGATCGAGCCACCAGCGCATCACGCGGTCCGACTTCGAAAAGAAGCGATGCCCGCCAATATCCATGCGATTGCCCTTGTAGAGAACGGTTCGCGAGATGCCGCCAATCTCCTGGCTGGCTTCGATCACGATGGGCTTGATCGCGGAATGACGCTGCAGCTCGATTGCCGCCGTTAGCCCCGCGGGACCTGCCCCGATGATGATCGCTGAGTCCATTTTCATTCGGCGATGCTTGTCCTTTTTACTGGCTTGTGCGCGGTTTGCTGGCTTGTGCGCAGTTTGCTGGCTGGCGCGCAGTTTGCTGGCTGGCGCGCAGCCTCACCTTTCTACTGGCTGGCGCACGGCCTTAACAGTATTTCAGCTTGTTAAGCCTGCCTGGGGATACAAGCGCTCAGTGGGATCACCGAAGGCAACGTCGTCGGTGGTTGCGTTTCGCGCGTTTCATCCACCACAAAAATGGGTGCCCCGGGTCCCCGGGGTCCCCGGCGAGCGATCTTTGCTCGATGGGGTGGAGGTCCCTCGCATTTGGGAACCTGGGATCGTACGATCCCATTTTTCGCGCTGTCATCCTGAGCGACCGGAGCGCAGCGATGGGAGCCGAAGGATCTGCGGTTGCTTTTCGTCTACCTCACCCACCACAAACGAGCGGGTGCCCCATCCTGGCTGTCATCCTGAGCGAAGATCGTCCGTCGGGGCGGATGATCGGAGTCGAAGGACCCGCTTCTTGGAACTCTGGCGAAGGGTGGGATACCACGAACGCAAGCTCACGGGCCCTGTATCAGGGCTTGGCTGGTAGGTCGGGGATTCAGCCCCGACTGCCGCAAAACGGATCAAACAATTCCGGGCTTCAGCCCCTGAGGGAAAGAACTTTCAGACTGCCCGCTACCTTGAGTTTCAATTCCTTGCAGACTTGCCGCTGGACCCACTCCGCCGGCCGCACGCCCCCCTACTGCTGCAGCACCACCTGCTCGCCTTCCTTTACCCCGCTCACGATCTCCGTCACTGATCCGTTCGATAGCCCAACCGTCACCGGAATCTTGCGAAAACCCTCTTTCTGATGGCTATCCGGAACCTCCACCGACGCGTTTTGCTTGTTGTCGTAGACCACCGCGTCTTCCGGCACCGTCAGCACGCCCTTGTGCTCGTCCAGCATGATCTCGGCGTTGGCCGTCATGTTGGCCTTCAGCTCGCCCCCGGGATTGTTGATCGACACCCGGACCTCGAAAGTCGTCACGTTGTCTTTCGCCACGCCCATCGGTGCAATCTTCGTCACCTTTCCGTAAAACATCCGGTCGTGAAAGCTCTCCACCTTGATGCGCGCGGGCTGCCCCATGTACACGTGCGCGATGTCCGCCTCGTCCACCTTGCCCTGCACGTACACCTCTGACGTGTCGCCCTCGGTCATGATGAGCGTGGCCGTCGAGCCCAGCACCAGGATCGAGCTCACCGCGTCGCCGATCTCCACGTCGCGCGACAGGATCACGCCATCCATCGGCGCAACAATGGTCGTATAGGAGAGCTGCTCCTCGAGTTGCTGCAAGCTGGCCTGGCTTTGCATCACCTGCGCGCGCGCCTGTTTCAGTTTGGCAGTGTCCACGCCAATCTGCGCCTTCGCCGAGTCGCGCTTCGTCAGCGCCGCCAGATAATCGCGGTTCGCGTCGTCCAGCGTCTGCCGGCTCACAATGCCGTCCTTGTTCATCTCCAGGTTACGGTCCAGCGTCGCCTTGTACATCGGCAGGTCCGGAGCCGCGGCGTTCACCTTGTCCTGCTCGATGTTGGCCTCGTACGTGGTCACGTTGGCCTCGGCGCTGGCCAGTTGCGCGCGCGCCGCGTCCACCTGCGCCGAAATCTCCTGCTGATCGAGCTGCGCCAGCTCCTGGCCCTTGTGCACCCGGTCGTTAATGTCCACAAAGAGCTTTTCCACAATCCCCGACGCCTTGCCCTTTACTTCCACCTTCGTGATGGGCTGGATGTCGCCGGTCGCCACCACTGACTTGGCCACGTCGCCGCGCGTCACCTTGGCCAGCCGGTTCGGGTCAATCGGGTCTCCCTTTGCGATATGGACGACGGCTATGCCCGCAACGAGCAGCACGACCGCGCCCAACGCGCCCACCACAATCCACAGTTTCTTGTTCTTCCGCGACGCTGCCACAATACCCTCCCCAAAATCGTGAGGAGAGTGGGGCTCTCCCCTCGGACGCTGGCGCAGTACAGAATGACTAAAAGATTCAGACGGTGACTGCTCACCGTTGTAACCCGCTGGTCTGTATTACGCAAGGCAATGCATCACGGTTCCACGGTGATAAAAATCACCCCAATGGGCCCAATCGAATCCCTCTGGGGACAGAACGCCATCCCCGGCACCCGGCCACCCCCTTTTCCGCGGAACCGCTTCCGTATCTTCGTCGTATTGTTCATATATAAGGAGCAATCAAAGCCGGCCTCGGGCCGTCTCACTCTCATGAGCAGCTTTTCTGACACTCTCGGGCAGGTCTTCCGCGCCATCATGGCCAACAAGCTGCGCAGCTTTCTCACCATGTTCGGCATTGCCTGGGGGGTTGGTTCTCTGCTCGTCTTGGTGGGCCTCGGTGAAGGCTTCCGCGAAGGCCAGCGCAAGCAGCTCTCGCAATTCGGTCACGATGTCGTCATGGTCTTCAGCGGCACCATCCCCGCCATCGCCAACCAGCACACCGGCATGCGCCCCTATGAGCTCACCCTCCGCGACGAGGATGCCATGCGCCAACTGCCTGAGATCCGTGCCATCACCAGCGAGCTCGCCCGTTCCGATCTCTACGAAGTCAGCCAGTGGAGCAACACCTCCGCCCACCTATCCGGAAACGAGCCCAGCTACACCGTCGTCCGTTACCTACCCATAGCCTTGGGCCGCTTTCTCGATGACGAAGACGTCCGCCAGGCGCGCCGCGTAGTCTTCATTGCGCAAAAATCCGCCTCCATCCTCTTTCAGGGCCGCCCCATGGTCGGCCAGACCATTTCCATTAACGGAGTCGACTTCACCGTAATCGGCATCGGCGCCAAGGTCGGCCGCGGCAACAACACCTACGACGACGAAAAAATGTACATCCCCATCACCACCATGCAGGAGTATTTCCCGCTCAAGGGCGACAATATTCCGCAGGACGCAGTCAACTCGATTCAATACAACCCCACCAAAAAGAACGACAACGCCGCCGCCGACATTGCCTGGCATCGCGTCATCGCCGAGCACCACGGCTTCGATCCTTCCCTCCTCGACGCTTTCAATGAGTGGGACACCATCACGGAGTCCCATATGATCAGCGTCATCTTCTCTGCCATGGATATATTCCTCGGCAGTGTCGGCGTTGTCACTCTCGCTCTGGGAGCCGTCGGCATCATCAATATCATGCTCGTCTCCGTTACTGAGCGAACCCGCGAGATCGGCGTCATGAAGGCCGTCGGCGCCACCAAACGCAGCATCATCGCGCAGTTCTTCTGGGAGGGCCTCTTGCTCACCGGCATCAGCGGCCTCCTCGGTATCGCGGTGTCCTGGGCCTTCATGGCCTTGCTGCAGGCCGTGCTCACTGACAAGATTCCCGGCTTCGATCCGCCGCGCATCGTGCCCTGGTCCGCGGCGCTCGCTCTCGGCACCCTCGTCCTGTGTGGCATCGCTGCCGGGCTCTACCCCGCCAGCAAAGCCGCCGCACTTGACCCCATTGAAGCCCTGCGCAAGGAGTAAACCATGCTCAAAGACATTCTCGCCCAGGCTTGGGAAGCGATGCTCTTCAACCGCCGCCGCACCGCCATCACCACCATCGGCATGGCTTGGGGCATTGCCACCGTCGTGCTTCTGCTCGCATACGGCAACGGCTTCTCCCACGCCTTTGAAGTCATTTTTGCCCAATGGGGCACAAACACTATCGGTTTTTTCCCCGGAAAGACCAGCCAGCAAGCTGGCGGCGATAAAGCCGGAGTCAAGGTCCGCCTCACTCTCGACGACGTCGACCGCGTCAGCGCAGCCCTCCCTGAAATCACTCACATCTCACCCGCGGAATACGACAGCGTCACCGTGCAGAACGATTTGCACACCTATACCTGGACCGTCGTCGGCTCTCGCACTTCCTACGCCGACATCATCAAGCTCATTCCCGATCAGGGCCGCTTCTTCAATGGCGCTGAGGACGAGCAGCGCGCCCACGTCTGCGTCCTCGGCTCTGAAGCCAAAACCAAGCTCTTCTCCGGTGCCTGGGCCGTGGGAGAAACCGTTCGCCTCAACGGTGTTGTCTTCACCGTCGTCGGTGTCCTCCAGCCCAAGATGCAAGAGAGCAACGACGACATCAATCGCACCATCTATGTGCCGTTCAACACCATGAGCGACCTCAAAGACACCACCTACCTCGACGGTGTCTGGATCGGCTATCACGGCGATTACCAAAAGATCGAGAAAACCATCCGCGAAACCCTCGGCGCCGCGCACCACTTCCGCCCCAGCGACCACGATGCCTTGCATGTCGCCAATCTGCGCACCCAACTCCACCAGTTCCAGATTCTTTCCATTGCCCTGCAGGTTCTTCTCTCGCTCGTAGGCGCGCTCACCCTCGGCATCGCTGGCATCGGCCTCATGAACATCATGCTCGTCTCCGTCCAGCAGCGCACTCGCGAAATCGGCGTCGAAAAAGCTCTCGGCGCGCGCAAGCGCCACATCCTCGTTCAATTCCTGGCTGAAGCTCTCGCCATCACCGGCGTAGGTGGCATCGGCGGCATCGCCCTCGCCTACCTCGTCTCCGTCATGGTCGGCCGGATCACCTTCTACAGCGCCATCGCCAAGAACGGCGAGGCCGCCGACATCCGCCTCATCATTACGCCCTCCGCTCTCATCGTCTCCACCCTCATCCTCGTCATCACCGGCCTGATCAGCGGCATGATCCCCGCCATTCGCGCCGCCAACCTCGACCCCATCGAGGCCCTTCGCTACGAGTAAACCCGCCGCCCGTCTGTCCCCGCAACCCTTGCGCGAGAATCTCGTCTAAATCCGCGGACCTCAAACAGTGTGGACGCTATGTGCCCGGTTGGCCACGATGCTCCTGTCGTAGATTTGCTGTTATAGTTGCGCTATCCGGCCAACTCCTGACCTCGTGCTCCTCGATCGGCTGCGCGCTCGGCCAGACGCGGATCGAGGGCTGCCATGGTCTCTCGCAACAGGAGGCCTCATGATGCGCAATTCTTTGCCTTTCCTTTTCGCCTCCGCCTTATTGACCCTGTTGCTGGCGGGATGCGGCAGCTCTAACAGGATCGGCACTTGCGCCTGCCCAGTCGCCCCAAGCGGAGCCGTCTCCCTCTCCATGACCGACGATCCGCCGGCCGGCGTGTCGGTTCTGTTCTTCCAGGTCACCCTGACCGATGCCACTCTGACGCCCACAACCGGCTCGCCGGTCTCGCTCCTCAAAACCCTCGGTACATCCACTCCGATTCAGATTGATGTGTCGCAACTCCAGGCCGTCTCGGCGTTTCTCAACACGACGGCGGTCACCGCGGGAACCTACAACAGCCTGAACCTCACCTTCTCCAACCCGCAACTGGTCATCTATAACCAGTCGGATGCGTCCCTTGGCAGCTCGTGCGCAGTCGGCAGTGTCTGCCAACTCACGCCTGCATTTGACGGCACCTCCGCCACGCAGACCTTTACGTCGTCGCCCTTTCCAGTCACGGTCAGCACGACCTCGCCCCTGGGATTCCTGATCGACTTCCATCTCAACACTGTCATTCAATCCGATCTCTCGGTGAATCTGGCCGCGGCCAACGGCGTCACCGTCTCCGAGCTCCCGCCTGCGCCGACGCCTGGGCAATTCGGTTTCGTCACCGGCACAGTGTTAGTAGCGGTCCCCAGTAACGGCGAGATCGAGCTCGCGCTCCCGTGGGGCGGGTCGCTCTTCGTTGACGCCACCAGCAGTACGGCGTTCAACAACTTCCCTACGAGCGCCTGCACAACGCCGAGCATCCAGTGCGTGGCTCAGGGGCAGATTGTCCAGGTGCGGATATCGAGCAACGTTGCCAATGGCCTGCCTACGGTTAGCCAGGTAAACTATGTGCAGCAGGCGAGCGCGCAAACGGTCGAGGGGACCATTGTTCGCATTCCCCCACTCCCGCTGCCTTCAGGCGAAACCATCATCCAGCTCATCCTCCACCAGAACCCCACCGCAAGCACCAGCTTTCCCCTGGGCGGCATGGCCTCGGTCGCAGTCTGGGGGCCGGGATCGGGCTCCAATCCCCCAACCACCTTCTCCATCGACAACAACGGATTCACCATCCCCTCCGGTTATGCGTTCACCTCCTCGAACGACCTGACCGTCGGCCAAACCGTTCAGGTCACCGTCACGCCGGGCACGTTGACCAACACCGGCGCTGGGCCAGGTCCGAACGCATGGGGGCCCCCGCCATCGATTTCGTTTACTGCGTCGGCAGTCGAGCTCGAGCCGAGCCAGGTAACCGGCGCGATTACCGCAATCGATTCCAGCACCACAAGCTTCACGCTCGGCGTCGGTGCTGGTCCGTTCTTCGCCCCGTGGCCCTTGCCCAACGCGACCGGCTTTTCCTTCAATTTGCTCACCACGGGCCAAACTGCTTACACCGGCTTCAACCCCGACAGCTTTAGCGGGCTCGCAACCAATGATTTCGTTTCCGTCAACGGTTGGCTGTTCCCGCCCGCAACCACGGGACCGCCAACCATCGTTGCGCAATCGGTGCTCTTGCGCCCGAGCGCCGTGTTTTAGCACTTGTTGCGGTTGTTGCAGGCCAAATGGAGCGGGCAGGCGAAACCCACGGGTACGCGCTACCCTAATTGTGTACGCCATGCCCCCGCCCACTGACCTCAATCGCGAATCCGTCAAAGTCTCCGCCGGTCCGCGCCTGCGCATCGCCATGATCCTCGCCGTCGTCGCCGACGTCCTCCAGATCGCCGTCTTCCCCTGGGTCATCGAAGGCGCCGAGTCCCCCATTGACGACATCCTCGATCTCTCCGTCGGCGGCCTGCTCACATTCCTCCTCGGCTGGCACTGGGAGTTCCTGCCTTCCTTCGCCGCCAAACTCATCCCCGGTGTCGACCTCGTGCCTCTCTGGACCCTCGCCGTCGCCAACGTCTATCGCAAATCCCGCGCGCAGGTCTCCGTCAGCGCAGCCGCTCAGAATCAGCCCCCCGCCGGAACCAACTCACCAGATTCTTAGGAAGAAACCGAAATCCCTCTCGCGCTACCCATTCACTTTCGCCGCCGCTCTCGCCTGCTTCTGCCACTTCTGCACATTCACCCCCATCGCCAGCAGCCATAGCATCAACGATCCCTCCGCCGCAACGCCCAGCGCTTCAATGCCGATCGCCATGTGTTTCGCGACTTGAGGAATGAGGAACAACAGCCATCCCAGTCCTGCCAGCACCATCAGTGCGCCCAGAATGTGCGGCAGGAATTTCGATCCCAGAATGAGGATTCCGAGCAGAAGGCAATACGGCCCGAAGAAGAACAGTACATTCACGTGGTAGGTGGGCAGATGGAAGACGTCGAGCGACCCAACCACGCATCCCGCAAGGCTCACCAGCGCCGCTGCAAGCGAGAGCTTCCGGTCCACCGGCTTGAACAGGTCGTAGAAGAGCAGCGAAGTGATCGCATAAAGCACGAACGCCAGCAGGTTGCCTGTTCTTCCCACTGCTTCAGGCACATGGCTCTGAATGATCGTCGTGACGATCGTCGTCGCAAAATACGCAAGGTAGACGGCGCCCGTGAGCCGCGCCATCGGACTCCGCTCCGCCTCACGCGCCTGCTTCGTCATGGCACCCTATCCGGCAGCGCCATCGCCTCACGAGCGCGGCGGAATCTCGCTGCGCTGCCAGGCGCATCGTCCCGCCGCCCGCCTCAGTTGGCTGGGGTCACGGCGATAATGCCGCAGTTCACGCTGTTCACGCCCTGCACGATCTGCCCCGCGTTGAATGGGCCGAAGGTAGCGTTGTTCCCTGGGACAAGGGGTGGGTTGCTCAGCGTCAAGTTGGTTTGATTCTGCGCCAGAACCGCTTGGTTCGCGTTGTACTGGTCGCACTCCAGCACCGCCGACTGAATGGAGACATTCGACCCGTTCACCCATTTCCCGCTCTGGACCTGGACATATCCATTGGCCGGCTCTTCCTGGCTGCTCCACTGCTGTGCTTGCACCAGCGCCGCGTTCGGTCCACCCGGCCCCGGACCTCCCGGCTGCACGGGTGTTGCTGGCTGCGGCGGCGCGCCGGCCGGCTGCGGCACGGTCGCTGGCTGCGTCGGATTATTTGCCGGCGTTTGCGTCTGCTGCTGGTTGTGGTAGTAGTACCACCCTCCGGCCGCCAAGGCGATCGCGATCACTCCCCACATCATTGAATTCTTTTTCTGCGGCTGTGCCGGCGGCACACCCATTACCGGAATCGGTCCAGGCGCTCCATAGCCCGGAGGTGGTGGTGCCGCATAGCCTTGAGGAGGAGGCGCCGCATACCCCGGGGGAGGAGGCGCCATCGGCTGCGCCACCGGAGGCGGTAGTGCCGCTGCAACTGGCGCCGGCGCTGCTGCCGGAGCCGCCGCTGCCGCCGTCAAATCGTTCCCGCACTTCACGCAGAAGCGCTCATTGCCTTCCAACTGCGTCCCACACTTGCTGCAGAATACTGCCATACGCTCTCTTCCTCCTCCAGCGTCGTTCCCTGTTCCCTGGTCCCTGCCTTTACGCCACCGGCACCGTGCCCACCTGTACGGGACTCATAGGTTGCCTGTACGTTCCCAGTCCCAGCGTCGCCTCCACATTCGCAACTGTGCTCTGCAAATGCGCCACCTGCTCCTCCTTCACCTGCTTCAACCCTTGTTGCACCAGTCCAAACAACACATACCACGTGATCAGCCCTGTAACCGCAGGCAGGATGAAAGCCGCCAAAATCGTCGGCAGGGTTGGGATAAGGATCGACAAATCCCAAGTCGTATGCATCAGAACCGGAATCGCGAACGCCTTCAGGAAGCGCGTGTCCAGCAGCATCGCCGGACTCGTCGGCTTGTCACCCTTCACCCGCCAGAATGCGCCCGCTGCAATCGCCGTCCACGCCACGTGGCCCAGCGGCGATTCAACGCCGCGCAGCACCAGGTTTGCCATCATCGTCTCGACCGCCGCGGCTATTCCCTGCGCCGTCGGCAATCCGTTGGCCACGTTCCCGGCCTGGATAACCTGCGTCAGCGTCCCCAATATGGCGTCGAATCCGTAGCCGCACGTTTCAAAGCACGCAAATCCCGCGCCCACCGTCGCCCCAAAAAGGATTCCGTTCAACTCGTATTTGTAGCGCAGGCTTCGCACTACCAGAAGAACTGCAAGCAGCTTCGCCGATTCCTCCACGATGCCCGGGATGTTTCCGCAAATCGGGACCATATATGCCAGCATCGCCGTGCATAATCCCGTCAAGCCTCCCACAATAAACAGCTTCCCTATCATCACCAGCGAAACATTTCGCGGCGTGTTCATCTCGAAGATCAGCACCAGCGTCGACAGCGGCACCGCAAAAGCTCCCAAAAACAGGATCGCCGGAACCGTCTTCTCGTTCATCGTGAAGTGGAACAAGACTGCCAGCCCGATAAACGCAATCCCCAGGATGCCCAGCAAGCGGAAGAACATCCACGGGTTCGGCCATCCCGTCTCCACTTGGTCCAGCGGTGGCGTGGTCCTGCTTGTCCCCACCATGATGTACTCTTCCACCGCATCGACCCCGTGATGCGTAAACACCTGCTTGAACATCTCCTTCAGGCTGAACCCTTCCAGCGCGTCCGTCGAAGATAGCAACCGAATCTTCGAGCGCATTCCCTCCAGGAAACCCGACTGTATGTGCTGCGGGTGCGCCTGCGCCGCCGGCACGTAATACACCTGCTGCGGACCGCCCGGGTACGCCTGATATACCATCGGCACCATTCCCGGCGGTGGTGCCGGGGGCAACCCCGCCGCCGGAGGGGCCGTCACGCCCGGTGGTGGTGGCGCCGGCGGTGGCGCTTGCCACTGCGCTGCCTGCGCCGGCACTGCCTGCGGAGCCGCTGCCGCTGCGCCCTGTGCGCCGCCCGCTGCTCCCAGCGTCGATCCACAACTCTTGCAAAACTTGTTTTCTGCCGCGTTCTCTACGCCGCAGCGTGGGCAAAACATAGTGATTCTCCTGTCTTCCGGGGGGCGGGGGATGCCGATCAAAGTAGCACCTTTCCGCGGCTCAAGTAAACCGTTCTATCAGGCCCGCGCGTCAATTTCTCGCCGCATTGCCCGGGCCACCTTGAATCTACCGTGGGCGGCCTGCTTCGGTGCTGGCTCACTCACTCCGCCAACCCCACTCCCTCGCTCCCTGCCTTCCTACTCCCTACTCCCTGCTCGTTCACTTCACCTTCGTCAAATGCCCTATCGCCCCGTCCGCAGGCCCGTTCAATGACCCGTCGTCGGCCATCGTCAAAACTTCTGTTTGGCCGCCGCACGTCAGGTTGATCTGCTTGCCGCTCTGCGTATACGTGCACGTCGACGCGATCGGACCAAAACTAACGCCCGCTGTCCCGCCGGACTGGAACGCAATCGTCACCGAACCATCGGCAGCCGCGTACGTGTGCCCGTTCACGTTGTTCCCGCACCCCACCGCGCCCAGGCAAACCAGCGCCGCTGCCGCCGCTATCCATCCACTTCGTATCCTCGCTCTCACCTTTTGACCTCCATTCGTATTCCGTCCGTCTCTAGCTCCGCTAACCCCGCAACCGCGCTCACTCGCTGTCTCAGTGGCATAGCTAAACCCCAAACGCTCGCACGCAACGGTCCCGCGCACAACCCGTCATCGATTCCAATGCCAGGAAACAGGGAGCCCGACCGCTTGCTTCGTTTCGCTCTCTCCGGTGTCAATTGTCCTTAGGGGGAATACCGCTCCACAAACTCTAACCACCCGCAATCCCTTGAGGCAAGCTTTTTCTTCGCCCGTTGCGGGTCACGTTGAATCTGCCGGCAAACGCCACGACCTCACAGCTTACCGACGAACCTGTTCGATAGAAAGTTTTCTATTAGCGCTCGACCCGCGACCAACTCGCACATCGACTCGTGCGCCGCATCCGGCAAAGCCGCGTTTCATCCCATCCCTTCATCCCGCCGCCTCACCAATCTCTTCGTCAGCCGCCCTCACCCTCCACAATGAATGGGTGCCCCACCCTCGCCGGGTCTTTGTTTTTCCGGCTAGGGCGGGAAAGCACGAACCCAACTCCGCTAACCCCGCCAACTCCGCCGCCTACTGTCCACCGTCCACTGACCACTGTTCTCTGTTCTCTGTTCTCTGTTCTCTGTTCTCTGTTCTCTGTTCTCTGTTCTCTGTTCTCTGTTCTCTGTTCTCTGTTCTCTGTTCTCTGTCCTCTGTCCACTACAATCCAAGCAACGGCCGCCGTTCTCCAGTCCACGGCCGGCCGCCAAACAAACGGAGTCCCCATGCGCACCCTCGCTCTGGTTGCCGGCATTCTCTGCATCTCGATCGTGCTCTTCGATGCCTTCCAGACCATCATCCTTCCCCGCCGCGCCACGGGCCGCTTCCGCCTCACCCGCCTCTTCTACATCGTCACCTGGTTCCCCTGGCGCTTCTTTGCTCGCCGCCTCCCCAATCCCCGCCGCCGCGAAACCGTTCTCAGCTACTACGGTCCTCTCTCGCTCATCTTTCTTCTCGTCGTCTGGGCCGCCGGCATGGTCCTCGGCTTCGCCCTCATCTACTTATCCATTGGCAGTCCCTTCAACGACGCCTCGCAGTCCCCCAACTTCCCCACCGACCTCTACATCAGCGGAACCACGATCTTCACTCTCGGCCTCGGCGACGTCACGCCGCACGGCCCGCTCGCGCGCGTCCTCGTCATTCTCCAGAGCGGCATGGGCTTCGGCTTCCTCGCCATGGTCATGGGATATTTCCCCGTCCTCTACAGCGCCTTCTCGCGCCGCGAAGTCAGCATCTCGCTCCTCGACGCCCGCGCCGGCTCACCGCCCACCGCCGCCGAGCTCATGCGCCGCCACTCCTGCGACGGCGCCGCGCAGTCGCTCTCCACTCTCCTTGTCGAATGGGAACGCTGGTCCGCCGAGCTCCTCGAGAGCCACATCTCCTATCCGCAGCTCTGCTACTTCCGCTCCCAGCACAACAGCCAAAGCTGGCTCAGCGCCCTCACCGCCATCCTCGACACCTCATCGCTCCTCATCGCCGGTGTCCGCGGCCTCGAGGCACGCCAGGCCCAGCTCACCTTCGCCATGGCCCGCCACGCGCTCGTCGACCTCTCGCAAATCTTCAATCTCCGCCCCGTCCCCAACGCACCCGACGGAGACGCGCCCGATCGCCTCCCGCCCGCACGCTGCCGCGAGCTTTACGACTTGCTAACCGCCGTCGGCATCCAGCTCTGCTGCGACGAATCCTCACGCGAGCGTCTCCGCCAGATGCGCGCGCTCTACGAGCCCTATGCCGAAACTCTCAGCCGCTTTCTCATCATGCCTCTCCCGCAGTGGTTCGCCCTTCAACCGCGCAAGGACAACTGGCAAACCGTCGCCCGCCTCCGTGCCCAAACCGAAGCCCCCGACTCCGCCAACCCAGACCCCGCCAACCCCATCCCAACTCCGCCCACTACCGACGCCACCATCGCCGCCTCCGCCCTCCTCGACCGCTCGCACGATTTCTGAAAATCTGCACGGCGCTTTCTTGGTCCCTTGGTCCCTGCCTGGGTCCCCAGCGAGCGATCTGCGCTCTCTGGAGTGCCCTCGGTCCACCGTCCACTGTTGTTTGCTTATCTATATTCTGCGTAGCCAAAATGCACATAATTATCGGCAAACTTGAGTTCACAACGCGGGCCAAATGCAACTTATCCTGCTGCCATCTTCGCCTCAATGTGGAGCTTTGATCGAGTTTCCTGCGGATCGGCGCGCCGAACTCCTGAATTCTCTTGGCTTATAAGTGGAGGTTTCGCGCCAAAAATCTTTTTTCAGCCCAAATCTCCACTTATATCTGGAGTCTTTTCACCCCATTCCTCCGCATGCAGCCTTCCAGCCGGCGAATTCTCTTCGCTTATAAGTGGGGTTTTCGCGCCAAGCTGCGTTCTCCCGCCCAAGTATCTTCTCGGACCCGGAGATTTTCCCTTCAATTCGCCCGCTTACAGCCGCACAAATCGCTCCCCACTCCGTCAGAACCTATAGCTAACTTCCTTGCTGACTCGCTGACTTGCTGGCTTGCTGACTTGCTCCCTCGTCACGTTGGTCGCGACACAACCAGCAAGGCTCTTGCCTCGGTTACGCGGTTTTCGATATCCTCAAAACATCCAAACCCGGGAGATCGGCATGGCGGAACCATGCTTCACCAAAAAAGACTCAAAAAAAACTGTGTGCGGCGTCCACAAAGTGCCGCTCGTAAAGCATCAGACTTCCGACCATTCGGATACGTCAGGTCTTGGAACCTTCACTTTTTTTGTGTGCCCGGTGAGCGGCGCCGTTGTCCGCGACACGCCAACGCGCTCATAAAACGCCCCAGATCCTGCTGCCCCTCTGCTCCGTTCCCTCGTTCCTTGAATTGCTACCGGCTACCGGCCTGATCCCTGCCCCCTGAACCCTGTCTTTTTGCTCTAAACTCGTCAGAAAGGTGATTTCACGCTAACCTGTATTTCTCACACGCCCTGTTTTTTGGCGGTAACGAGTTGATTGCGGGAAGTGCGGCGGTTGTTTGTGGACGGCGACAAGGGCTAGGTGAGGTTTTTCAGGCCGTTCTCAGCCTGGGCTCTGTA
>Ga0208034_1000557_pt1 | contig 28981 bp, 17 predicted proteins | sample June2015DPH_8_10_FD_184699 | JGI IMG/M metagenome (GOLD analysis project Ga0208034, IMG submission 184699) | Peatland microbial communities from SPRUCE experiment site at the Marcell Experimental Forest, Minnesota, USA - June2015DPH_8_100... | ecosystem: Environmental > Terrestrial > Soil >...
TGCAGCGTCAGGCTCAGGATGCGATCTCACTTTGACCCAAGAGGATGTCCCTCCCGAATACCTGGAGCGCAACGAAGGCGGCTGGATCGCGATCCTGGCTGGACTCGCGAAGCTGATCGCAGAAAACAGCTAGAAGTCGCCTCGTGTTTAGCGACGAACTCGCAAGCGTAATCCGAAGTTCTGTCCGAGCGACGGCGCACTCGGAAAGTTTGAACAGGTCTGATTAACCCCTAGCTACTAACCCGGATTTCTTGCCACGGCTTAAGAACGGCGGGGTTAGGCACGGTCGTTATACGGCCTTCCTGATGATATCCGCCTCCCGCCACCGCCAACAACTTGTGCGGGGGCATGATGCCAGGCTTCGGAGTGCGGGAGCTCGCTCCCGCTTTTTCTACCGCTGAATTGTCAGCGGTGGGTTCTTCGCCGCGACGAGTCGCGGCGAGCAAAAGCGGCGACGAGTCGCCGCACTCCGAAAGGCCGGTCCGCATCGCCGTGGTGAGAAGTTCGGGCTAACCACTATCCACTGTCCACTAACCACTGCCCTTCAGCTAGAATGGGACCATGGCGCTCACGGGGCATCGCACCTTCGTAGGTTTCGGGTTCGGGGCCATTCAGGCAGGCCTCTTTTTCTACGAAGCATTTCGATCCGGCGGCTTTGCCCGTCTGGTGGTGGGCGAGGTGGCGGCGGATGCCGTCGATTCCCTTCGCCGCAACGCGGGGTGCTATGCGGTTAACGTGGCCCACACCGACCGCGTGGAAGCGGCGCGCGTAGGTCCGGTGCAGATTGAAAATCCCGCGGTGCCCGGCGACACGGCCCGACTGGTGAGTGCGGTGGCCGAGGCGGAAGAAATCGCTACCGCCGTCCCCAGCGTGCGGTTCTATACTGGGCCGGGCTCTGGCAGTATTCATCGCATTCTGGCGGAGGGACTGCGCAAGAAAGCGGCCGCCCGTGGGCCGCGCGCGGTGGTTTACGCCGCCGAGAATCACAACCACGCGGCGGAGATTCTGGAAGCTGCGGTCTTTGAGGAGATTCCCTCCGCGGAGCAAGCCGCTGTGCACGAGCGAGTCTGCTTTCTCAACACCGTCATTGGCAAGATGAGCGGAGTGGTCTCTGACGCGGATGAAATCCAAGCCCTCAAACTGGCAACAGTCACGCCTGAGAGCTCGCGCGCCTTTCTGGTGGAAGCCTTCAACCGCATCCTGATTTCACAAGTGTGCTTTCCGCGAGCGCCGGGCGAACCGCGTTTCCAAAGAGGCATTAACGCCTTCGTGGAGAAGGAGGATCTGCTGCCTTTTGAAGAGGCGAAACTTTACGGCCACAACGCCACCCACGCGCTGGCCGCTTATCTTTGCTCCCTGCGCGGACTCGAGCGCATTGCGGAATTGCGCCAAACCCCCGAGCTGCGGGCGTTCATTCGCGCGGCGTTCCTGGAAGAATCAGGTGAGGCGCTCATTCGCAAACATGGCGGCAAGGACCGCTTGTTCACCCCCGCCGGATACCGCGAGTACGCCGATGACCTGCTGATGCGAATGACCAATCCTCACCTGCATGACAGCGTGGAACGCGTCGGCCGCGACCCGGATCGGAAGTTGGGTTGGGACGATCGCCTGGTGGGAACGTTGCGCGTGGCCTTGCAGCAAAACGTTGTTCCCCGCCGTTACGCCCTGGGAACCGCCGCCGCTCTGGCCGCGCTGGACCCCTCCTATCTCGAAACGGACGTTGCCGCGCGCACCCTGCTGGCGCCGCTTTGGGGGAGCGAAACCACGGAAACGAAGGAAGCGCAGGATGTCCTCACCCTCATCGGAGATGCCAAGCATTGGCTGAAGAAGTGGCGTGATTCAGGCTTCAAATCCGTCTTATATTAATGAAACTAAAGGAGTTGATGTCCATTTGGAGGCATTGTGGAAAGAAGCGGGCATTAGCGGGCACTTGCGGGCATTGGCGGGCTATCCACAATGGGCGAGGGCGACGCTGGTCAGGCCAGATGGAAGCAGTGGAGAAAGATCGTGCAGTTCTATCGCTGGTGCCGCGCCCGAGACGTTTATCTGATCGTGCCGGACTGGTACTTTCTGAGTCAGCGTAAATTCATTTTCCCATATGGAGAAGGAGTCCCAAGATGAGCTGGAGTGTAATCCGCTGGAGTTTACGTTCGAGTGTTTTCCTCGCACTTCTCTTGTTTCACTGTCCGCTTTTGCGGGCGCAAGGAACCGGCATTGCTCTCAAACCTCCGTTAGGATGGAACACCTGGTACGGATATTTGTGCAAGGTTACAGACTCCGACGTGCGCGCCCAGGCGGACTGGATGGTGCAGAACGGCATGAAGGCCGTGGGATATGAGTACGTCAATATCGATGACTGCTGGCAAGGGCAGCGCGACGCGCAGGGCGTAATTCATTCCAATGGCAATTTCCCCGATATGAAAGCGCTCGGCGACTACATCCATGGCAAGGGCCTGAAGTTCGGTGTTTACTCGTCACCCGGGCCCAAGACCTGCGCCGGATACGAGGGTAGCTACGGCCATGAGGAAGAGGATGCGCGGACCTACGCTGCATGGGGAGTGGATTTCCTGAAATATGACTGGTGCAGCGGCGGGCACGTCTACCAGCCGAGCGAAATGCTCGGCGCCTACAAGAAGATGGGCGATGCGCTGAAACATACGGGGCGCCCCATCCTCTATAGCCTGTGTCAGTACGGTCTGGAACGAGTCTGGACGTGGGGAGCCTCGGTGGGTGCGAATATGTGGCGGACCACCGGCGACCTCGATTACAACTACGACCGATTCTCGCTGGTGGGCTTTGAGCAGAACGGCCTTGAGCGATTTGCCGGTCCCGGCCATTGGAATGATCCGGACATGCTCCTCGTGGGCCTGGGAAAGATCACGGATGACGAAAGCCGAACGCAAGTTAGCCTGTGGAGCTTGCTGGCCGCCCCCCTCATCGCCAGCGCCGATCTCCGAAAGATCAGTTCTGCGAGTCTGGCCATCTTGAGCAATCCGGAAATCATCGCCGTCGATCAGGACCCTGCCGGCGTCCAGGGACACCGCATCGCGCAAGAAGGCCCGCTGGACATTTGGATGAAGCCCCTCGCCGACGGCAGTAAGGCTGTGGGCCTTTTTAATCGCGGAGAGGATGCTGCCCCCATCACCGTTTATTTTAAGGATGCCGGGGTGGGTGAATCGGCCACGTTGAGAGATTTGTGGACGAGGAAAGATCTGGGCATCTTCAAAGACAGCTTCACCGTCGAAGTGCCAATGCACGGGGTTGTTATGATACGAATGAAATGATCAATCCTTTCCAGCAAGGTGTAAGGGGGAGATGACCATGAACCGTCGTGACCTGATCAGATTCCTGGGCGGAGGAATGTGCGCTGCAGTTTCCTCTAAGCTCCTGGGTGTCTCACCGGAGTTCGCAGAATCAGGCCCCGCTCGCGACGGCGCCGAGCCCAAGCCCAATGACGGCCGGCAGCACTGTTTCGCGCTGGGCGCGGAGGACTTCCTGCTCGACGGCAAGCCGTTTCAGATTCGGTGCGGTGAGATGCATCCGGCGCGCATCCCGCGGGAGTATTGGCGCCAGCGCATGCAGTTTGCCAGGGCCATGGGGTTGAACACCATTTCCTTCTGTGTGTTCTGGAACGCGCACGAAGAGGAAGAGGGAAAGTTTGACTTCAAGTGTGGCGAACTCGACATCGGCGAGTATCTCCAGATTGCCCAAGAGGAAGGCCTGTGGGTGTTCCTGCGCCCCGGCCCGTATGTTTGCAGTGAGTGGGATTTAGGGGGTCTGCCGTGGTGGCTCTTACGCACTCCGGACATCAGGCTGCGCTGCTCCGATCCCCGTTTCACCGGCCCGGTCGAACGCTATTTTCACGAATTGGCAAAGGTCATCCGTCCACACGTCGTGGAAAATGGCGGCTCCATTCTGTTGGTGCAAATTGAAAACGAATACGGCAGTTACCCCCGCCGGGACCACGACTACCTGGTGTGGCTGGGCGACCTGTGGGTGAGGGAGGGCATCAAGAGTCCCTTCATCACGGCCGATGGCGCGGCCGAGCACTACCTCAAGGGAGTGACGATTCCCGGCGTGGCGATCGGCTTGGATCCTGGCGAAAACGAGGCGGATTTCGCTTTGGCTCACAAGATGAGCCCGGGCGTGCCGGTAATGTCGACAGAAACCTACCCCGGCTGGTTGCGCCACTGGGGCGAGGGCTGGTGGGAGCCAACCGACGTGTCGGGATTGCTGAAGTTCTACATGGACACGCGAAAATCGTTCAGCCTTTACATGTTTCACGGCGGCACCAACTTCGGATTCCACGCCGGAGCCAACGGCAACGATCGCGACCTTACCAGTTACGACTACGCCGCGCCCGTCAATGAACAGGGGCGCCCGACGCCCGCCTATTTCGCTTACCGCAAACAACTGGCGTTTTACCTGCCCGCCGGTCAAAGTCTGCCCGAGGTTCCGACGGTGATTCCGACGATGGAGATTCCATCCATCCGGCTGGAACGGTGGTCAGGTCTGTGGGAGCAGTTGCCGAAGCCGGTCACCTCCGAGCAGCCCCAATGCTTCGAGTCCCTCGGCCAGAATCAGGGCTTGGTGCTCTACCGCGCGCGCATTCCGGGCGGCGTGTCGGGCAAACTCACAACCATCCTGCACGGCGATCCGACGATTTATGTGGAGGGCTTGCTGACCCAAAATCTCGACCTTCCCGCCCGAGACAAGGAAGCCATATTGGAAATCCTGGTGCAGGCCATGGGTCACATCAATTTCCTGATTGAAATGGATGGGGATCGCAAGGGACTCCTCGGGCCTGTGAAAGTCGGCGACGCCGCGCTTAAGAACTGGGAGATGTTCTGTTTCCCGCTCAAGAGCAATTGGATCATGTCCCTGCCCAGGATGGCCCCGGGACGCATGGGCGGCATCTTCAAGGGCGAATTTGAACTCGATGATGTGGCCGACACCTATCTGGATATGTCCAATTACAAAAAGGGCATGTTGTGGGTCAACGGGGGAAACCTGGGCTACCACTGGTCAGCGCGCGGTCCGCAGCACCGCCTTTATTGCCCTGGTCCGTGGCTCAAAAAGGGCGTGAACACCATCGTGGTGCTTGACACCGAACTCACCGAGCCGCAGCCTGTGACAGGAGTACGAACCGCCCGCTGACTGAGATGCGAATTTTGAAAAGCAGTTGCTGCTTGCATTCTGCCGGTAAGGGCCGCCAAAATGGCGGCGCTAAGTTGTCCACCGGGGGGTCGAACTTCGCAGTGTGTTGGCTCGCTCGTTAATCGGCGGACCAAACCCAACGACGCCCACCCTGAACTTCCTCTTGAAGAGAGACACGCCATGAAGCCAACCCGCAGAGAATTCTTGCAAACGTCAGCCATGATCGCGGCTGGGGAGGCCCTCCCGGCGCCCGCAGGCCTCGCCGCATCCCCCGAACGTGCTTCGCTCGACGGCTTCCAAATCGTGCGGCGTCATGCCATGGTGCGAGAACTTCCCGGGCTGAACTTCTTTGAAGGCATGCTGCTGGGCAACGGCGACATTGGTGTCTGCGCGGTGGTGCGGCCCGACGCCCTGGGCCTGCATATTGGGAAGAGCGACTCGTGGGATATTCGTGTCAGCGAGGATATCGAAGAACACGTTCTCACCTTTCAAGAACTTCTGAAGCTCTGGAACCGGGCGAGCGATGAGGCCAAGCGGCAGGGCAAACCGGATATGTTGTCTCTCGAAGACAGTATCGACTTTTTCCGCGAATACACGAACAAGGTTGCATCCTCCTACGCGCGTCCGTGGCCGCGCCCCTGGCCGTGCGGTACGGTTTGGCTTCACTGGGATCCCCGCTGGGTGCATGCGGGCAAGCAGACTCTCGACCCTGCAACGGGTCTATATACTCTCAACCTTACTTGCGCGGATTTTGCGGGTCACTCACGCGCTGCGAACCTCTTTTGTTTCGTGGATTGGATGACGGGCGGGGTTTCAGCTTCCACGGATGAGGCTGTGCCGTTCCTATCCGTTGACTACTACGCAGATCTCGATAATTTCCACGCCTCGCCGGGCGACAGTCAATCGACCCAAGCCCACTGGGGCGTCTTGCCGCGGCCCGAAATCAAGGGTCGAGCTGACGATGCATTCGCGGAGTTTTCCTGCTTTCAGTACTTTCCTGCCCTTGGCCCCACCGAGGAGACCCCCAATCCGCCCCGATCAGAAAAAGACCGCAACTTCGCCCTGCACGGAAGGATCACGGGTACATGGAAGCTGGAGGGGCTGGCGGAAGGTCAGGTGCATTTGAAGCCAGCAGGCAACGGGGGAGGCGCACTCACGGAAAACGGATACGTCCGCGGAGGATCCGTCGGAAGCCCCGGCGAGAAACCTCTGCGCTTGGACATCAAGGTGGCGACCCCGCGCGATATTCTGCTTGAACGGATGGAACACGAAGCCAGTGGGTCCAATCCCTGGATCATCATCCCTCAGGATCATGCCTATAGCCAGGAAGACCTGGACACACCCTCCTACGCGCGCAAAGAAGTTGAACGGCTCGCAGGGATGGATCTCCTGCACATCCGCGCGGACTCCGAAGGCCATTGGCGGAAGTTCTGGTCGCGCTCGGCCGTCGAACTCGAGGACAAGGAGCTCGAACGGATCTGGTACCAGAATCAGTACTGGCTGGCCTGCTGCCTGCGCGAGCGCAAAGTTGCGCCAGGCCTGTTCGGCAACTGGTCCACCGGGGGCATTGGCACGGCATGGCACAGCGATTACCACATGGATTACAACACCCAGCAGGTGTTCTGGGGAGTGTTCTCCAGCAATCACGTGGATCAGCACCTGCCCTACGTTGAGCTCTGTCAGAACCTGATGGCCATGTCGGGAAAATATGCCAAAGAGAAGTTCAACCTGCCCGGCGCTTACTTCCCGCATTCGGCCTATCCCGCCCCCAGCCAGGTGGTACCGTACCCTGTTCCGCCTTGGGGATTCCAGATCAGTGAGACCCCCTGGACCGTGCAGAGCCTCTGGTGGCAGTATCTCTATACTGGTGATGTTGATTATCTGCGCCATGTATATCCCATTTTGCTCGCCGCTGCGCGCTTCATCGCCGCCTATGTGAAGAAAGGTGACGATGGGAAATATCACGTTATCCCCACCGTCTCTTCCGAAAACTGGGGCTTTACGGTCGATTTTCGTCTTAATAAGGATTGCATCCTTGACCTCGCTCTGATTCAGTTCCTGTTGGACGCGATGATCGAAGCCTCATCGGTGCTGGGCCAAGACGAGGAAGAGCGCACTCGCTGGAAGGAAATCCGGGAGGGCTTGGCGCCCTATCCGAAAGCCCAGGGTCCCTACGGCGAGGTCTGGCTGGACGTGGTGGACGCACCCGTCGAGTACATCTACAACGTGCCTCTTACCCTCGCACCCATATTCCCTGCTGAGCAGGTGGGACTGGGGCGCGGCGAAGAGCAACTAGAGATAGCCCGGCGAACCGCCCGGGTGGTACGCCTCGAAGGTGGCAATGACCTGGTTTATCAGCCCCTGATCAGCGCCCGCCTGGGCATGCTCGATCTCCATTGGTTCAAGCGCGAAGTGGAATATTGCCGCCTTCCCAATGGCCTCACGGGGGACTGCGTTCGCCAGGTGGGTGGGCGCTACGATGATTCAACGCCGTTTAATTTCATGTTGCCTATGGGCGTGTGGACAGAGAATCTCGCTTTGCCCGCCGTGATCAATGAGTGCATGATGCAGAGCTACACGGGCGTCCTCCGCCTTTTCCCCAATACTCAAAACCTGGGACCGGCGCACTTCGAGAATCTTCGAGCTGCCGGAGCCTTCCTGGTGAGTGCCGCCCACGATGGAATGAAGATCAGTCATCTCTCGGTGCTCAGCGAGATGGGCAAGACGATGCGATTGGCGAAGCCGTGGCCCGGAAGTTCAGTTCAGGTCACAAGAGTGCGGGATGGCCACACCATCGCGGCCGAAGCTCAGGATCAAATCGTGGTTTTTGATACGGAGCCGGGAGAACACTATCGCATCGAGCTGGCGGGATAGCCAATTCCCCCCTTGGCCGCGTTATTGAATAGGGTGGCAAGAAGAACGCTGCTTCGAGGGACCCACTGATGAGTTACCGCGGAGAGATCCTGACTCCACAATTCTTCCGCCCGTGGCGAAGGGCCTTTAGTCCAGGTGGAAGACTTCTTGCATGTTCGCCCACCATTCTCCCTCGGCCCGCGAAGGGATGGGTTGTTGCATGGGCTTCATGATGGCCCACCACTCTTGGGTGGTGGGGTCGGCGGCCATCCTGGCCATGTCCGCAGCGAAGTCGGAGCCAACATATTCAAAGTATGCAAACAGCATGTCATCTTTGAAGTAAATCGAGTAATTGCGGATGTTGCAGTCGTGGATGGTTTTCAAAACCCCTGGCCACACCTGGGCGTGGTGTTCCACGTACTTCTCATAGGCTTCCGGCTTCAGTCCGATGATCTGGCCATAACGCCGGGGGCTCGTGTTTTGCATGTTCATTGCTCCGTGTTCTGTTTTTCAATGTGGCGAACGACTTCGTCTATTAAAGCTTGTCCAAATTAAGGTCTGGCCCCTGACTGATGACCTGCGGCTTCGTCGCTTGCCATGCGGAAAGGCTCCGCCTTTCCGCAGAGCGAGGCGGCAGAGCCGCATTGAGTACGACAGTTTCCCACCAATTTGGACAGTCGCGACGTCCAGTCAGTTGATGTGCACTATCTCGTTTTAGGAATGGGCTGGGAAGGAGACATCGCACTCATCCAGATGCAGCGGGTATTTTCCGCGTTCTTGCACCAGCCGGACGACATAGTCGTAATTCTCACCGGAAATGCTACTCGGCACTGAGTGGTCAGACTGGAAGATGAAGCCCCCGCCCTTGGCCGCGTTCAGCTTGGTGAGCGCGGCGGTCTTGATTTCGTCCCGGCTGCCATTCGCCCAAAGCATCACATCCATGTTGCCGCAAAACCCTATCCGGTGCCCAAACCTGCGGCGCAGATCGATGACATCCAGCCCCGCTTTGGCTTCCAGGGGGTTATAAGCGTCCACGCCTATTTCGATGAAATCCTCGAAGATGGCGTTGACGTTCCCGCAGCCGTGATAAATCACGGGCAATTGCTGTTTGTGGCACTCGTCCACAAGGGCTTTGACCCCCGGTTTAAAGTGCTTCCGCCAAAAGGCGGGGGAAAACAGCATTCCATTCTTGTAGGCGACATCTCCCCAGATCACGATGCCGTCCAGCATCCCGCGGGCGGCCTTGGTCTGGGCGCGCAGGATTTCGAGTGAGAACGCGTTTATCCGGTCCACAAAACGCGCGATACTGTCCGGATATAATCCCATCCACAAAAGGGTGTTCTCCGAGCCGAGGATGCGCCACAGCATTTCGTGGCCCTCGCAGACCCCGCCAAAGGCCGGGAAATCCCTCCACACGTCTCCCACGCGTTCCACGAAAGGCGCGAGATTGCGAACAAATCCATCTCCCACGCCGTTGATCTGGTCGTCCCCGCGGCCGAAATAGCGACGCTCGTCCCACGGGTCATCGAACTGGAATGCCTCCATCTTCTCCACGGTATCCGTTCCGAATCTCAGGAAGGCGGGCATCGGATAAGCCAGGTTCTTTTGGATGACTGCTTCAAATCCTGTCCGCACGACAATCTCCTCGTCATTTTCGCTGAGGATTTCGAAGGGCTTGATGTGCGGGTCCATATTGGGATTGAACTGCATCCAGTCGAGATCATAGTAACGGTAAATATCAGCATCCCAGGCCAAACCCAGTTCTTCCCGCCACCGCTTCAGGAAGCTGCCCCAGAAGAAGTCGCTGATGGGGACGCGATCCGCTTCCTGGTGGTGAAGGGCTTTCTTCATGCGGTCAAGCTTCGCGAGGCAGTTGTCAGTCCGATTCATGGGATTTATCGCACCTGGTTGGATCGATGGTGTTCTGATTCGACCGGAATCTCCCTTATCGAGCTCAGATCCGACCGCTAACCTACACCTGAAAGCCGCTGATCGCAACGGTCCGTCAGGTATTTAGTACAAGCGGGAAAGTCCATTGAGCCGGGGAACTCAAAGCCCTGGTTCGTCGAGGAATTTCCCGCCATTAATCTGCGCCTCGGCGCCTGCCTTCAAAGACAGCCTGCCAGCTTTCCACCAAGCCGCGCTTCCACCGTTGGGGAGCATCGAAGGTCCTTCGCACCGCCGCCGCGAGTTCCGGGGCGCCGCGCCCTTCAGCGTCGGCGAGACGTGCCGCAGGTAGTCGGTGTCGCCCGAAAGGGCGTTCTTCGTTCCCCCTCCGGCCGATCACCAGATTGCCCTCCGGGATTCACAATCAGCTTCCTAGCTTGGCCGGGGAAGAAGGTGGCTGATCGAGTATGGTCTCGTTCTCCCTATTCCAGTACATCCTCTTTCCTTCCCAGTAAGCGCGTGCCGCCATGATGCAGGCAACCGAGTGCGCGTAGCCGGCTTGGACAGGCGCGGAGGGTTGTTTTGAGGCGCGCAATGCTTCCAGCCAGTTGGTCATGTGTGAAGTATCTTCGTCCGGGGTCAGCCCCGGGCCGCGCCCTCCATCGCCCGCAAGCGATAGCCATTTCTCCTCATGCTGGATGTCGGCCGTTTCCTCGGCATCACCTTTCTCCTCCACCCACTTCCAGCGCGGCGTGCCTTCCGGTCCGAAGTTGATGAGCGTCCCTTTTTTGCCCATGATGCGAAAGAAGCTGAGGTAGTCGTTCCCAAAACTCGTCGCGTAACTGACCAGGAAGCCCTTGGGGTAGGTAAGCACCGTCTGGAAGGTGTCCGGATTTTGGCGACCGTCGTGCCAGGCGAAAACCCCGCCGTTCGAGTCGACCGAGACCGGAAAATGTTCGTCCATGAACCAATGAACCATGTCGATGGCGTGGCTCATCCACTGGTCCACAATACCGCTGGAGAATTCTTTGTAGAGCCGGTATTCGAAGTAGAGTTGTGGGTCGAACGGCCGGTAGGGCTTCGTCATCAGCCACTTTTTCCAGTCGGTGTCCTCTTCCCGGATTTGTTTCACTTCCGGTCGGCCGCGCCAGCGTGGACCGTGATAGTCCCAGACGATTTCAATTTTGCTGACGTCGCCGGTGACCCCCTGCTTGAACCATTCGCGGGCTGCCACCTGGTACGGCTCACTCCGCCGCTGCGTTCCCACCTGCACGATGAGGTTGCGGGCCAGCACGGCGTCGCGCGCCGCCTTGGCTTCCTCGATGACATTGCCCATGGGTTTTTCTACATAAGCATGTTTGTCCGCTTCGGCGACCATCTTCAGCATGGGGGAATGCTGATGTTCCGGGGTTGAAATGATCACAGCGTCAATGTCTTTGAGCGCCAGCATTTCCTCAAGATCCACAAACGTGCGCGGCGCACGGCCGTAGGTTTTCTCTCCCATTGAGGCAGCATGCTCCCGGTTCACCTTCCAGAGGTCGCAAACCGTCGTCACTTCAACGTTCATCTTGTCCTTCACGAGGGAGAGAATGTATTCCAGTCCCCGGCCACGATTGCCGATGCCGACGTGAGCGAGGGAAATTCGGTCATTGGCACCGATGATGCGACCATAACTCAGAGCCATGCTCCCCATCGTGGCCCCGCCCGCCATCGCACCGACGGCTTGATGAAGAAAGGCCCTACGGTTAATACTGCGCATTACGTCCTCCTCCGAGTGTGCGGCACAAAAGTCAAAAGGCAAACGCAGCGTGGGGGTCGCGCCCGCTGGTGCGCGGGCCTCCTGCGAGCGCATTATTGGCAGCAGCGGGACGCACCCGCGTCCGCTGCCCGCCACTCCACCCTCCGATTCTGCCCCTGCTGGTCACTCGGAACTGGTCAAGTGTCATGGGTATTTTTCAGTAACTACATTTATTATCATCAACATCGTGGGATACACATTATAGGTCTATTATTTTCAACAACATCACGGGATAGCGCCCTTCGGACATATTTTGTCCGTTTGTTTTCAAGAACATCACGGGATATACCTTCATTTTCGATCATCACCTGTCTTCTTGTCGCCTTGCCATCGAGAATTTACTAACTCATTTAGTGTCAATAACATGGGTTTTCTTAAGATTTCCATCATCCACCGATAACCCATTCATTTCTAGTATATCGTGGCATGCTGGGGGACGTTCCCCCTGTGGCGTGGCCATCCTGGCCATGACTCCTTCACGTGCAGGATGCCCGTGCCACGGGGCTCCCTGTGGCATCGCCATCCCGGCCGTGACTCCCCACGGGGGGGTGCCCACAGCCCCAGGCTAGCATCCAGCACCTGCCGTCTACCGTGTGCTGCATCCCGTTTAATGGCGGACACCTGACACTCGACTCCTGACACATAACACCTGACACCTATTCCCAGTGCGTGATTTCACCCCGAGACTGACCTGCATATTGTAGGCTAGCAATTTGGCGACCATTCTCGAGGCAGATACCTGCGAATTTCCTGCCGGCAGGAAATTCAAGCTGATTTATTTTCACAATTTCCGGCGCGTGGGCATCCTGCTCGCGCATTCCTGACGGGAACGGGGCGCTCCCGGGACAGCGGGCGGGGCGCCCGCGCTACGTCCCGGGGGTCTCCGCTTTCACTTCGGAGTTGGAGTTCCCAGCCCCGGAGGGAGGCAGCCATGGTCTGTCGTCCCTGCGGGGCTTAGCGGCCGATTCCTTAAACCTGCTCCGGTACCGTGTAGGGGGCGCGATAGCCGCGGTCGGCGTCGCGAAGCATCGCATCGGCTTCCGAATCGCCGATGACTTGTTCAGTCTCGGGATTGAAGTTTAACGTCCGCCCCAGGCGATAGGAAGCATTGGCAAGCTGCATCAAGCCCATGGAAATGTACGCTTCCTCGATGGGCGCGTTCAGGTTTTCCTTCTTCCGGCTCACCACACAGTCGATGAAGTTCGCGAAGTGGGCGAGTTCCGCTCCCGCATGAACCGACGGCTGAGGATCTTGATCGGGGCCGAGCCACACCTTGTAAGTATCGGCATCCTCATCGCCGGTAGCGAAGTATCCTTTGGAGCCGTAGAAGATGTCCCCGATCGTGTTATGCCGGCCGGACAGGGGGCCAAGGCCGGGAGTTCCGGGCTTGCGCTTGGGCTCGGGCGTTCCCAATTCCGGCGTGCCAATTTCCGCTTCATGATTGGCGATCCAGTGGCGAGTTTCGAAGGTCAGCATCTTCCGCTTGCCGTCTGGCAGGTCAAATTGAAAGGCGCAGGCCAGGTCGTTGGGAGTTTCCTGATCGTCGTCAAACATAAAGTGGCCGCCAATGGCGCTGACCTTGTTGGGAAATCCCACCCCCATCCCCCAGCGCGCAACGTCCATTTGATGGGTGCCTTGGTTCCCCATGTCACCGTTTCCGTAGGCCCAAAACCAGTGCCAATTATAGTGAAAGCGATTGCGTGTGAAATCGTGCAAGGGCGCAGGGCCCGTCCAGAGATCGTAATTCACGCCTGCCGGAACCGGCTGTACGGGGGCATGGCCGATGGTGTTGCGCCACTTGTAGCAGAGCCCGCGAGCCATATAGATGTCGCCGATCAGACCCTCTTTGATCTTCTTGATGCCTTCCACCACTGCTGTGGCCGACCGAATCTGCGTGCCATGCTGGACGACTCGGCCATACTTTTGCGCCGCCGCTACGAATTGCTTGCCTTCCCACAGATTGTGCGAGCAGGGCTTCTCAACGTAAACGTCCTTGCCTGCCTGGCATGCCCAGATTCCCATCAAGGAGTGCCAGTGATTCGGCGTCGCGATCGAGATGGCATCAATCGACTTTTCCTCCAAAAGCTTCCGGATGTCCACGAAGGTTGCAGGCTTGGGAATGCCGCGTTTTTCCATGCCGGCAACACGCGCCGCCATGATGTTCTCATCAATGTCGCAGACTGCGGCGATCTGTACGTTCTTCATCTTGGAATAATTCTCGACGTGATCCATGCCGCGCCCATGCACGCCGCAAATCGCCACGCGCACGCGATCGTTTGCCCCGAATACCCGGTCCGGCTGGGTTATGAATGCCACACTGCTTGCGGCCGCCAGCGCTGCGGCGCCAGTCACACCGCCCTGCAAGAAACTTCTGCGGCTCAATTGCGAATCGTTGGACATGATTGGATTTCTCCCTCCCTGAGGACTTGCACTGAATGGTATTTATCGTTCGTGGGCTGCGTATTCCTGATAGGCCTCGGCGACCTTCGCTTGTTTGTAATCCCCCTGATGAATCAAAACGCGATAACGAAACTTCAACTGCTTGCCTTGTTGAACGGTCCAGCTCCCGTCCTTATCCGGGTCTTTATAGAACTCTCTCCAGGCGAAGGGATTCGCGGCGAGCAGGCCGTAACCGCGCGCGTGCCAGTACGTGGGATGGCGGAAACTCCGCGGACTGTCGAACACGGCAACGCCCAGGTCTTCTCCCTCGATTGTGCCGTCGTAGTCCACCCAATCCGCGCGCTTTCCCCAGATGGCTTTCTCCCCCTCCGCGCCCGCAGAGTTTACCATGTGTCCGGGAGGCGAATTCAGTTCTTTGCGGAAGCGGATCCCGAAGGTTCCTTCCTTCGTGTCTCCCATCGTAAGATCGGATCCATGATTGGCGATGATTGTGATCTCGCAATCAATCCAGCGGGTGCCCGCGTCGCCGCCGAAGACGTAGGATTGAGTCTCGTCGGCAATCACCCGGCCGCTGGGCCCTGTCAGTTCGAAAGCGGCACGCAGCGTCCCGGAATCGGCGCCGCCCCGAATCTCCTCCAGCTTGCGAAAAGTCGCGCGCCCAAAAACCGTATCATCACTATATTTCGGGAATGCCGCCTCGCCCCAGAAGTCAATGCCGTCGATATTTCCATGGCCAAAAAACATGGGCCGCTGATGGGGTTCCACGCTCGGGTCATCCTTATACTGCGGAGGGAAGGTGTTGCCGGTGGGAAAGTCCCGCGACAAAACCGTACCCTGCGCGCTTCGCAGGGGCTGAAAGTATGGCTTGGCGACCTCCTTGGAGAAGTAGTACGTCGTAAACAGTTTCCCGCCAATGAGGACATCAACGTGATCGCCCTTTTGAAGGAGTTCCACCGAATCGCCAGCGGGAAATGCCGCGGCTGCGAACAGTAATCCAAGCATCAAAGCCAGTCCTATACCGAACCTGCAGAGGGTCATGAATGCGCCTCCCCGGAAATGCACTTCAAAGTCTCCGCCACCAATCGCTCCGTCCCCTCGTAAGGGTCGCCCGGTCCCCCGTCCCACTCCATCATATAGTACCCCTTGAATCCACTCTTTTGAGCGAGTTCGAACATTTTGGGCAAGTCCACCTTGTAGGTTTTGCCATCATCGGTCACCACCACGTCTTTGATATGGCACACGCCGCAAGCGTGCTTGAGCATGGCGGCCACGCCCCGCTCGTTATATCCGGCGTCGCCCCCGGCGAGGGTGTTGCCGAAATCGGGCAGGGCGCGCAGGTAAGGATTGCCCACCTTCTCGATGACCTTCACGATGAAGAACGGGTCTTCGTTAATAAGGTCGTCATTCTCCAGATTGACCAGAATGTTCTTCGCCGCCCCGTATTCCGCCAGCCGTCCTAACGTCTGGGAAGCCAACTCCACGTCCGGTTTTACCCCCGGCGGGGCGTCCAGGTGCTGGCGAACACTGGGAGAGCCCAACTTTACCGCGCGATCAATCCAGTGTTGGCCGTACTCCACCGCCGCTTGGCGCTGGGTTTTGTCAGGGTCCCAGAAATTGCGTCCTCCCAGCCCCAAGTCCACCAGATGGGAACCGGCTTGCGCCAGCGCTTGGCGCAGGGCCTCGAGATAGGCCGGGTCCGTCGAATGGAAGTGTCCCGCCAGCAGGCAAACGTTCTGAATGCCAAATCGCTTGGCGATCATTCCGGGAAAATCTTTGAGGTCCATGCCGGGCTTTGCCCGGTTGCGATCGGAATTGCCCGGACTGTCGATAAACTCCCGGAACGGCCAGGAGGTTACCGCCAGGCGCGCCCGCGGGTTGGTGGGGAAGTCCAGGTGGGGTTCCTTGGGTGAAGCCAAGGAATTCCGCAGCCCGGCGCTCAGGCCCAGGCCGAAGATCGAGGCGCGCAGGAAGAAATCACGTCGGGAAGAATTTTTCATGGGGGGTTTGCCCTTTCCGCGCCGCTGTCATGAAATTGCTCCCCTCCTGATTCAGGAGGGGTGGCGCTGCGAGCCCCGTAAGCGGCGCCCACAGCCAGCAAGGCGGTTTGGATTGGAGAAGAATACGGCGGTGCATGATGAGCCTCCGTCCCGGGCTTGGAGCGCCGCCTCGGCAGGATCCGTGGGGGAGCTTTGCAGCCGCGCCTAGCGAATCTCGGCCGGTAGGACCCTGCCAATACGCGACTACCCAGCCGGCAATTGCGCGATCCTTGCTTCCGCGCCAAAGGCAGGGTTCGCGTGCTGAGCATGCGGGCCGGCTTCAGCAAAGACACGCGCTAAAACGTATACCTAAGCGCAAACTCCAGGATGCGCGGACTCACGTCGCCAAGAATCTGACCGAAAGTGTTGTCCTGCAGATTGTTGTCCGGCGTGCTGAAATTTACATTATTTCCTATATTGAAGAATTCGAAGCGGAGCTCAAGCTTTTGCTTTTCGTGAATGGTAAAGTAGCGGCTTACGTCCACATCGACATCAAAGTACTTGGGGCCGAGCAGCGAATCCATCCCGGCGTTTCCAAAGGCGCCTAAAGCATTCGGGGTGAAGGCGCCGGCGTTCAGCCACTGGAGGTTGCCCGTGGTGCTCCTGATGTAAGGATTTCCTGTCACATTCGGCCGGTCATTGTAGATGGCGGTCAGGGAGTTGTCCAGGCCGGTCACGGGCTGAAACCACGTACCGCTGTGGGTTGAAATGATCGGAGCGAATTGCCAGTTGCCCAGCAGCCGGTTCGTCCACACGCCGGCAAAGTGGGGCGAAAGGGCGACAAGGGATAAATTGAAGACGTGACGCAAATCAAAGGCGCAATTGCCCCGGTCCGCATTTCGATTGAAAGGTTGCTCCGTGTTGGCGCCACCGAGGTCGCCGCCGAAGTCCGCCTCACTGATGCAATGCGAGTAGGTGTAATTGGCAAGAATCGTGTAATTCTCAGTGAACCGGTGCTCCACTTTCGCGAAAAACGCGTTGTATTCCGCGTTGGCGCCATCGTCGGCCTGGTAGATGTCCGAGTAAGACGCTCCGGCGACGGGATTTTGCAGGTAGAGCAGCCGCCTTTGCTCGGTGTTTGAAGTGTTCGAGCAGGGACCGGCCTGCGTGAGCCCGTATTGACCAGCAACACAGTTGCCCGGAATGTAAACGCCCGGATCGACATCCTCTCCCGTCCAGATGTGAGTGCTCTTGTTGCCCATATAACTTGCCGAGACCACCCAGTTGTTGGCGAATTGGCGCTGATAGGTGAGGTTCCACACATCGACGCTCGTTGCGTTAGCACTGAGCGGGTAGTTGAAATAGGCGCCTTGAGGGACAAAGGTCAGTTTCCCCGCAGGAGTGGGGAAGGGATTGCCGCCGGGGAATCCTAACCAGGGATTCGTCAGCCCTCCCGGAGGACTGGTCAAATTCACCTCACTGGCCCAGGGAGCACCTTGGTTTTGGTCTTCCGAGTAGGCGGTCGGCATGACGTTATAGAAGACGCCGAAGCCGGCGCGAATCACCTGCCTCCCACTTCCGCCGGGTTGCCAGCCCAAGCCCACGCGCGGGGCAAAATCCGCCAGCCGGCTATAAGTGAACCCCTTGGTGGGAATGCCGGGATCGCCGGGGAAAAACAAGCCGGCGGGTGCGTTGGGGTAAACGGTTGACGTCTTCCCCGCAAGGAACGCGTTGTAGTCCCAGTGATCCATATGCTTGAACTTCTCGTTGGTGGGCAAGTAAGGCTCCCAGCGCAAGCCAACGTTTACGTTCAAACTCTTGCTCACCCGAATGTCGTCCTCGACGTAGGGGCCAAAGTAGTTCTGTCTTCCCCTATAAAAGTCCTCACTTCCTTGGAACAACTGGCTTGGCAATCCCAGCATGAAATCGAGGAGAGCATTGCCGGAAGCGTAGCCGTCAAAAGCGAGGCTGCCGTTACTCTCGTAAACATTCGCGTAATTAAATTGATAGTGCAGCCATTCCCCACCGAATGAGATGTGATGCCGGCCTCTCATCATGTCCACATCTTCGGAAGCCTGCATGGAGTTGCCGTCAAGGGTGACAGGTGCGCAGGTGCCGCAGCCCGCGCCAAAATAGCCGTTAATCCCGATGTCCATAAAGTTGGGCACAGCGGAATACATTTGGGAGCCTAAACTCGTTAAATTGATGAAATTGGCCGCGGGACCGCGCGTAATGGCCAGCCGCGTCCAAGCGATATGGGCGGAATTGATAGTTGTGGGGGTAATTGAATAGGTATCGCTGAGAATCGCCGATTGGGCGCGGTCCAGTACTCCACGCTGTGTTGTCAGCAGCACGTCATTGTTGAAGAATGAGGGAGATTTGTAGTTGGCAATGAAGTAGCGCCCAGACACGCTATTCTTGGCGCTCTGGTTCCAATCCACCCGCCCAATATATTGATCTTCGGATTGCGGGGTTGGAATGGCATAGGCTATCTCGCCGCAAGGGTCGCTCGAGGTAGGTACGTACTTGAGCAATTTAAGCGCAACGGGGTTGAACAACGCCGGGTCGACCTGGTTATTTGTAAACGGCTGGCCTGTCGTAGGATTGGTAAACGTTTGCGCAACTCCGCTGGATTCGCAAGCGGCAGAGCCCAGCGCGCTGAAGTCCCCGTTCAGAATCGCCTGCGTGGGCACGTGAGCTATGTTCGAAGCGGAAGCGGTTCGGATGCGAGTTCCCTGATAGCCGAAAAAGCCGAAGATTTTATCCTTTTTGATGGGTCCGCCAATCGTGCCGCCAAACTGGTTTCTCCGAAGCGTGTCCTGGGTGGCAGCGTAGAAATCGCGCGCGTCGAAATCGCCGTTGCGGACGAACTCGAAGGCGTCGCCATGGAACTGATTCGTACCGGATTTGGTGACCGCGTTAACGGTGGCCCCGCCTTGAAACCCGTAGCGCGCGGCAAGGCTGCTGGTCTCAACGCTGAATTCTTGGAGGGCATCGGGGAAGGGGTAAGGCATATTCACCCAGGAAAAGGCGTCCATCTGCTCGGCGCCATCCATCAGGTAATTCGTCCCGTCCGCCTGCCCGCCAGCCACCGAAATCGCGTCCGAGCTGAAGTAGTTCTTGCTGCCCGTCAAATCGCTATAAACCGGCGACGTATCGTTGGCCGCGCCAGCAAGCATGACCAGCGACGTGGCGATGCGCCCGTTCAAGGGCAGGTCGAGGATGCGCGCCTGATCGACCACTTGAGAGACAGAGGTGGTGTTTGTCTGCACCATGCTGGCGTTGGCAGACACCTGCACCTCCTGGCTCACCTGCCCCAGCCGGAGCGCCACATTAATCGTGACATTATTGCTGACTTCGAGGACGATGCCCGTCTGCACGTAAGCTTGGAAACCGCTGGCCTGTACCTCGAGGTCGTAAGGTCCCACTGGAAGATTCGGGAGCACGTAGGTCCCGTTCGCGTCGGTTACCGTTGTTCGTACGAAACCGGTGTTGGTTTGCTTGGCCGTCACCCTGGCGTTCGGGACTACCGCTCCGCTTGGGTCCGTGATGAGGCCTTGAATCTGCGCGTTGGCCACCGCCTGGCCTCGGAGCTCGACCGCACTGAGTGAAAACAGAATTCCCGAGAGTACCAAGGCAATCAGAAGGTTCTTTCTAATCATGCTGTTCCTCCGCTAGAGATTATTGAAGGTTCTGGGTGATATCAACAGCACATGCCAGCAACTCACTTGTAGGGCAACAGCTTGTAGGGACAATTGCTAGCAAATTATTCGGGAAGACGAAACTCCGACACACCGAACCTGAGAGAGAACACCACTTTCTCGGTCTTCGCGTGGAAATTGAGCTCCCCGCCAGCTTTAACTTGCAATGCGATTAAGTCAAAAGTCTTCGTAAGAATAAGGGAGCAAAACAGGGGCCATTGCCCAATTCCATTTGTTACGTGCGATCCTATTGAATACAAACACGATACTTGCGCGACAGTTAGCTGACTGGAGGTTTCTATGAAATTCCATATACACAATTCAGGAAGCAAAGGTTCAAACATTTCTCACCCAATCATTCGTGGATCGATCTGGCGGGGTGATTGGGGAGGAGGTGATTGTGACTACCGAATCGCCGGGTGCTCGACAGGAATAGCGCTATTCCATCGCGGCCAAAACTTCGTGGAGCGGCACTGTGGCAAAGGTTGTGGCGTAGTCGGACATCCCGTAGGGAATAATGAGCTGTCGGCCGTGCACGAGGCTGCCGCAGGAGTACACAACGTTGGGGACGTAGCCTTCGCGCTCGTCTTGGTTGGGCTTGATGAGCGGTTCACGCAAGCGGCCAATGACTTTGGTCGGGTCGTCAAGATCGAGCAGGAAAGCGCCGATACAGTATTTCCGCATCGGTCCCACACCATGACTGATCACCAGCCAGTCGGCTTCGGTCTCGATCGGCGATCCGCAATTGCCCAACTGGATGAATTCCCACGGGAACGATGGCTCCAGAACAAGCTGCATGGTGTGCCAGAAGTGCAGATGGTCGGAAAACATCACATAGATGTTTTCGGCGTCCTGCCGGCCCAGCATCACATAGCGCCCTTTGATCTTGCGGGGGAAGAGGGCCATGCCTTTGTTCTCGACGGCCGGGCCGTTAAGGGTGAAGAATTTGAAGTAAAGGAGGTCGGAAGTCTCGAGGAACTGCGGCAGGATCATCCTGCCGTCGTAAGCCGTGTAAGTGGCGTAATAAGTCCGCGTGCCGTCGTCGTTTTGAAAGAGCACAAAGCGGGCGTCCTCGATCCCGTTGCTCTGCGAGGGTGTGGCGGGGAATAACACGCGTTCGGACAAACGTGAGTCTGGCGAAAATTGCACCTCGTAATTTGATTGGGCCAGCATCAGGGTTTGTCTGGCAACGGTTTTGGTTTCCTTGTCAGGTGTGTGGAGCCGTGCTACTTCGAGACTGACGCAGGTGCGCAGATCATCCAAGGTGAACGTGTCCCCAAGGCATTTGAGAACCTGTTCATTGAAGCCGCCCGCCAGGCCGAGTTCCTGAAGCTTTCGCTGAAACAAGCCCTTCTCGTAAATCGCATTGGACACCTGCATCGGCTCAAGGCTGAATCGGGTTGGCGTGTCGACCGTGATGTTGTTGTTGGCGTCCAGGAGGCCGGTGCGAAAGGTGATGGAGGAAATGTGCCCTTCCGCCGTGGCCCGCAGGCTCAGAATGAAGCGCAGTGAACCGGGCGGGAGGCCCGACTGATCCGGGTGCGGCACGATCGAGGGATTGAATAACGCCGCAGCTTCGAGGGAAAACTCATGAGTGAAATATCCGCCCAGCAACAACTCCCGTTCTTCCGAGAGTTTTTGGCCGTTGAGCAAATACGGCCGGACCTCGTCAAATTGCCGTTTGAGGAACTCGCAGACCTTCGGGTGGCGTTCGCCGAATTCAGCCAACACCTGCTCTAGCAGCGAGTGGACTTCGCTTTCGGGAAGAGCCATGACTCGCGCGCAGATTTTGACCGAGCGCTGGTCGCTCATGAGGCGGAACGGCCGGGCCAGCACGCGCGTGCGGTCCGGTTGCAGCGAGAGGTTGGTGCGATGGAGGTTGATAGTTTTCATGGGATGATCGAGGCTAAGATTCGGGCTCATTGAACACCGTGACCGTGTTTTGCATGAGTTTCATTTCCGCGAGCGACAAGAGGAAGGCCAGGGTAGATTCGGCTCCCTGGTTCATGTTGACTCGATCGACGTGCAAAGCGTCGTGGCAGCCGCCGGTATTGACGGAGTGAACCTCCAAACCGAGGTCGTTCCACCCCAGGAACCAGTCGAAGGCGCGGCGGGCCTGTTCGTACCACCAGGTGTCGGATGTCGCGCGGTAGGCCTCAAGACAGGCCGACACCATGGCATAAGCCTCAATCGGCTGCTGGTCGAAGGCTGAGCGCGTGCCGCCGCGGCGATAGAATCCATTGCTGCCGATGGGCCGGAAGTGCCCATTCTCGGAGGTTTGCACCTCCACAAGCCACCGTAAAGCCTCCAAGCCTCGGTCAAACGCTTTTTGATATCCGTTAACACGTCCGCTGAGAATCAGGGCGTGAGCGAGCTTGGCATTGTCGTAATTCAACTCCTCTTCAAACCAGGGCCAATCCGGATGGGAAGCCCGGTCGAAAACATCCATCAACCGCGCCCTCAGCTCTTCGCGGATTTGACTGACCAAGCGGTCGCCGCTCAATCGGCGTAGATATTCGTGGATGCCAATGAGGCAAAATGCCCAGGCGCGCGGCGAAGTGAATTCTGTAACCACCGGCAACGCCCGCGCGAAGAGTTGTCCGGCCATAATCTGAAAACTTCGATTCGGGGAGCGGCCTACTCCCACCCCCAGCGCCCAGAGCGCGCGGGCGTGGCAATCCTCCGACCCCTGTTCATCCAGCCAGCGGCGGTCGAAACTCAGGAAGTTGTGGAACCGCTTCGTTTTGTCATCGAAGGCGTGATTCAAGAAGGCAGCGTAAGTGGTGGAAAGCGTTTGCACGCGTGCCGGTTCTTCTTTCAAATCGTCGAGGAGCGCCGAGAGGATGAAGGCGCGGGCATTGTCGTCCGTGCAGTATCCTTCGGAAAAATTCGGCACGGTGAGAATGGCATGTTGGAAAATGCCGGTGGAATCGGTCATCCGGGAAAGATGGTCCAATCTTATCTCCGGCAACTCCCGCGGTTGTTGGTCGAGGGTCCTCGTCGCGAACAACTTCCGCGACAACGAGGCGCCCTGGAGGCGAGCTTGCTCGAAGCTGTGCATGTAGAGCCGCGCCACGTTGCTCCACACCATTTCGCGGCCCAGCTTATAGGCGTTCTTGCGGATGGCGTTGCGGCGGTTGGCATCGCGCAGCAAGCCGCAGACCTCGCGGCCCATAGCGGTCGAATCCCCAAAGGGCACCAAAACACCGCGGCCCTCGGCCAGCAATTCTGTGGCATGCCAATAAGGAGTCGAAACCACGGCCTTACCGGCGCCAAAGGTGTAGGCGAGCGTGCCCGACGTGATCTGCGCCTCGTTGAGGTAGGGCGTAATATAGAGGTCCGCCGCGCCAATGAATTCTTTCAACTCCTCGAGTTCTACGAAACGGTTGTAGAAAATCACGTTCTTCTCGACCTTGTTCTTTTTCGCGAGGATTTCCAGGCTGAGACGATAGGCCTCCCCGCGATCCTGCAACTCATGGGGGTGCGTCGCGCCCAGGACGATATAAACTACGTCCGGGAACTCCGACAAAATCTCCGGCAAGGCGTTCAGGACATTCTCAATTCCCTTGTTGGGCGAAAGCAGCCCAAAGGTGAGCAGCACCGTCCTTCCTTCCACGCCAAACTGGTCCTTGTAATAATTGGGATCCACAAACGGTATGTCAGGAATGCCGTGCGGAATGAGGTCGATCTTGGCGCACGGTGCCCGGTAAATATCCTGCAACATCTGGCGCCCGCGTTCGGTCATGGTGACCAGCCGGGTCGAGTGCGCAATTAATTCCTGCATCACGCGCCGCTGGGTGTCGTTGGGCTCGCGCAAGAGGGTGTGGAACGTGGTAACGACGGGCATTTTCAGTTCGCGCACCAACGCCAACAGATGGCGGCCGGCGGGCCCGCCGTAAATCCCAAACTCATGCTGTACGCAAACGATGTCCACGTTGCTGATGTTGAGGAAGTCCGCCGCCCGTTGGTAGGAGGCAAGATCCTGCTCTTCTATTTCGAAACGCACGACGCTGGGATACTCGTACCCCTTCTCGACATCATTAACCGGCACCGCAAAGCACTGGCTTTGGGGGTACTCCCCAGCCACCGAGGTGAGGAGGTCGGACGTGAACGTGGCAATGCCGCACTTGCGCGGCAGGTAATCGCCGAGGAAGGCGATTTTTCGAATTTTTGATTCTGTTTCCACAAGTTTGTTCGTATCAGCCGCTGGCAGCGCGATACACCCTGCTTATACCTCAGGAGGATTCGCGCGTCTGGTCAGTTTTGCTCACCGGGGGGCTCAAAACCGCTCAGCCATGCCAGGGTCCGGCAGTACTTGCTCATTGGGTAGCTCGCAAGCCAAGAGGCCAACCCGGCTTCCCCCTCGGGGCGATCCGCCCGGCCGGCGCCGATTGAATCGTTCCCCGAAGGTGTGCTGAGTAAATCGTTAGAACATATTGAGGGTAATCTCGATGCCGGGGAATCTCAGGTCGCAGAGATAATAGACGCCATCAATGTATTCGACATAAAAGTCGTCGTCGTAGCCCCAGCCTTCTGGCCATCCTTGATTGTAACCGAACGAATAGCCGCTATACTGGAAGCGGTTATACCCGTCCCTCATCTCGGGATGGCCCATGTGGAACGAGTGATCATGACCGAAATGGGAGGTGTAATTGGCATTAGAAATGCGGCCATATTGCCCCCCGCCGCCACGGTTGCTAGCAACGGTCTGTGTCTGCTGCCTGGCGGGCTGTTGCGCTTGTGCGCGTTGTGGCTGTTCTTTCTCCACACGCTGCGGCTGCGCGTTCTGTGCACGTTGCGGCTCTGCTTTCTGTGCGTGCTGTGGTGCTGCTTTCTCGGCGCGCTGCGGCTGTGCCTTCTCTGCACGTTGCGGCTGCGCTTTCTGCGCTTGCTGCGGGGCTGATTTCTCTACCCGCTGCGGTTCCGCTTTTTGTGCGTGCTGCGGCGCTGCTTTCTCTGCACGTTGTGGCTGCGCCCTCTGCGGCTCCGCCTTCTGTGCGTGCTGAGGTTGTTGCTCGTGTTGCGCCGCCTGGGGTTTTCCTCCGCCCTTTTGCTCCTCCTCTTTTTGTGCAAATGCCGGAAGGGTGGTTCCGAGCAGTATAAACATCACTGCTGTGCTGATGACTCGATTGTATTTCATAAGTGTGGCCTCCCAACTCATTTCAGTTCTGCCTCTCACTGAATCCTTGAGGTACATTGCTTATAGCGTGTGCGCGCAGGGGTGTCAGTTCATTACGGCTCACGTCAGAGGTCAATAATGCTCATCTCAGATAATATGAGGACACGTACAGGCTAGAGCTAGTCAGGGAATTGCAAAACCGCGAGATAATAGTTGAAGGCTGGACTTCTCCTCGAGGCCAGGGCGCGGAGCCTGTAGCGCGGGCGTCCCTCCCTTGGGGAGTCCCACTCTCCGCCGTCAAAGAGACGTCGAGCGAGAGCCAAGACCAGGCGCCCAAGGACGCGGCAGGATGCCCGCGCTCCAGCTCGCGGCATTGCCATCACGGCCATGACTGCGCACGGTCGGGACGCGCGTGCGACAGTCGGCGAGACGCCCGCGCTACCTCTCCCGGGCGCCTCGGCGATAAAGGTAGTAGGTTTCGCATCCGCCTGATGATGTTCCAACTCTTCGGGGAGGACGAGGGGGGAATCTGCCCTAGTCGTTCAGGACCACGCTCAACAGGCCGCTGTGCACCGTCAACGCGCCGCTTCCCGTATAGTCGATGAAGCCCAGCGACCGGAACTTGTTCATGAAATGGCTGACCCTCGACCGGGTGGTTCCGACCATTTGCGCCAGGTGTTTCTGATTGATTCCGGGAAGTGTGGTTTCGGCTTTAGCTTCCCTGCCATAATGCGAAAGCAGCAAGAGAATGCGGGCCAAGCGCTTCTCACTCGAGTTGAAGAGCTGATCGACCAAATCTTCCTGATATCGCATGTTGCGGATCAGCAGATGCGTGACAAACAATTCCGAGATGTCGTGCTGTTCGTGGAGCATGCGCATCATCAACGGCTTTTCGACCTTGTAAAGGGTACAATCGGCCAGCGTGGTCGCCGTGGCTATGCGCAACGGCCGTCCGGCGAGGCATCCTTCGCCGAAGAACTCACCGCGACCCGACACCGCGACGATCGCTTCCTTTCCTTGTTGGGACGTCACGGCGTATTTCATTTTGCCTTTTTGGAGGTACCACACGGAATCCGCAACGTCCCCCTGCATGAAGACCGTGCAACCCTCGCTGTATTCTAGAATGGTTTTCCCGCGCGAGATCCCGGCGAGGAATTCCGCCCAATCGATGGTGGGAATGCTTCCGGTTGCCTGCGCAAGTGTGGGCTTGCCTTTGCCGTTGGCCTTGTCAACCTTTACGGGGCTCATCTGTATCTGCGGCGGCATTACAACGTCTCTTTTCTCCATGCGTCACAATAATGGCTTATCCGTGCGTTTTTCGAACCTTGCACGGGCGCGAACTTGAGGGTCTCGCTTGTAAAGTTCCCTCAGTCTCTCCCGATATGTGTCCACTTTCAGTCCTCCGTTATGCCGTGAGATACCTGTTACAGGTCGTTCACCGGGGTTGGCTTGCGACGCGGGAACGCGGAACGGTTCTTTGCCGGAGGTTCGGCGGGCACTTCGGCTCCGTTCGCTGCGTCGTCCGGAAGGTCTCCCTCCGCTATTTTTTGACGATTTCCAGAGGGACCTTCTCGAAGTATGTCTTAGGGTCTTTGGGTTTGGTCATGGGCATGGATCCTTTCTGTCTCCTAAAACCTAACAGGCCATAATCGATACGTGTTACCTTTTTCTGAAATCTTTTATTGTCTTTTAGCTAATGAATTAACGATGCATGTCCTTTCCCGCCGAGTAACCAATTCGCGCCGTTTGCGGGGGCGATGTCCCAATACGTTAGCAGTGCGATTGTTTACTTGCAGTTATAGTCACGGTGAGATAGGATAGCGCTACGATTCTTTAACGATATGGACTCGCGGAGGCGGGCATGAGCCCTCGGGGCGACAAAGCTGCTGCTCATTTCAAGACGATGGCGCAATCCAGCGTCCCGCAAGGGCGGAAGGGCAAACACCAGCAGATCGTAACCATAATCCTCAAGGATCTCGACAAGCTCGAGAATGGTTCCGCCATCAAAGTGCCCTTGGCGGAATTGGTGGAAAGCAAAGAGAAGGTACGTTCAGCCCTGAATCGCGCAACCCGCAAAGCTGGGCGGACGGTTGCCACCGCCAGCGACGCCAGCTTCCTTTACATCTGGAACGTAAGTGCCTCCGGCAAGAACCCGCCACGCTAAAATTAATGAACCCTCCGTAATTTCGGGAAAACACCTGTCTGTTGGCATTCGGTACGAGGCTTTGATAGGGGTAGGGAGAAGCGATTGAATTCGGTTCCCCCTCCCTCCGAACCGGACAGGCGGTTCTCCCGCATCCGGCTCTCCAGTTGGTGGTCTTACCTGCGAGAGGACTGACCGGCGGTGGCATGAGCTGTAACCAAGGAGAACAACCCGCGCTCCGCAAAGTAGGCGTTGGGCCAGCGCTGATGATCCGCTCCGCGTCCCGGTCCCTGTCCTCCCCGCCAACGGCGCAGGATGCTCCGCAGTCGCATGCGCACCCAGCCGTCCAGCGTGGCGAACGTGGTCTTATGGCTGTGTTGGAAATATCCAAACCAGCCCACCAGCGTACGATTCAGATCAACGATGGTGGCGGCCAGGCTTTGCCCGTGCGTGCGCCGGGTCTGGGCTCGAATCGTGTCTCGTAATTTCCGCTCACTCTTCCGGCGCGGCCACTTACGGCCTTGCTCGAAATGGTAACCGAGAAAATCGAAGCCCCCCGGTTGGGTGGCGTTCACGATCCGGGTCTTTTCCGGATGCAGCGTCAGTCCGGCTTGCACCGTCCATTGCTGCACCTCGGCCAGCGCTTGTTGAGCTTCCCCTTCCGTCCCACACAACACCACGAAGTCGTCCGCGTACCGCACCATCTCGATGCCCTTTCCCGCCATTTCGTGGTCGAGCGCATCCAGATAGATGTTGGACAGCAGCGGGCTCACCACCGCGCCCTGGGGCGTTCCCGCTTCCGGCGTCCAGAGGTTCATCTCCTCCAGCACCCCTTGTGTCAGGAACGCTTCCAGCAGCCTCAGGATTCGCCCGTCGGAGACTTTCGCTTTCACCCGCGCGAGCAGTTCCACTCGCGGGATGGTGTCGAAGTAGCTCTTCAGGTCCGCGTCCACCACCCAACTGCATCCTTGCTTCAGCAGAGTGTCGACGCGGCGCGGCGCATCCTTGCAGCCCCGTCCCGGTCGGAACCCGTAGCTTTGCGCCGCGAAGTCCCGCTCGAAAATCGGCTCCAGCACTGCGCGGAGCGCCGTCTGCACCACCCGGTCGCGCACCGTGGGAATCCCCAGCGGGCGTTGTTCCTTGCTGCCCAGCTTTCCGATCCAGTGCCGCCGCACCGCTTGCGGACGATAACTGCCCTCCGCCAGCGCGCGCGACACCTTTTCCAGGTTCGCTTCCAGGTGTTGCTCGAACTCTTCCACCGTCACGTGATCCACGCCCGCCGCTCCTTTGTTCGCCTTTACTCGCGCAAAGGCTTGCCGCAGGTTGGGCAGTGCGTAGACCTTGTCGATCAGACTGTGCCACTTGCCTCCCATCACTCCCTGTTCGAGAGCCGTCAGCATCCGTTCCGTCCAGACCGTGGCTTCTACCCAAGCCCATCGCGCTCGGATATCTCCGGCGGGCTTAGCCCCACTTGCGGGCACTGCTTCCGGTGGTTGCCTCGTTCCCTCCGTCACGTCTCCACCTTCCTGCGTCCCTTCGCTCCAGGCCCGTTACAGGCCCTTCTTCGCTCTTATGGACGCTCTGACTCCTGCCCGCCCGGCTCTTCGGCCTTCTCCCGGCATGAACACCGTCTTGGCGACGAGCAGGTCTCCCTGATTCACGCACCCGGCCTTCCGGCCATTCCGTCTCCAATCACCTGTGGACGCTCCGCCTCGTCAGAGCACGTTACCCCTCGACCGGTCGAACCGAGATGGCTTCCCCACGGGACAGCTCCCAACGGGAACTCGGGGCTTCGCCCTTCACTCGCAGGCTCGCCCCATCGCACCGGCCGAATCGAGTTCCTCAGCGTACGGACGGGCCGCTCACCTCCTGCTGCTCCCCACCCCGTGTCACCACGACGCAGTTGCAGTCGGTTACAAGTTACGTGGACTTGGAGAGGACTTTCAC
>Ga0208034_1000558_pt1 | contig 28964 bp, 33 predicted proteins | sample June2015DPH_8_10_FD_184699 | JGI IMG/M metagenome (GOLD analysis project Ga0208034, IMG submission 184699) | Peatland microbial communities from SPRUCE experiment site at the Marcell Experimental Forest, Minnesota, USA - June2015DPH_8_100... | ecosystem: Environmental > Terrestrial > Soil >...
GGGCTTCACGCTCGGATCTTTCGGGCAAGCAGGCCCAACATTTTTGGCCGATATTGCCGGAGCAAATTCGAGGAATGTGGCCCTCGCGGCGTCGGAAGCAGGCCGGTTCGCCTGCTATGGGCGGGCATGATCGTTATCATTGCAGCTGCTAACCTAGTAGGCCTTGGAATGGCCTCCTAATCTTCGGCTCGCTTAAGATGAGTTTCCGTTACCGCCTTGTTTGCATGAAACATCAAACGCTCGGAAGAGTGGTGCCCCGTCTAGCCCAAGGTCATTTATATGCAGGACGCCCGGGTCATCCACTCCGCCGGCAGCGTGAAAACCTCAAGCAGCCGCGCGTCGATCTCCGCCGAGGTGTTGGCTACGGCGCATGCGAGTACGCCTGCACGCTCCAGGAGGACCCAGCCGTCTATGTCACCGGCATTGGCGAAAGGCGCTTATGCGCCGCCAGATCTTGCTTAATCGCAAGTAAAGGGGTCCGTTCCGTGAACCTCAATTCAAGTCAATGGATGTTGGCGGCCGCGACGGTTGCGTTTTTGGCCGCATTCGCCCCATCGCATTTGCCCTATTGGGATACAAGGAGCACAAAATCGACGCGTTTCCGGCATCGGGCGCTATCTCCGGCTGGGAAAAGACCGGCAATACGCGCACCTTTGCGGCCAAGGATCTGTAACAATACATCGACAGCGATGCCGAACAGTACATCTCCGCCGCTGTCGTCTCCACTTCGACGTTCGACTACAAATGTCAAGGCCAGTTGGAGGCGGTTGTGGATGTGCGTACCATGGGTGGCCCAGATGGCGCTCGCAAGATTTTCGAGACCGGACAGAGCAAGGATGCCAAGAGCGTCCAACTGAGCGATGCGGGCATCGCATAATCTCAGAGCGTCATCTTCCGCAAAGATCCCTACCTAGTGCGCATCGTTGCCTACGAGTCCACGCCCTAAACGCAGCAGGCCCTGCTTGTGCTGGCGCACGCCGTGGAAGCGAAACTCTAAATCGCTCGGCCGGAGCGCTCGCTGCACAACAAACGTGAGGATTGCGATGAAGAACCGCCGTGAATTTTTGAAGGGCGCAGCCACTGGAGCTGTGCTCCTGCGTACACATAGCAAGTTGGGGCTGGCCAGTATGCTCGAATCGCATGACCAGCGCGCCCAATCGGCTAAGTCCAAAGTGGTCGTCGCCACGGATGCGGCGCTTCACGGCCGTGGTGGGCAATTGGACGAGAAGCGTGTGCTCGCTCTGCTCGACCGCGCCATCGCCGCCTACACTGGACGCGACAATCCGGTCGAGGCCTGGAAACGCATCGTGCCCAGGGACAAGGTCATCGGCCTCAAAACGAACGGACTGGGCGGCAAGGGAATCTGCACCCACCAAGCGCTGGTCATGGCCGTCGCTCAGCGGCTGCAACAGGCCGGCATCAAGCCCGGCAACATTCTGGTATGGGACCGCGATGCCCGCGATCTTGAGGCCTGCGGCCTCACCATCTCGACCGACCCGAACCGAATCCGCTGCTACGGATCCGATGTATCCGGCTTCGAAGACCAGGTCGAGACGTGGGGCTCTGCGCATGCACGCCTCTCGAAAATTCTCACCCGTGAATGTGCCATTGTGATCGGCCTGCCTATTCTCAAGGACCACAACTTAGCTGGCGTCACCTTTGCCATGAAGAACATGTACGGCGTGCTTGAGCGCCCCCAGGATCTGCATTCCGGCGGTTGTAACCCAAGTGTGGCCGACCTGAATTGCATTCCGATCATCCGCGAGAAAGTGCGCTTCACCATTGGCGACGCAATGTCTTCAGTATGCGATGGCGGGCCCGGCTTCCACCCCGAGTACCTCTGGCAGCCCAATACGCTTATTGTGGGTGAGGACCGCGTGGCAATCGATCACACCGCATGGCAGATGATAGAACGTAGGCGCGCCGAAACGGGTCTGCCAACCCTCGAAGCCGCCGGCCGCCCACCGCGCTACATCGCCACCGCTGCTGACGCCGATCACAAGTTGGGCACTAACGATCCCAAGCGCATTCAACTAATGGAAATCTAACTGGGAGGATGACCATGGCAATCCGGAACGGCCCAGGCCGTGACAAGCCCGATCCTAAAGACATTATCGAGGTCCGCATCGGCTTCCTCGGCCCCATCCAGCAGCAGGACCTCGACCACGTCTTCGGTCAGCGCATGTTGCACGGCGCCGAACTGGCCGTCGAAGAAGCCGATGCCCGCGGCGGCTACGGCGGCAAACCGTTCGGCCTGATGTTCCACGACGACTACAACAACTAGCAGGCAATGGAAACCAGCGGCCCACCGATCCCGCCATCTGGGGCTCGGCTTCAGATGAAACCGTCAAGATCATCTACGGCGACAAGGACTGGGCCATCTTCGGTTCCATCAGCTCCGAGTCGACCCATATTGCTGTGCGGGTGGCTTTGAAAGCCGAGATCCCCATCGTCAATTCGGCCTCCACCGATCCCACAATTCCCGAGACCTCCATTCCCTGGTACTTCAACGATCTGGGTAGTGTCTGAAATGTGCGTTGATGGAAAAGAGGATCAAGATGCACGGATTAAACGCAAAATCTCTTGAATTTGCTGAGTTGCTTGCAAATCGAAGGGCGCGGCGTCTTTCGCAAGCATTTCAGCCGTTGAAGCATGAAGCGCCTGGAACTCTGGCGAACGGTCGCCAAGGACGTTCAAAGCAGCCTGTAAAGAGGCGTGTAGGCGGCCAATCTCGCGGTCGTGGTCCAGCAAAAGTTCCAGTGAGCGAGTTAGCGCGAGTTTAGTGAGAGCTTCTGGAACAGGCATGGGTCTTCTCCTTTGGGGGAGCACCCATCATAGCTCACAGATGGCTAATGCTTCCGCTTCGTCTCATTCAGCTCAGCAATGACAGCGACGCATCGGCATCCGATGTGTGCCGGCGGCGCTGGATCGCCCGATGGGAATAGATGGCCGATGGGAACCGCTCCGGCTTCTGCATTCAAATCGCATGCATCGCGCTCAGTATGCAGCATGCTCGTCGACCAGCGAATCGACCTGACCACGCCCATTCGCTGCCACGCCTCAAGGTTGCCCCGGGATTGTGCAAAGCTTACTTCGGTGTCGGCGATTACTTCCGCGCGTTCCTTTGGGAATCCAGTGGCATCCTGAACACGTTGTACTAAGTCGCTCATCCGGGTCTCTCGGCCGAAAGCTTCTGTCATAATCTTTCGGATCGCCATCCGCGTTGATTCCGAGACGGGCCATTTTTCGCTCGGGTCCGGGCTTTTTTCACCGTCGTACCACTTCGTGCCCAGCAGTTCTCCTGCATGTTCCTTGGCCCAATCCATCGCGAGCTGATTGACATCGCTGATCACCGAACTTGTGAACCTGCGTTCGTCTGTCATAGACGTTCTTCGCTTTCTTGGAATCTTGAGGAGGATTATACTCAGGGAAATTCGACCAAACGCAAAAGCGCCCGGCGGGAACCGGGCAGCCTTGCGAAACCATCTAGGAGCGCAATCCAATGGTAACACTGGAGTCTGCCTAATGGAATCCTATCCAGGCAATTCGGATAAGAAAAGCGTTTCCCTCTCAGATTCACGCTCTCGTTTGGGAAGACCGATCAATACGCAAGATGCGCTGAGCGCTTCCTCCGGGACAGAGCTTAATAGCGATTCTGGAAGCGCCCTTGGTTCGGTGTACTCAAAGTCCACTCCCTTACAACTGAGATCGATCACCACTGATGCCTGTTCGTCCAAGGAGACGAATGTAATCTCTCGTTCGGAAACCTCAGAAACTCTTCCTATGGATTTAATTGACCAGCCACGAAGCGAACCAAGTAGCGCCACTTTTGAGCGGTTGAGTTGCAGTCGCTTCAGCAATAACACCGTTTCTTCCTTGGAGATCATGCCAATCCTGCCATCTTGGATTCTTACGATACGCGGATATTTGCAGGATAAACTCCGAAGCCGCTCTGTGGCATCAACCGATTAGGCGATCAATTCCGCGATTGTCCAGATGTGATCGGCAATCCCTGCTTCGATTGCCGGGGTTACGCGAAGGCTTGAATGGACCCGGCACCAGTTGTAATAGGCGAACCACAGCGCATAGGCCGCTTCCAAGTTCCCCCACTTCTTAGAAAAAGCATTGGTCAACCGCGTCATGCGCCGCATCCCCATCCTGATGCTGAGATTCTGGCGCTCGATATGCGAAGTGCAAATCCGTTCTCTCTTCGGTAGGCCCATGACGGGGACTGGGACCGCCTCCACAACGTCGCCAGCACTATAACGCTGTTCGCCTTCGCGGGGGGAAGAGTAAATCTTCACGAGTTGCGCGAAGTCCACCATGCCCTTGAGGTACATTTTGACGGCGCTGATATAGGGCTTGAATCCGTCCGTTGTGAACTGGTAGCGGCTGCCATCCGTCGCATAGCGCAGCTTGCCGATGAATGCATCCGTCGCCTTTTGATCCCGTTTGCCAAGGTGCCAAGCGAGAATCAGCTTGCTGTGGCGCTCGATTCCAACGAAGCAATACGCGTCTCCGATCTCCGTAGCATCCTTTTCGTGGTCCCACTTATGGCCCTCTTTTTTCTGGACGAAGCCCCAAATCTCATCGGCCTCAACATCCCAAACGGGAAGGCTCACGATCCGCTCAGTCATGAGTGAATGGCAGCGGTCCCCGGCCTTGACCAGAAGGCTCATGAGCGTATTCCGGTCTAATTCGGTGATCCGCTCCGTGCTGCGAATCGAGTTGCCTTCAAGCAAAAGCCTCAGGGCCAGGACGGCCTTCTCTTGGGGAATGTACATCGTGTCCATGACCCGCCGGTGGGCCTCCGTATAGGTCTTTTTGCAGTTCGGGCAGCGAAACCGGCGGAGCCCGTTGCGGTGTTTCCCAAAGCGTTGACAATCGGAGTTGCATGTCTGGCAAGTCATTGTATTTGCCGCCTTTGTATCGCTAATCATGGTTAAATAATACTACTAGCGATAGCTGTTTGTCAAGGAGATAATGATGAATTTTCACGAGATTATGCACCATTTCTGGTGCATTCCTGGCACCCCGTGAGCCCCTTTCGGGGATGTTTATTTGGTGGTCCTCTGATCCTGCAAATCATGCTTTTCCTCGCTGCTCCTGAAAGGTAGCAGTGGACTGATTCGCGTGATTGTGTACCTCGGGCGTCTGCGCGTTTTTCGCGCGTCATAAACACGGGGGACTGTTCTCGACGGTACATTTCGGGCGCATCGGGAACATTTGGGGAGCGTGGAATGGAATACGTGCGGGAGCGTAATCGGCGCGTCTGCGCGTTTTTCGCGCGTTTCCCTACGGATCAAGTCGGTAGTGCTGACGCCCTGTATGGAGAATGATCTTCTTGACGGCCCTGTTCTTCCTAAACCAATCGCTCATCTTGCCAGACTTTATGCCTAAAGCTGCTTGAATCTCTTTAATTCCGACATCGCTACGTCGCTGCCTTCGGGCCTTATCTAGCAAGCGAATAATCGCGCTTTCGTATGGCGTCAGGTTGTATTGCTTCCCGTCGAACTCTATGACCTGATAGTTCTCATCTAATGGTCGAAATCTCCCGAACGGTCCCGACTCCGCAGGCTTGGCAGATGGAATCCCCGGCACAATAACGGGCATCCCGTCTGGCCCCCGGAAGTGAATGGAAGCCATTTCTAGGGCATCTTGTAGGCCCTCAGCGATAATCCAACCGGACTCATACCATCTGGTTATTGTTGCTATGAGTTCATCAGCGGTTCCGGTCCACACGAGCGCATGGGATTACGCACGGATTTCGGCTTTTTGGCGCTCAAGGTCAAGCTCTTCCTGCCTCTCGCGGCTCCGGCGGAAGGCGTTCAAAAGATATTGCTTTGGATTGAGAGGATCGCCCATGCGCACCCTTGCACCGGCACGGTGAAGGGCTTACGATGTGGGTAACCAGCCGCACGTTCGGAAGCCCCGGCCTCGCGCCGGGCTTTCGTTTTTGAGTTGAACCATTTTAGCGGCTGGAGGGGATCTTCTATTCGGATTCTTTGCGGGGTCTGCCGCCGCCGTGGGTCTTGCGCTTGGCAGCCATCTGGCGGTAATGCTCGGGGCCGTGTCTTCGGGCGGTCGTAGAGCCTCCCTTGCGTCCAAGCGCAGCCGCAGCGGGCATCTTGGCTTGCTTGAGTAGATCATCGGCCAGAGCGATAGCAGCGGCTAGGGATTCACGGGCAGCGGCTGTGCGGTTCTCTGGAAGTTCGGGAGTTGTAGCGAGAATTCTGTCAGCCTGGGAGATCAGATTCTTGAGTGCGGCAATTTCAGAGCGGTTTGATGGCATGCCTTGACGATAGGAGCGTCAGAATCGAAAAGCAACCGTTAGCTGTTTCCGATCAACGCAGATTTCAGACACTACCACGATCTGCAGGACGACCGCGTCCAGTGCTACACTCTCGCGCACCGCATTTATCCCGAGCTCGGCCTCAGGCGCGTCCCGATTCTGCGCATCAACGACCGCTACGGCCGCATGGGTGTGCCCAAATTCCGTGATGCTTCCCAGCGCCTCGGCCACCCCGTGATCATCGAATAGAAATTCATGGCCGGCGACACGGAATTCACCCGGCAAACGCGTCATCCAGGAATCGCGCACGGACGCCATCGTCCTCTGGACCGACGAAATTCCCGCCGCCCCCAAACCTCAAGCAGATGCGCGCCCTGGGAATGAAACAGCGCGTCTTCGGCTCCTACCGCACGCTCGGCCCCGATCTCCTTGCCGAGCCGGACCGGCCGCCGCGGGCTTCGAAGCCGTCTTCCCCTACGATCCCACCCGCAGCGATCCGCGCTGGCTCGATTTCAATCGCCGCTTCGAGGCCCGCTTCGACGAGCAGCCGGAGCCGTTGGCCTCGCTTGCCTGCGACGCCGTGAACATCCTGCTCGACTCCATCTGCAAGGCGGGCCTCAACCGCATTGGCATTCAGCACGCGCTCGACGACACGACAGAATATGGCGGAGTGACGGGGCATATGGTCTTCGATCCCAATGAGAAATGTGTCGCTTATGTACATCGGCACGGTCCACGACGGTTCGATCACCTACCGCCTCGCCCCCATGGCAAAAGAACCCCCGGAAGCGCAATCCGAAGCAGCGCAAACGCCGTACGCGCGTGTCGGCGAAGATGGCCTGAATTACGCCGGCCCATCGCGCCCCAACCTGCCGCCGGGCCCCATCCGCGTAGTGCTCTTCGGCCCGCAGGCCGCGCAACTAGCGCAATCAGCCGCCATCAAGGTTCAACTCGCCCTCGCCGCGCGCAATGGCCGTCCCTGGACGCTCCTGCCCGTCGACAGCGACCAGCAGTGGGGCGCCGCTTCCACCCAGCACGTCCACGCCTTGTGGAACGAGCACGCGCTGGCCATCATCGCTCTGGACCGCAATGCCGCACACCTCTCCGAACAGCTAGCGCTGAAATCCTTCGTCCCCGTGCTTGCCTTGGGGGATGACAAAACTCTCACCTCAGCCGATGTCCCCTCGATCTTCCGCCTCCCCGCTGCAACGCCCCCGGCAACAGCGCTGCATCTGCTCGAAGTGGCCGAAGCGCGCAGCGGCCCCAACCCGCAGCAAATCAGGAACGTGCTGGCCTCCGGAAATCCAATCTCCGGTCTGGCCTTTCTCCCTGCCGGCAATCCGCGCGCAGTAACGACCCCCCCAAGCGTCTCAATAGCAACCCAGTTCGGGTGTCCCAGGTCCCGATTCTGGGACCTGGGACACCTCCACAGCCCATCTTTCCTCTGAACCCGCAGCGTCAATTGCACCGTCCTGATCGATCCGCCTTCGCGGACACACAACAGCCGGATGCTATCGTTTGTTAAAGCCGTCCCACGGGCTGCCGCATCGAAAGGCACATCATGAAGCCACTCGAATCGCAAGTTGCCGTCGTCACCGGCGCCACCCGCGGTGTCGGCAATGCCATCGCGCACCGCCTCGCCTCGATGGGAGCGCACGTGCTGCTTGTCGCCCGCAAGACTGGAAAACTGAACGAAGTGCGCGAGCAAATTGTCGCTTCTGGCGGGGCCGCGTCCATCTTCCCGTGCGATCTAATGGATGCCTCGGCCGTAGCCCAATTAGGAGAAGCCGTCGACCGGCAGCATCACCGCTGCGACATCCTGGTAAACAATGCCGCAGTCGGCATCGTCGGAAAGCTCCTGCACGAAGTAACCCCCGAAGAGTGGGACCTTGTTTTCAATACCAACCTGCGCGGCCCCTACCTGATGATTCGCGCCTTCGCGCCCCTGATGATCGCCGCGGGCTCCGGGCACATCATCAACATCTCTTCGCTGGCCGGACGCAACCCGCTCCCCAAAGGCGCCGCATACGCCGCATCCAAATGGGGCTTGAATGGCCTCACTTACTCGGCAGCCGAAGAACTGCGACAGTACAACATCCGCGTCAGCGTCATTGCTCCCGGTTCCATTAACACCGGCTTTAACGACCACTCAGGCCGCGGCGCCGCCTCCGGCAAGGACCCGAACAAGAAACTTCAGCCCGACCAGATCGCCTCGGTGGTTGCCGCCCTCGTCACGCAGCCCGCGCAGTCTTTCATAAGTGAAGTCCTCATACGCCCCACGCAAAAGCCCTGACACACGGTCAAACCAGATATCGATGTCCAAGTGATCTGGACTGCCGGAACTCCCCATTTGCTGGCCACAAACTCACAAGCTCGCTCTCGGATGCGGTATCATCTCGCATATTAGTGGCTCGGCCATGAAAAACGAGCCGCTCGTAACAGGCGAAGCACAAGACGAAAAAGAGAGATTTGCATTCACAATTATGCGTTTTGTGACCCTGGCCTGCCCGATCTTTTGTACCATCGATAAGGGCAGAGGCATTGTCAAGTGAAGGGCCTAGTTTTTCTGTACCAAGTGCAGAGTTAGTCGTCGGCCGGTTTAGGCTCCAGTCAGATCGCGGCTAGCCGCGATCTGGCTGGCGAACTCGCTTGGCGTCCTCTCTCCGAGAGATCGGTGAGGACGGCTCTCATTGTATTCCCTTCGCCAGGATTCGATGAGCTGCCTGGCCTCGTCGATGTCGGCGAACCAGTGAGCATCCAGACACTCGGCCCGGAAGGTTCCATTGAATGACTCCACGAAGGCGTTATCGGTCGGCTTGCCAGGCCGTGAGAAGTCGATCTTCGCTCCGTTCTGATAAGCCCACAGATCCATGGCCTGACTGGTAAACTCGCTGCCGTTATCGCATAACAGCAGTTTCGGCACCCCGCGCTTATGCTTCAGCTGGTTCAACGTTCGTACTACATCGTCGCCCTTCAGACTTTGCCCAACCGTGATAGCCACTCCCTCGCGGGTGAAGATATCGACGATTGTCAGTGCGCGAAAGCGCCGTCCATCCTGCAACTGATCCGCGACGAAGTCGATACTCCACGCCTGATTTGGGCTATTAGCCAGGAATCGTTCTTCGCGATGCTTCACAGCCTTACGCTTTCGCTGAGGCCGCATCTTCTTCAGCGTCAGACCTTCTTCCCTGTACAGCCGGTATACCAGGTACTTGCCAACATCCCAGCCCTCGCGGTTCAACAGTGCGCGGATCTTGCGGTATCCGTAGCGCACTCTTGACTGAGCGATCTCGCGGATGCGCATCCGCAACTCAGTTCGTGGATCAAGATGACTGCGATAGCGATATGTGGCCCTGGCCACACAGAGAACCCGGCAGGCTCGCCGCTCACTCACGCGGTAACTGCCGCCCAGATGCTCCACCATCGGTCCACGCCGCGAGGGCTTTACCATTTTTTTGAGAGCACGTCCTGAAGCATCGCCTTGTCCAGCGTCAGCTCTGCCACCAACTGCTTTAGCCGCAGGTTCTCCTCCTGCAACTGCTTCATCTGGCGAACCTGGTCCACCTCCAGGCCAACGTACTTCGCCTTCCACCGGTAGAACGTCTGCTCACTGATCCCAGCCTTCCGGATCACCTCCACGACGGGGACACCAACCTCTGCCTGTTTCAGCACCCCCACGATCTGCTCCACACTGAATCGCTTCTTCTTCATCAGCAAAAATCCTCCGCCCTCTTCAGGCTAGGTTCTCGCCGAAGACTAACATTCATGCTGGCTCAGAAATACCGGGGCCGATCACAAGGGCAAAATACTCCTGCCTGTTGCGATGAGCAACGCCTAGTGGCGGAGGTTTGGAGACCGAAGCCTAAAGCGCGACATCATCGAATCATCTTCGGTGGAACGTGTTCCACCAACCATCGATACGGCCAGAACATCGGCCATGATTCTTCCATTCGGACACCCGGCCTCTGCCGGGTGCGAGAGCGCCTACTCAGTGTGACGGCCTGGCTTGCGCTGACCATGGTACAAATCAGGCTGCTCTCGATGTAACGACTTTGGGGTACGGCGTCTGGGTGCGGAGCATCCAGTAGAGCCGTACTGCCAGTTTGCGTGCCGCGGCCACCTTGGCTACCGCACGATGCTTCTGATGGCAACGGTGTGCATACTCTTTACGAAACTCGGGATCAAACCGTACCGCTGAGTTGGCAGCTTCCACGAGCAGAACTCGGAGCAGACGGTTGCCTTGTTTGCTGATGGCTCCCATTCGCTGCTTGCCTCCAGAAGAAGATTCGCGGGGAATCAGACCCAGATAGCTGGCTACTTGTTTGCTGCGAGCGAAGCGTTTGACATCCCCGATGGTCAGTACAAAGGCCAATGCCGTCACGGGCCCCACACCGGGCTGCGTCATCAATAACCGCGCCCGGTCATTCTGTTGCGCGGCAACGGCCACGGCCTGGTCCATATGCTCGATCTGCTGGTCCAGCATCTTCAGCAGGCTCAGCAGGTCTTCACGTCGTCTACCAGCCCATTGCTGGAGAGGAAGTTGTTCTAACTCAGCCCTCCCCCGAACGCTCCACAGCTTGTACTTCTTCTGCACACCGCGATTCATCATCAGGTGTTGCAGTTCGTTCTTTACGCGGGTGCGTATCTGAACCAGCTTGTGGCGGTGGATGAGCAGCTGCCGCTGGTCGCGCATCTCCGCATCCGGCACCCTGATGCGTGGAAACCGGCCTTCCGCCAGCAGCTTTAGAATATGAGCTGCATCGCGCTTGTCGGTCTTCTGCTTGCGCATGTAGCTGGCCCGGATCTGCGCCGCATCACCGATCCATATCTCATGCCCCAACCGCTCGATCAGAAGCACAAACCACTGGCTGTTGCCTACCGACTCCATGCCCACCAGCGATGGTGCAACAAGCCTGCGATAGAACTGTTCTGCCTCCCCCGTCGCATGCATCAGCTTGTGCTCCTGCAACTCGCCACTTTCAGTATCGAGAACTGCCACCTGTTGGAAGCTGGGATGAAAATCACAACCGACTATCATCATCTGGGGCTCCTTCCTCCTGTCGAACTTCGGTCTCCAAACCAACCAAAGTCTACGGGATGTGCGGGAGCCTCTGCCCTTATCCAATCAGCGAGATTGTTAGTGTAGCGCTTTCCTGATCGGTTATTAGTTCGAGTCCTATCGTCAGATCTCACTCCAACTTCGCATGGGACCACCCACGCGTCGGCGATTCGAGTATAGCTTTATCTTTCTATAAGTAATTGATTATAAATATCTTATTGTCTTCCAGAGATGTGGCTTGGTGGAGATTTCAGCTTATGCGTAAATTGACGGCGAAACTTTCACCTTACGCGGTCAAAGACTTTCACTTTATGGGGGTTCGAAGCCCGGAAATGATTGAAAAATAAGGGCAGAGACTTTCACCTTATGAGTCAACCCACATCAAGTTGTGGGTGTACCCATAAGGTGAAAGTTTGACCCCATAAGGTGAAAGTTGGTACCCCATAAAATGAAAGTCGTTCATTCCAAATTGGTTATATCGACTTCGGCCCAGCGCGCGCGAAACGAGGTTCAAAAAACCTCCATAACCTCCATAACCTCCTCAACCTTCTAATTTTCTGTGGTTTGCGAGCCATGGAGGTTCTCGGTCTCCGCCGGAGTATCCTCCATCCCGTACGCCGCGCAAAGCTGCTCGATGCGGGCGATGGCGGCACGATCAAGGTTCAAACCACGGCCGGTTTGCGATAGCGGGTGAGTGCGCAGACCGAACCGCTTCAGCACGTGGCCGACGTGCTCCGGACGCAGGCGCGCCGTCTCGCCGCGAGCTTCCAGCAAATGGTTGGCCGCGGCGGCGATTTCGCGGGCATAGGCGCTTTCCCGTCCCTCACGGCAGAGCGTCCGGGTCGCTTCCAAGACGATGGCCTCGATGGTATCTGACATTTCAGAGAGGCGCAGCTTGTCCTGCGTTTTCAGGAGGGCAACCAGCTTTTGCCGGAGTTCGGGCGCGTCCACGATGGGGCGCCCGAGTTCCGTCGCAATGGTAGCCGTCTCGCAAGGCAAGCCGGAGGGAGTCCACGTCCAGCGGTGCGCATAACTGAGGTTCTGGTCGCGGTACTGGCTCAGGTGGACGGGGACGCGCTCAATCATCTTCTGCAACCACTGGGGAGGGGCGGATGGTTCTGCGTTTGTGGGAGGGATGTGGATGTGGATGGAGTTCTGGATCTTGTGTGTTTCTGGATTCTCGCCCGTGTAGATCGCCGTCGACTTGGCGCAAGAGATCAACCAGCCGCGTTCCACGACCATGAAGTTCTTGTCGGTCAGATTGCTTAATAAGGCGGCTGTCCGCCGGTCGAGGTTCGGCTCGGAGATCAAATTCGTCTTGCTGCCCCAGTGGAGTACGCCAAGGTGGCTCCGCCGGAATCCGGACAGCAGCTTCGGCTCGCGGCAGAAGTTGCCGAGCGCGCGCAGAACTCGGCTTGCCTCATGGGCAGAGCCGGTGAGAACGATGCACGGAAGAACTGTCAATATGTCCTGAAACCAAGTCGAAACCACGAAAAAAACGATCAACTCGGCCGCATCCTCAGGCAGGTGCGTCTGCGCCATGATGCAGCGCTTGATCCAGGTGAAGAGTTCGGCTGCCGTGGCATACCGAGGCGGCGGTGGCGCCTGCAGCGGCGCTGCGGGAATCTCATTTGGCTGTGCCGTTTCAGCATCGCCTGTGCCTCCTGCTGGCGCAGGCGCAGGAGGCGCCGCCTCCGGGGTAGTGTCAGTCGGGGTGAAGTCGAAGCCACAATCGCGGAGGACTTGGTCGACTAGCGGCATGAACGAACGTGGCTCGGGTTCCGGAGCCGGCTTGGGTGCGGAGGGCAGCGGGGCTGGGGGAAAAGTTGGATCAAACCAACCGACCTCATCGAGCTCGGCAGGTTGTTTCAAGTCTCCTCCGGCGGTCAGAAGGAGGTTAGTCTCGGGTACATCAGGCATTTTGGCCTCACATGGTTGTATTCGGGAACGTAAAGCCGACCGGTACCCTGGTGGAAATCCGTCTCTGTTTGAAGGGGTCCGTAGACAAGTTTTTAGAAACATTCTGTTTTTCGAGAGGGATAACGGTTGTGATGGCTAGCGAAGACCGAGGCCAGGTCGGCCTTGAGCCGCGCGCCGCAGCCCACGGTGAGTCGGTCGGTTCGCCCGCGATTATCAATGCCGTCGAACTAGGGAAGGATGTTGCAGGAAGTACGATCGCTTAGCTCGGTTTCTTAGAACTGGGTCCGCCTAGCCTAAAATTCTTGCAGGGGGAGCCAGCAGTCGCCATTGGCGGCGCCCACGAGGTTGCCCCCTTCGCGCCGCTGTTTCTTACTGCCGGCCCACTCCTGACTACCCATCAACGCCAGACTAGGGTTCCTCAATCCACGTACGGAATTCCAGTTCGCCCATGAGAAGATTTAAGTGCAGTCTGTTGTTGCGCCCAGTTTCAAGAAGCTCGGCAGCCCAACGACGGAAGTCGTTAGCCATCTTTGGTGAGATAGGCTTCATCTGCAGAAAGCAGCGCTTCATCTCATCCTTGGACCAGCGGTCCCAATTTGAAACTGAGCTGGCGTTCCCGAAAGCGAATTGCTCGAAGGTGATTTGCTTTAGGGCACGCATTACCTTCCGGCGGTCACGCGCCGCGAGCCGCACGTACGCATTACCAAGGTTGGCTACTAGTTTACGAAGTTTAAAATCATCGGGCTGCAGACCCGCATTGGGCCCTCCGACGTTTGTTTTTCCCATATTCAATCCTTTAGAGTGTGATAGTTAGGTCGTTTTTTCAGATTCACTCCCATTCACCAGTTGGAGTGGGTCCGCGAGCCGAATCGACCGAATGGGTAGCCTCTCCCGCTCGCCCAGACCTAAGAGGCCGGCAGGGCTCACACACCTTAATACGGAGTTTTTGGGCAACTCTGACTAATTTTTTGAAGGCGCACTGCTGAGAGCCGACACACACGGGCGCCGATGTGGACCACCAGCCGGGTGCGACACCTTAATGGAAGAGCCCGGCTTGCACGGGCCGGGAATTACGTGGCGCCGGCGCCGCAAAGGAAGGCGTCTGATTCACTGGGTGGACCTCGTTGAGGAGCAGCCGATGCCGTGAAAGACCTGCCTCAGGCGAAGGTCTGCCCGTTTCGCGATCCCGGGTTCGGACGTCTTGCTCACGATCACCCCAAAAGCTGCGCCAGCGGCATGGCGATCTCCTGGACCAAGATGTTCGCGTTTGAGCCGCGCCTGGTCGCTCGTGTCGTCGGCAAACCAGAATCGATAGTTGCCGCACTGCGCGTGACGAAGGAACACCGAATCGCCAGCCCGGCTCTGAAAGTGGCGCCCCAGGTTGTAGGTTTTGGCGACCCCGCGGGCCTGACGCGGGCAGATTCAATTTGCGGCGCGCGGCCTGGCCCCGGGGCGTCAGCAAATGAGCTCGAATTTTGGGGAATGAAACGGCAAATCTCGTGCTCATCCGCGTTGGTCTTGTCCGCCGTCGAGTTCCACGGCCCGGTTCGCAGCCGTTTCCTATCGGGGCAGAATCGGAAGAGCCAGTTTTGGGGTCCTTTACCGCAAAACGAGCCCTTCCGGCACCACTGCCTCCCTAGGTTATCCGAGACCCCGATTCAACGCCTGATGTTTCACGTGCCAGTCGGCGCGGATCTTTGCCGGCCCCCTTGGCAGACAGAGATCCTAATTCGCAACACCAATGTGGGGCCCTGGGGACTCGCCCCCGGAAGGCTGCCTTGAAAGAGGATAGAGGCCACGGCGTCGTTCGTTGGTCACGTACTTTTTATGCGAGCGGCCGGATTCAATTCGCGGCGCGCAGCGAGGTCGGGGCGTCAGCAAGGTAAGCTCGAGTTTTGGGGTTTAAAACCGCAATTTTCGTGTTCATCAGCGTTGGTCTTGTCCAGGTTCGAGCTGCACTGCCCGGTCCACCGCATTTTCTGTCGAGGCCGAGTCGGAAGAGCAAATTTTGGGGTTGTTTACCGCAAAATGAGCCCCTCCGGCGGCATGTTCTTCCCCAAACGATTCCCAGACGCCTTGTCACGTATGATGTCTCGCATGCCAGCCGGCACGGATTCTTGCCGGCATCCCTGGGAGACATCTCGATGCAAAACGACGAGTCGTGGCCCTTGGGATGCGCCTCCGGAAGACCGAATCGATGGAGGCCGAAGGCTTCGGCGCTTTTTGACTGTCACGAACTGCCTGGGAGCGGCCAAGTTCGACTCGCGCCGCGGGCCAGGTCGCGGAGCTTCAGCGAACTGAACTATGAATCCGATGCTTTGGAACGACAATCTTGGTCGCACCTGGACGTTTTGCGTCCACCCGCCTTTTCCGCACGACCGGCGATCGGCTCACCTGGGTCGAAGGTTTGCTGACTGCGGGTCAATCCGCACGCCTTCAGGGAACAGTGGGCGCTGAACCCCCGTCAGTCTCCCGGTCCCTGATCCGCCCATAAAACCAATCCTAAGCAGCGGCCGCAGGTGCCACACGTGTGCCGCAAATCCGTCTTAGGAGACAAAAATGGCACGCAAGATTGGTCAAATCATTCGCCGTGGGCCAAGCACATGGCTGGTCCGCATCTACGTTGGTCGCGACCCGGAAACCCGGAGGCGCAAGTACGTGGGCAAATTCATTCATGGTGGGCTGCGGTCCGCACAGGCCCACCTCAACCGCAAGCTCGCGGAGCGGGATCTCGGTCGCAACATCCGTTCTTCCCGACAAACCGTTGGTCAGTATCTCGATCACTGGCTCGACATCTGTGCCCGACCACGTCTGCGAGCCAAGAGCTTCCGCGACTACTCGGGCCTGCTGGCCCGGTACGTCCGTCCGCATCTGGGTTCCCGATCGTTTGGGGAGCTTGCGCCAGCGGAAATTCAGAAGCTCTATAGCGACTTGTTAAAACGGAAGCTCTCGCCGCGCACGATTTGTTACACGCATGCGGTTCTATTCTCGGCCTTGAGACAGGCGGTCCGTTGGAAACTCCTCCTAGCGAACCCGGCTGAGGATGTCCATCTTCCGCGGCAACCACGGCGGCGTTTCACCGTGTTCGATGTCAGCCAGGCGAAGCAGTTCATCGCGGCGATTTCAGGACATGAGTACGAAGCTTTATTTGCGCTCGCACTCACAACCGGCATGCGACCGAGCGAGTACCTGGCCCTCACATGGACCGATTTCGATCTCGAGCGCGGCACGGTAAGCGTTTCGAAGACCCTCGAACGGCGAAGAGGAGGCTGGTGCTTTGAGGACACGAAACGGGAGCGTAGCCGACGCATGATCAAGCTCCAGAATTGGGTGTTGGCCCTTCTTCGCAAATTGGGGGAACGGTCCAAGCCAGTCGAGCCCAAGCCTGAAGATCTGGTCTTCATGTCGAACTCGGGAGGGCCGGTTCATGAGTCGAAGTTTGTCGGGCGGCACTTCAAACCCCTACTTCGGTTAGCTGGTCTTCCGAATATCCGTCTGTACGATTTGCGCCACACGGCAGCCACCCTCGCATTATCCGCTGGGGTGTCGCCAAAGGTCGTGAGCGAACAACTTGGACATGCCTCGGTCGCCTTCACACTCGAGGTCTATTCGCACGTTTTGCCCCACATGCAGGAGACTGCGGCGATGAGGGTTGAAGCGCTACTGATGGTTGCGTGAATGACTCGGAGCAATTGTCCGCAACGTTCCAGACAATTGCTCCGACTTCTCCATTGTTCGACAATCTCTCACAGTGATTTTGGTCACCACTCGTGAACTATAACGTTTTTTATCATTCACTACTCTTTGATGCATACAGCGTGGAGCAGCTATCGAGTGCAAAGAATTCCAAGCACCCGAGAGGCCGAAAGCCTGCGAACCATCATTCACGCCGAACAGTGCGCGATTGTTGCGTGGATTGTTGATCAAGCAGGAATTGAAGGGTAGCCGGTTACACGACCGAAGTCGCAAGAATTCGGCGCCAAGCTCGTCAACGATCACTCGCGAGCATCAGCTCTCTTGAGTGGTATGCTGTTGTGGATTAATCAGGGCCCCAGCTTCCATCCATTCCCCAGCGGAGGTCTTCAGTGGCGCAAACCATGGCTGCTTGCATCCTCGTGTTTGAGGATCATTCCGTTGTTCGCGCGCGATTGGCGGGGGTCACCGGACCGCGTTCGAAACGGCATCCGCACCGGAGCGAAGAATGAGCCAAAGAAAGCTGCTCTTGATCTTTTTCGCCCTTGTTGCAGCGGCTCAGCCTTTGTTGGCGTTCAATCCCGCTTCTGGGAAGAAACCTTTTTCGGCGGAGACCGCTGATACGATTCGGATACCAGTGATCGAAGGCAGCGATCTAATGTTTCGGGAGATGCATAATGCAGGAAACATATCGCAATCACGTGTCCTTCAAATTGTGCAAGATAATCAAGGGTTCATGTGGTTTGGAACGCAGTACGGACTCGATCGATTTGATGGTTCCAATTTCAGAGTCTTTGTTCCTGAACCCGATCAACCAAATAGTCTCGGCGGTGCGTATGTGTACTCATTGTTTAATGATCGATCCGGCATGCTGTGGGTGGGATGTAACCAATCTCTGGACAGACTTGACCCGACGAGAGATTTGTTTACGCATTTCAGGATTCTGAGCGATGGTGACAGCGGAACTCCGGTAACGGTGGTTAACATCAGCCAGGATCACCTGGGGGAACTGTGGCTTGCGACCGGATATGGGCTTTACGCTTTTAACCCGGATACTGGCAAAGTGGCCAGGCATTACACACACGATCCGGGAGACGCCTCTTCTCTCAATAGCAATGATCTGAGGCTCGCCGGGGAAGATCGAAATGGGCGTTTTTGGGTATTAGAGAACGATGCTTTAGAGGAGTTGGACCGCGATTCAGGGAAGGTGAAGCTTCGTGTGCCTCTTCCTGATTCGCTAAACTACAGCGCCGAGTTCTTTGAAGACCACCTTGGAATATTCTGGGTCGTTTACGATGGCCGCAAAGGTGGCGGAGGTATCGCGTTTTTGAATCGCGACTCGGGAAAGCTCACATACATGTCAATGTTTGATCGGAGCACGAGCCACGCGGTTAAGGTAGGCGCAGGACGCGTAATGGAGGACGAAAATGGAGATCTTTGGTTTGCCACCCAAGGCAACGGGTTGCTTAAGCTCGACCGCAAACGGCAGCTAATGATCTCCTATCGCCATCACCAACAAGAGATGGGTAGTATCGCTGAAGATCGTGTCATTTCCACTGGTAAAGATGGACAAGGGAATCTATGGATTGGATTCCATGCACGGGCACCCAATTTCTTTTCGCCTCGAAGGCCGTTGTTCACCTCGCCTGTTCCACTAGATTTGAATGTGAACGAATCTGGGGAATCGATTGCGAATGCAATTTCAGAGGACAAAGAGGGCAATGTTTGGGTTGGAATCACAGGATCTCTCATCCGGATCGACGCTGAGTCAAGAGCCGTCAAGGTTTATAAGCCCAACGCAGCAGAGACGAGATTTTACCCAATTGCAATCGCTGAGGACCCAGACCGATATATTTGGGTGGGAACAGCCGGCCAGGGACTTTACCGATTCGATCCAAGAAAGGGCGAGTTCCGGAACTATCGCCATATTGCATCTGACCCCTTCAGTATAAGCAGCGACTTAATTCACCAGATGTTCCTTGATCAGAGCCGCACAATGTGGCTGACTACCGAAAATGGACTTGATCGTTTCGACTCTGGAGAGGGAAGGTTCACCAGTTACAAATTGGATCCGCGAAATTCGACGGAGTACTATTACGGCATCGCGGAGGATTCTGAGGGGAAATTATGGCTGGGCGGCACCTCCGGCGTGCAGAGTTTTGATCCGAGGACAGATGAATTTCGAAGCTTTCAACATAAACCTGGCGACCCCGCATCCCTCAGCGACAATCTTGTACGTTCTGTTCACTTTGATCAATCGGGAACCTTGTGGGCAGCGACCGAGAACGGATTGGACAAGTTCGATGCGAAGAGCGGGCAGTTCACAACCTATTACACGACAAACGGCCTACCCAGTAATAGTACGAACTGTATACTCGGTGATCGACGAGGTAACTTATGGATAAGCACGACCCTCGGTATATCCGAGTTTGATCCAAAAGCCGAAACATTTAGAAACTTCACTGTTGCCGACGGGTTACCTGGAATGGACTTTACCGGTTATCTTGCCTGCTTTGAGGGCGCCGACGGCAAGATGTTCTTTGGTGGATTCAGCGGGGCCACCGAATTCGATCCGGCACAATTTGCGGAACGGAAGGATGTTCCTCCGGTTGTCTTCACGGATTTCAGATTATTTGGGAAGTCAGTGAAGGCTGGCGATGGATCGCCGCTTTCGAGATCGATCAACTACACCGGCGCGATCACGTTGTCTCACACTCAGAATACTTTTTCGCTGGACTTTGCAGCACTTGACTACTCGAATCCATTAAATCATCGGTTCAGGTATATGCTTGAGGGGCTGGATAGCCAATGGAGTGAAACTAGCGCAGACCAGACCTTCGTCGGCTACTCTTCAGTTCCGCCTGGAAACTATGCCCTTCGAATCCAGATTGGGAATTCCCAGGGCGGCTGGAGCCCTACCAATGCAGTAATGCATATCGAAGTCCTAACACCATGGTGGGGAACCTGGTGGTTCAAACTGACGTGCTTGTCATGCTTTCTGTTCGCGACATTTTCTCTTCTCTCATACCGAACTCGTCAGATGGTGCATCAAGCCGAGGTTCGACTTCAAGAACGCCTGGAGGAACGCACACGCATCGCCCGCGAACTGCACGACACGCTGCTGCAGAGCTTGCACGGGCTAATGTTTCAATTTCAAGCGGCACGCAACATGCTGCCTCGCCGGCCGGAAGATGCCAGGCAGACCCTCGATGAGGCAATTTCCGAGACCGAGCATGCGATCGCCGAGAGTCGCGATGCAATTCAAGATCTACGATCGCGGCCAGTTTCCGAGAGAGAACTGGCGCCATTGCTCGAGACCGCCGGCGAAGAATTGGCGGCGGTTCGGGACACGAACCAGAACTCGCCAAGCTTCCGTGTAATTGTAGAAGGAGATCCACAGAAGCTGTCACCGGATCTACAGGACGAGGTATACAGGATTGCTCATGAAGTGCTGCGGAATGCGTTTCGGCATGCTGGAGCCAGCCAGATCGAAGTAGAGATTCGGTACGACAAAAACCAACTTCGATTACGAATACGCGATGATGGCAAGGGCATCGATCCTAAAGTCCTTGAAGAGAGGGGACGTCCCGGGCACTGGGGGCTGCCTGGAGTGCGCGAACGCGCGCAGCAAATCGGATCGCAATTGAGTTTTTGGAGCCAAGCCGGGGCGGGAACTGAGGTTGAACTTTCGATTCCGGCGGCCATCGCCTATGAGGGCAGACCTAATGGGCACCGATTCAGGGTATTTCGCAAGGAGCGGAAATCGTGAATAGTCAGCCTGGTTTCATCCGAATCCTTACCGTCGATGACCATCCTCTCCTTCGTAAGGGAATCGCAACCCTTGTCAACGCGGAAGCAGACATGAAGTTGGTTGCGGAGGCATCGAATGGTCAGGAGGCAGTTGAAGTGTATAGATTGCATTGTCCGGATGTAACTCTGATGGACCTTCAGATGCCGGAGATGAACGGCGCTGAAGCAATAAGGGAAATTCGAGCGGAATTCAATGATGCACGGATCATCGTGCTGACGACGTATAGCGGGGATGCCCAGATATTGAAGGCGCTAAAGGCGGGCGCGCGCGCATACATCCTGAAAGGGCATGTACATCGTGAACTCCTTGAGACGATCCGTGCCGTCCATGCCGGACAGAAGCGAATCCCTCCCGACATCGCCGCGCAACTGGCCGAACACGCGACGGATGATGCTCTGAGCTCGCGCGAAATCGATGTACTTAGGCTGATCGCTGCGGGAAATTCCAACAAATTGATTGCCGATCAGCTCTCAATCGGCGAAGCAACCGTAAAGAGCCACGTCGCAAACATCCTTTCCAAACTCGGCGCCAACGACCGGGCCCATGCGGTCACGATTGGGCTGAAGCGTGGAGTGATCGAGATCTAGTCCCCCAAATGGTGGACCGTCCGATCCCTATTTCAACGGTTTCAGTTTGTGTCGCGATGGGCTAACCTGCAGGTGGAATCCTGCGGGAGATCTCTCTGCAACGCCTATTTTCAACGTTCGCAAACGGATTGCCTGGTGTGGGACTGATGCTCCAGCGCACTGTGATTGCTGCGGTCCTTGTGTGTAGCGCGGTCACGCACTTTCATGAGGCATCGCAAGCTGGATCAGTCGGCCCACAGATTATTGACGCCGGCGCGGGGATCCTTCTTCTCGTCGGTTTGTGGACTCCGGCAGTGGGCGCCATCGTTGCGCTCCGCGAACTATGGATCATGTTGTCCGGTAGCGGCGATCCATGGATGCCCATTCTCCTGATGACCTTTGGAGCCACTTTAGCCATGATTGGGCCGGGCGCCTGGTCCATTGATGCCCGCCTCTTTGGCAGAAGACAAATCAAGAGCCCGCGCTAGGTAACTTCGATCCGCCGATTGGCGGAGCCGCCGCCTCACCGAAAAGCTGATTTCAAAAGCCGCCCATTTGTGGTTTTCCGCGAACCTCGTGTTGCGGCACAATCAGCTCCGAGATCGAAAGATGATCAATGCCGAATACACCCAAACGGTTTAACCGAATTCACACCAGGAGGTTTGATTATGTTGCAACTAACGATTTTGAAGTCGAGTCTTCAACATGCACTTTTGGGGACATGGCCCGTCTTCGCGATGATGGTCGCCGGGGGTGCCATCTCCCACGCCCAGGCAGCAAGCACACAAACCGTGAAGAACATCGTGCTCGTCCACGGTGGATTTGTAGACGGTTCCGGATGGGAAAGCGTCTATAACATCCTCACGAAGAAGGGATATCACGTCACGGTTGTCCAGAACCCCACCATCACTCTTGAGGATGACGTAGCAGTGACGAAACGAGCCATCGACGCGCAGGACGGTCCTGTGATCCTCGTGGGCCACTCGTACGGCGGTGTGGTGATCAGCTCGGCGGGAGATGACCCGAAGGTCGTCGGACTTGTTTACATTTGCGCATTCGCAGCTGACACCGGTGACTCCGTCCTTTCTCTCATCAAGACCGCTCCGGCAGATGCACCGGCTCCGCCGATTCTGCCGCCACAGGACGGCTTTCTGTTTCTTGATCGTCAGAAGTTTGCCTCAGCCTTCGCCGCTGACGTGAAACCCGAGATTGCAGAATTCATGGCCAACTCCCAGGTGCCGTGGGGACTTGAGGCCGCCAGCACCGGGGCCACGGCGGCGGCTTGGAAGACGAAGCCGAGCTGGTATCTGCTGACCACAGAAGATCACATGATCGCTCCGGAACTTCAGCGATTCATGTCGAAGCGAGCAGGATCGACGGTCGTCGAGGTGAAGGGCAGCCACGCCGTATACGTTTCACACCCAGACGCGGTGGCGTCTCTGATCGAGAAGGCATCCGCTGGCGCCACGTCAACGAACGTGGCAACGAAATAGTCGCGTCTCTGCGGACAGACCGGTCGAGAAACGCGACCGGTCTGTCCGCACACTGCAGGAAGGCGCACATCCAGCCGGATAGCCGGCACTTTTTTGAGTTTCCGGATGGATTGTCGCCCACCCTTCAGTTACTCCTGAGTCAACAAAATCGAGGTTGAACCTGGACGAAAAGCCGGCACCTCAGGCAACTTTTCCGAAACCTGTTGCAGGCTCGCCATTCCGCGCAGTAAATGATAATGGAGATTATCACTCGCAGATTTCCATCTAATCGGTGAATCAGTGTTGGGTCACTGACTGGCCATCAGGAGTTCCAGTCCGGTTACAGTGCATGGGTGCTGTGGCGGCCGCTTCCGGTGTGCGAGAGGTGTGCCGGAGCTTGGAAATCGCACCGCTGGAAAGTCCATGACCGATGTAATCGCCGGCCCCGTTCAACTAATAGGAACTGACATTACTAAACTCTGGCCGACTTGCAGGTACCGATCCGACCTCTACCATCTGATGAGGAGGGCGCCATCTGTCGCGAGATTTGAAATGATCCACGGCTGAAGCCTTAATATTGGGCCGATGGGCAAAGAACCATTGTCAAATGGCGAACAAATCCACTTACGGCGAGACGCTCTTCGAGGCATATTTAATTTCGCAGAACATCGCATACGAGCGCGAACCAAAGCTCCCGGAAATGTCCCAACTTATCGATTTTGTGATTGACCATCCTACGTCGGGCAAAGTCCTGCTTGAAGTGAAGGACATTGAAAACGCTCCCGCCCCGAGAGGATTCAGCCAGATCAATTTCTACGGCCCAATCCGATCGCATATTGAAGATGGACGAAAACAGTTCAAATCCGCGCCTGACTATGTCTGCGCCCTAGTTCTTGTCCCTGCGCCGGGCAGCTTGGTGATGCTGGAGGAGCCACATATTATGCTCGGCGCCATGTATGGTGATTTCGGCTACAAAATTCCGTTTGATCCGGTGCGTGGCCAGGCTGATGCCGACCAGATACGAGCCGAGTTCTTAATTGGAAAAGGGAAGATGGTACGAACTACACGGGTCCAGAACACCCGGATTGCTGCGCTCATTACGGTTCAGCAATATGCACTCTGGCACCTCGCGATGCGAAAGCATGCCAACACTGACGACGGCCGTACGCGTGGAGATCGCCTCGCGGACATCATGCGCGGGGATATTGAGATGCTGGACGAAAATGCCATCGCTCTTGGTGTAACTGTCTGGGAAAACGTCGTCGCATCGAGGAAACTGCCGAGCGATCTATTCAGAGGCGATATGGATGCATGGTGGGAGTCGGACGGCAACGGTGAGCAGAGCCTAACTTTTATTGGAGATCGGCGGCGAGCCCTTGGAGTTGATGATCGGCGCCGATGATTCGCGCCGCGGGGCGGAGCACTATCCGGAGGCGTCGAAAGCGCACGCCAAAACGGGCTAGCCTACAATAAGAACCATCAATGCCGATCATCCCACATGACGCATGCAGCGAACCTAGTCCAGACACAGTCATTTGCCGGTTCCTCGACCTCCGAAAATTCAGAGACCTTTTTGCAAACGAAGAGCTCTACTTCCGCAGGACCGACAAGTTTAAGGGCGATGATCCCATCGAAGGTATGCCGCCTGATGACTATGTGAGGCGATCTTGTGGGCTTACAAAATACGACCTTCTCGACGAGCTGGCATTGAATAACGACCAAGCTTCCAATCGGCAGTTTAGCGAGATGCGGTACATCCAGTGCTGGCAGGTCTTCGAGGGGGAGACGCTGGACATGTGGGCGAGGTATGGTTGCGTCGCAATTTTCTCTCAGTTTGATCTTCTAAGATCTGCGCTCGATTCCATGCTTGACGAAATTCACGTGGGATTGGTTCGATACGGCGATGCATGCCCCGGTCGTTACAACGTCATTCATTTTCTCTTTATGAAAAGAAAGTGTTTCGACAAGGAGCGGGAGCTTCGCACAGTACTGACTTGTTCCGATCCGGTTGGAGGTAACAATCGGCATGTCGGACTAAACGGGTTTATCAACCGCGAACCTCTTGACACCGAGAATCCATTGCACGAGTGGGTTCACGAGTGCAAACGACGTCGCGTTGACCTGAAGGCGCTCGTCACAGAAATCCGGTTATCTCCTTGGGCGACTAAGGAAGAAATCGATGAAGTGCATACTTGGGTTAAAGCCAAGGGCTTCACTTTTCCCGTGAGCCTCTCAGATTTGACCAGTCCGCTCACGCCCACCTCGGAAGAATTCAGAAAACATTGGTCATTGACCTGAACAACGAGCAGCTGCAGTGGTTTGGTCCCAATAAACGCCCATTGCGCCGGCCAACCTCAGTTCCAGCTTAGCAGTGAGATTCCAGTCGCAATGGCGACTTTAGCGGGAGTAATATCCTTCCGACGGAAGCTTTCGTGTCTTCCAGGTTTCAAAAACGGGATCTGAGCATCATTTGTTTAGTGATGGAATTTCACTATTTTCAGATATGGTTCACCCGCCGAACCTCTAGCGCAATGAGGAGAAACAGATGTACAGCGAGATCAAAGCCGACAGATTTCAATCAAACGGTACATGTTCCGTTTGCAACTCCAATTGCTATCAGGACAGAGATGCTTGGGGTAAGAAAACCGTCGTCTGTCCAGTCTGCGGAAAATACCGCGTTGACTCGAGAATGGAACTGTTCCTTTCAGATCCAGGCATCAGGGAGATGCGCTACAAGCTATCATTCTTTTTCCGCACTCTCGCGGAGCGGGGCGCCGGTAAGCAGGACAACGCCTTTTTTCCGATACATAACGAGTCGAGCATTCAACGTTCGCTTGCGACATCAGACCCTAGAGTTCACGAGAAACTAAATATCTTTCTTCGGTACATTGCAAAGCTTAGTGGATTTCCTGGGCAAACTGTGGCAGTTGATACTGCGAACGATTACTCGGTCGTGTGCGGCAAAAATGCAAAAGAGGCGCAATTTTGCATAGATTCTCTACAGGAACAAGGTCTGATCTCAGTTGAGTTGACATTAGACAAAACTCCCCTTTGCAGGATCACAGCTTCAGGATGGCAGGAACTTGAACGGTTGGAGCAATTAGGTGCAGAATCGCCTAATGGTTTCATCGCAATGTGGTTTGATCCATCCCAGGACGCGGCAAGAGGAGCGATTAAGGCGGCCATTGCGGAAGCTGGCTACTTGCCCATTCGAATCGATGAGGTACAACACGTAAACAGAATTGATGATGAAATCATAGCTAGGATCAGGGATTCAAAGTTCATGGTTGCAGATTTCACAGGGCAGAGGCAGGGGGTCTATTTTGAAGCCGGATTCATGCTCGGCTTAGGTCGTCAGGTGATTTGGATTTGCCACGAATCGGCATTCCCCGATGTCCATTTTGACGCCCGGCAGTACAACAACATCGTTTACGCGGACTTGGTGAACTTGAAATCGAGCTTACGGCTCAGGATCGAGGCGATCTTTGGAAAAGGCCCAATCACGGTCACGGATTGATCACCGAATTTATATATCCTCGACGTGCTTCATGTTGCGCGCGGCAGGTGTAGCGCGATTGGCCAGCTACGGATTACTACCCGGACTTCTGATATGCTTTGTGATCTGAGTCACGGCGGCTGCTCGAACAAGGCCGTCGCACCGGAGTTCACAGCCAGCCAGAATTCTGGCGAGAAGCCGACTTCACGGGAGTGATCTCAGTTGGCGAAGACCTGAGGTTTCCTAGGTCTCAGAAGCGGGACCTGGGGCACCCCATCATGTGCGGGAGGGACGCCGAAACCTGGGCCACCCGCCGTGGTAGGATTCAACCGTCATGAATCTACAACGTCGAGACGACTACAAACAGACGCTTTATAGCCTTACCCCCGCCGACGGGAAAACGATCAGTAATGCTGCCCTAAGGGAGGCACTGAAGAACTCCCATATCGACGAAGAATTCCTGCCCGAAGATTATTGGGATTTGCGAAACTCGCTGATTACCGAGGGGAAACTCCTGAGGGGACGCGGGTATGGCGGGTCAGTGCGTCGAGCGCTAACAACAGCTGAGCCGGTCGCGAACCCAGTAACTGCAGAGATTGCCGCTCAGGCTGGTGCCGATGCCGCTCAGGCCGTGGTTGCCGAGGTATCGCTCTATGCGCCTTTCCAAAAAGTGATTCAGACGGGTTATGTGTCGGACAATGACCTGAATCGTTGGGTATGCGAAATCACCGCCTTACAAGGGAAGCGGAATACTGGCGGGTTATGGACGCGGCCTGATGTGTCGCTAATCGCAGAACAGACTTTTACCTATATTCCAGACAAGCTTTTCGACGTAATTACATTTGAGATTAAGCCGAACATAGATGCGGCTATGGCCGGGGTCTACGAAGCTGCAGCTCATTCGGCGTTCGCTCATCGAAGCTACCTCGCCTTTCCGGATTCGGAGGAATATGAAAAGAGCCCACTCTTCGACCGCATCCGCGATGAGTGCGAACGGTTCGGCCTTGGCTTGATCTTGTTCGAGGATGTGGCGGATTGGGATAAGTACAACTTTGAGGTTGCCGCAGAACGAAATAGCCCCGATCCGCAGGCGGTCAACGACTTTATCAAGAGTCAAATCAGCGAAAAGGGACGTGAGGCAATCCAGCGCTGGTTTCGTTGAGTTCTCTTCAGCCCAACGGAGCCGTCCCTCGCTTCATCGGCTAGCCGGGTGCCCTACGGGCTGGCCTGAGCGAACTCGAAGGATCTCACCCCCCTTGCTCCTTGCCTCGGCCCTTACCCGACTATCCGTTGCCAGGAAATACACCACTTTACTTTCATGAAAGGGCAGCATCGTGCACGACTGTGCCGTCTTCCTTCAAAAAGGGAAGATAGTGGGTCGGAAAATCATTCTTTAAAGTCCTCCGAACGGCGCAGCGAAGAAATGGTAGCCAGCGCGCTATCTCCCGGACCGCTCCTGGATCATCAACATGAAGATATTGGCCCGAATCCAATATTCCGTGGGCGATCCGATCCCTCAATCTTCGAAGCTCGCCATCAAAAAGCGCTGTCAGCTTTTTCCCGCGAGCCTCAGTCGGGAAAATTTGATTCAGCATCAGGTCCGGCCATTGCCGCGGAAGAAAGACTGCGGCAAGCCAAGAAATTTGGTCCGAGCGAGACTCTGGAATACGCTCCCCGTGGCGAATTGGCTTGTATGCGGTTTTCATTTTCCTTCCCAGACGTTCGCGTCTTTTTCGGCTGACTTCTAGAATTTTGTAAAAGCAAAGGTAGCGATAAACGGCGCTGTTCGCCAGTAGGCCCTCGCGATAAAGTGCGGCTAAACTTGCAAATTCAGGATCGTATTGGGCGATCGGCGCAGAACTCCCACCCCCCAGAAAGGGGGCAACAAGTGTCAGGCTTTTGTTGGATGTTCTTAGTTCTGTAACCTCTATGAGCTGGACCTGAAGGGGCATATCCAAGGCTGCGGAATACTCGCTTACCGTCCCTTTGTTGACGGGTTCAGGAGCTTCCACCAGACCCGGATCCAGCCGTGCGCGTAGCACCTGTTGTGACTGAGCGCTTGCCAGCCTTGAGCGCGAGGTGGCCGGTAAGGACGGCGCGACGAGCGCTACAAGCTATCTGGGTGGGCGAAAACTTCGAACTCCCAGACTTCCCACAGTTCGCCTTCATGTCCGGAGATGAGGACACGAAAAGAGGTAGAGATACGGCGCGCGGAGAGAATTTCAAAGCGAGCTATGCCGTCAAAGAAGTCCGCTTGATCCGCGAGAAGGTTGTGTGTAGCTTCTACTAGGTTGCGGCCAATCGCAGACTCGAACACCGTTTTGTTTATCGATATGCGTTCCGTCTGAGCCGCAAACGTTGCGTTATACATAGTTCTTCACCAATCCTTTTGTGCTTTCTGAGTCGGTACAGTACTTCATATCTCGACTCTCTCTAATACTGGTTTTTTCCGAATTTGACGCAGTACGACCTAGGTCTCTCGCATTTCTGGCGGGCCACAATACGTAGCGGTCCTGAGGCGCGAATCGTGGACTGACCCCCAAAAGTGAGACAGGTTGTAAATTGACAGTTTGCAGGGAAAGGGGAGCTGCAAATGGGTCAGAGGTCGAAGTACCGGAAGTTTACCGAAGCCTACCGGGAGCTGGCGGTGCGCCG
>Ga0208034_1000560_pt1 | contig 28956 bp, 23 predicted proteins | sample June2015DPH_8_10_FD_184699 | JGI IMG/M metagenome (GOLD analysis project Ga0208034, IMG submission 184699) | Peatland microbial communities from SPRUCE experiment site at the Marcell Experimental Forest, Minnesota, USA - June2015DPH_8_100... | ecosystem: Environmental > Terrestrial > Soil >...
CCACATCGGAAGCATCCGTGTCGGCTTCTTCCGTTTGGCAATCGCCGTTTCGTAGAACTACCGGTCTCCTAGTTTGGTTTCCGGGTTTCTTGCGTCACAGGTTGCGTGATGCTCACCGCCAGCTTACGGCTGCTTGATGGCTTCTCCGGCGAAACACTCTTCTGATCTCCAGGTTGTCGTCGATCGGGCCCGAACAGGCCAGTTCTTTTAGTCCACCGCGCACGTTCAAGTCGCTCTCGCTGTTGTCGTTCCCACTCGTGCTTCAAGCTGCGGTCCACCCGGACTCGGAAGTCGAAGCTGAGTTCCTCGCGCCGCTCGTCTCTGAGTAACAGCTCGACCGTAACAGGCGACTCGTCGTGGTATTTGCAGGGAATAGAACTTTGGCCGTGCGCGATGATCACTCCCTCCACTTGGCGAACATCTAGAGGGAGCTCGCGTTCCAGATAAGGGTTGAGAAGTGTGGGTGGGGAGTGATACAAGCTTCCAATCACACCCTGATAATCTGAGCTTTCCTCGGGATCATCTAAATCGAGTAAATCATCCCACGGTGTCATCATTGCGACGTCCGTAATCAAAATCCCAGACTTCAGAACGATCATCTTGGCAGGCACGACAACTGCAACAGCACCTGAAGGCAACTCGTAAATCCTGGCCAATTCATCCCAGGTCTGCTCGAACGTTAGCCTATCGGGTTCGGGCGAAGGATCGCCGGCGGGCCCGATCGGAATGCTCATCTTTTCAAGCCACGACAGGCGGGTGCGATATTCTTGCTCCTCGGTTTTGGTAAGTTTCGACTTTTGCGTTGGCATTTTTCCTCCCGTTCTAAATTAAAAGAAAAAACTTGTAAATTACCTCCATAACCTCCATTTCCTACATAACCTCCATAAGTCACTTAGAAAGAGCGGGTTCCTCCTGGTTGCAGGCGGGACAACCAGCCTCGACACGTTGTGTGCATGGCAAATCGTAGACTTGAGCCAATCGGTGCACGCTTTGGCTGGTGTTTCGTCCAAGCAAAACTTGCCGCCCGGAGCTACTAGTATGCCGAGCAATATTCAGGTCACGCAGCTTCCAGCCGACTTCCTCAGCGCTATAGGTGAGGGTTTCTCCCCGAGATCGTAGGAGTGCGTTCACGAACTTCGCGAGTTCATCAACCCTTACTGCCTTCTGCTTTCGGTCGTGAATAGTACCCCACAATATTTCAACGATCGCGCCGTTAACGTCACCGGAGCGTTGGCCGCGGACCTCCTCGTCTTGTGGTCGGAGCAGCTGAACCGTATCGCGTGCCAGTTCCGCATCTTCCGGGAAGCATGCCGCTAGAGTGCGGGCGAGCGGTCGCGTTGCAAAGGTAAATTTCGAGACATCCACTGGAGACTCACGCACCTTTCCGAAATTCTTCAGCCGGTACATCAGGAGGCGCGGCTGAAAATCGTCGCCAATTTCGTTTTGGACCCGCTCATCCAATGCGGATGATTGCACTTGGGATGGTGCCACAGAAATGTGGATCACTCCCCCGCCAAGGGTGTCGATCGCATCATCGTTGCCGCAGAAGATGGCTTTCGGACCATAGGGGTCCACGACGCTTCCTCGATTTCCAGGCAAGTGCAGGCCCTGGTAACTCGATGCGCAAAAAAGTCGCTGCATGGTGGGCTTCAATTCTTGCTGGTTGAGAAGCAAGGTTAGGGACAATTGCCTCGGCAAAGAACGGAAGCCACCCGGGGTGACTTCAGCCAACAGCAGGGGATGGCGACAGACGCAGCTGAGAAGACGTAATACATTAATTCCCAGTTCCTGATCAGGCCCAGAAATTGTCAGAGTTGGCGCGGTCGGCAATTGATCAGCCAACCAAGTGCCGATGGAAAAGCAGGCGAGCAGACTCGACTCCCGTTCCGGCAAATCTAAGTGGTGCCGAAACAAATCGGTGATTGCGGCAAACAGGCTGCGGGCTGAACCGTAGTCACTACACCGGGAAGGGAACCGCGTTGCCCGGTATAAACTCGGAGGTAGTTCCGCTGCCTCATAAATGCAACCGCCGTGTTCGACGCGAGGTCCAACAGTTGCCTTGGGCCCGTTCCACAGCAAGAGATTGGGTTTACTAGACCCAGAAGAGCCGGAGACCAGTTCGATGATCGCACCATCGTCGAAGATTTCACCAGGGCTGATGATGCAGTTCTTTGTCGCATTCGACCCGCTCTTCGCATTGGGTTTTGTTCTAGTGTTCAAAACAATTTCCTCCTTGCGCAGCGGCTGTGCACGAAAGGTCTAACCGTCTGGCGACCACGCAAATCAGGCATTTCCCAGAAACCAAGAACGCAAATCTGCATTTCACAATTTCACACGGGCTGCTGCTTTCATGCGCCACTGCAACCGTTTTCCAGATTTTCGCATAAATGGCAAAGGCCCGACCGTTTTGGTCGAGCCTAGACACACTATTCCGCACACCTAATAATACATCAAAAAGCGTTTCAAACGCGACATTTTTTTAACGGTCGATTTCTGCATCCGGAAAGGGAGCGACCGCGAACCGTTAACCCTGTGTATAGTGATACTATACACTATACAGGATGATCAAGAGCTTCCGACATAAGGGTGTCGAGCAGTTCTTCAAGACAGGGTCGAAGGCGAAAATTCAGCCGAAACACGCGGATAAATTAAGACTGCAACTTGCTGCGCTGGACAACGCCAAATCCGAGAAGGACATGAACGCACCCAGCTGGAGGCTGCATCCCTTGGACGGCGATCTGGAAGACCACTGGTCGGTGGATGTCAGCGGCAACTGGCGGTTGACGTTTCCATTTGCAGGGGAAGATGCCGTGCTCGTGGACGATCAGGACTACCACTGAGAGGTTTCTATGCGCATGCACAATCCGCCGCATCCGGGAAGAGTTCTACGAGAGTATCTGGGGACGGTGTCGGTCACAGACGCCGCCAAGCACCTTGGGGTGACTCGGGTCGCCCTGTCGCGCATCTTGAATGGTCGCGCGGGAATTTCGGCAGACATGGCGCTGAAGCTGTCCGATGCCCTGGGCACTAGCCCCGAACTATGGATTGGCATGCAGACCCAGTATGATCTGTGGCGAGCATCACAGCACCGCCATAAGAGGGTGACGCCATTGTTCGTAGGAGCAGGGCAGAGACGCCTTGGCAAACCGCTTCCCAAGTCGGGCGGAACGATCCGTGCCCGTGCGGCTCAGGGAAGAAGCACAAGAAATGCTGCGGGGGCGCGACCTTAAACTGACTCGTACTCCTGGATTCTTCGAATGGGTGCGACATGAAGTTGCATGTGTGATTGTCCGGCGAGTACCACTCGACCGGACCTGCCATCCCATTGGCAGTACCCTACGAGGTGTGGCATTTCGGAAACGAATCGTCTAGAAGCCCTCGGACAATGTATCCCACCGTCGTCAAAAACGGGTACCGAAACCGTGAGGGGCCGGTATTTCTGCCAGCATCAAGGCGGATCGGGGCTAGGGTGAACGGTAAGGTCAGCAGATGCGAACCTCTTTAAGTATCGTCAAGAATAAGGGGTCAAAGATGCTGTCAGGCTCCGTTTCTGAGGAATATCTGAGTCCGATCGATAGGTTGGAAGCGGGGCAACTTGCTAATACAAGTCTCGTGCATGCGATCAGTGTGCCTGAACCATCACAAATCTCAATGCACTGTTTGATTCTTTCACGGCTTCCCGGAAAGGGAAGGGTTAGACCACACACGAAGTCGAGTCGAAACCCCGAACGTATGGCTGAAAAGCAAGGAGCTTCTCCGGAACAAAACTAGTCTGATGAAAAGTTTGTCGGATAGCGAGCGGCCCAGGGCCGTGCGGCCTCGAGTTGGGCTGCCAGGCGGAAAAGCGTGGCGTCGTCACCAAATCGCCCCACAAAGTGCGTGCCGACCGGCAGCCCTTCTGCGTTCCAGAACAGAGGCACCGACATCGCGGGCTGGCCCGTCACGTTGCAGACCGGCGTGAAGGGAACAAACGCGAGTGCCCGCTGAAAGCCGTACAACGGATTTCCGGGCAACGCGTCGAAGCTGCCGAGCGGCAACGGTGGCTCCGCTAGAGTCGGCGTGAGCCAGATATCGTAGCTTCCAAAGAATCGCGCCACTTCGCGGGCGATGCGTTGCAGTACGCTCACGGCGCCCAGATAGGCTGGCCCGCTCAGGGCGCGTCCTTGCTGGGCCAGTTCCCAAGTGAGTTCTTCAAATCGATCCGGCGTGGGCTTCTGGTGCGTTAAGAACGCGGCGCCCTCAACAATAGATGCACAGCCCACCGACCAGACAACGGTAAAGGACTTGACGAGAAGCTCGCCGTCCACGGTAGGAGCCGCCTCGTTCACAGCATGTCCGAGCTCAGAACAGAGTTCGGCTGCTGCCTGGACTGCACGAACGCAATCGGCGTGAATAGGTACACCGGTGGCAGCGGTTGTCGTGAAGGCGATGCGCAATTTGCCCGGGTCGGCGCCGACTTCCTGGAGAAATGGTCGCACCGGCGGCGGAGGGTAATAGGGATCTCCGATGTCGGGCCCGGCAGTGGCATCGAGTAGCCCCGCGCTATCTCGCACGGAGCGCGTGACCGCGTGTTCGGCTACTAGCCCGTTCATAATATCTCCAAAGTCCGGTCCAAGGGGGTTACGTCCGCGGGTGGGCTTCAAACCGAAAAGCCCACAGCACGACGCAGGAATGCGGATCGATCCTCCGCCATCGTTGGCGTGTGCCATCGGCACCATACCTGCGGCCACTGCGGCGGCGGAGCCTCCACTCGAACCGCCTGTGATTCGCCCCGAGGCCCAGGGATTCCGGCTCGGACCAAATACGCGTGGCTCGGTTGTCGGCAGGATGCCGAATTCTGGCGTGTTTGTCTTGCCAACGATAACCAAGCCTGCTCGTTTGAGCCGCACAACCAGCTCGCTGTCGTGTTCAGGCACAAATTCCTTGAGAAACGAGGAACCTGAGGCCATGCGAACGCCAGCGTATGAGGCGAGCAGGTCCTTTAGGAGGAACGGCACTCCCCGAAACGGTCCGTCCGGCAGCGGGTTATGTGCAGAAGAACGGGCGAGCTCAAACATCGGAGTTATGACCGCATTGAGCGCGGGATTGAGCCGTTCGATACGTGCAATCGCGGCGTCCACCAACTCAAGGGGCGTGAGCTGCTTGCGGCGTATTAATTCGGCTTGAGCTGTCGCATCTAGAAACGCAAGTTCATCGGACGCAGACATCGAAATCTCCTATTGGCTGCAATTCTCTGCATGCAGTGAATCACCTGTCAAAATGCGCACACTCCTGTACCCAGCAGCGCTGGCGTAAACGCTTTGCGTGTTGATCCTAGCCAAACCGGAAAGGCCTGATGATACTACGGCGTTACCGGTCTCTCCGGGAGCGGGAAGCTGGAATTACACTTGTTGATTTTGCTGGCGAAGAAACCATCTCGGTCGACGTCTGACGTTTCGTCATAGCCCTCGGGCATGGAAGGGGCGATAGTCGAGGTTGTTATCGCTCATGAAATCAATTATTATGAGCGATACAAGGTACTTCTATCGCTCATGCGCTGGAACTGGCAACAACCCGATTGGCCGAAGTTCACTTGGAACAGGTCTCGTCTGGCACGGGCCGAGCAACAGTTTCTGATCGGGGCCGGTACCCTCATAGGCGCAGTCAAGCATCTGGACGGAGAAGAGCGCAGCCAGATAACCGTCGAAGCCATCAGCACCGAGGCCGTGACCACAGCAGAGATCGAAGGCGAGATTCTGGATCGCGCCAGCGTGCAATCCTCGATCCGCCGACAATTCGGACTGGCGACAGACAACCGACGCGTCGGCCCAGCAGAGCAGGGCATGGCTGAGATGATGGTCGATCTCTACCGCTCGTTCTCCGTGCCGCTTTCGGGCGAGATGTTGTTCGCATGGCATCGGATGCTCGTCGGCGGCAGGCGTGATCTCAAAGATGTCGGGCGCTATCGAACCAGCGGTGAGCCGATGCAAGTGGTCTCGGGGGCAATTCATGAGCCCAAGGTGCACTTCGAAGCACCGCCGTCATCGCATGTGGAGTCAGAGATGGGGCGCTTCATCGCCTGGTTCAACCGGACAGGACCAGGTAATGGCGAGCCTTTGCCTGCACTGACAAGGGCGGGGATGGCGCATCTCCATTTCGAGTGCATCCATCCCTTTGAAGACGGCAACGGCCGAATTGGCCGCGCGCTTGCCGAAAAATCCATGGCACAAAGCATTGGCCAGCCAACTTTGACAGCGTTGTCGGCCACGATCCTTGCCAAGCGCAAAAGTTACTACGAGGCACTCGAAGCGGCGAACAAGCAAAACGAAATCACCGCCTGGCTAGCTTGGTTTGCAGGCGTGGCGATAGAAGCGCAACGGCGCACCACTGCGCTCGTCGAGTTCTTGATCGACAAGGCAAGGCTGCTCGATCGGTTGCGCGGTCAGCTGAATCCGCGTCAAGAAAAAGCGCTGCTTCGCATGTTACGCGAAGGTCCCGAAGGCTTTGCGGGCGGCCTAAGTGCTGGCAAGTACGCCACCATCACGGGTACGTCCCCGGCGACCGCGACTCGCGATCTAGTCGAACTGGTCACCCAAGGTGCACTGATTCGGACGGGTGAGCGCAAGCAGACACGCTATCAACTCAGCATTCCCTTGCGCTCCGTGACTTCCGTATCCATAGTCGGACGCTGTCCGGCAAGGATTTCCTGATAAATATCCCGATTGCAAGTCGTAAAGCATACGGTGAGGGTGTTGTCGGGGCACAACGTTTCGCCGACATTCAGGGTCTTCTTTGCCACGACAGTTATCAACGTCCTGTGTTTTCGATATTTGTGTTTCACTTGGCTCCTCATGAGTCACGAGAGATCACGATTACGAACGGCAGGGCGGGAAGCGCAAAAGTGGGGGCAACCACAGGCTTCTTTTCGACTACCCCTCAGCCGCTCAATGTAAATGGAAACGTAGATTCAACTCCGTTTCGTAGCGACGAAGCCCTTAGTGACTGTCAGTCTTTCGGGTTCTTGGTAGATGCGCATGAACACGAGGGAATGTACTGGTTTAACCATGAAGGTGGAAAGCTTGATGGAATGATCGTGCCGCCGCAGAGCTAGGCCGCCCGCGTCCAATCACCCTTGGCATCCCACCACAAGCCGACGAGCGCAAGCGAGAAGAGCGTGAAAGACAGTGGGGAGCGAAAAGAGCGTAATCCAATCTCACTCCACATTCTTAACATCTATGATGCGAGTTGGAACACGATGTGCAATACCGCCTCGGAATCAGCGGGTTGGCCGTCTCTCAGGGCGGGCTTGAAGCGAATTTGTTCCGCGGCGTGAACCGCAGATTCGTCCAGCCCATGGCCGAGACCGCGCACCACTCTCACGATGCGAATCTGCCCGGTCGCTGAAAAGATAACCTCGAGCAGGACCTCGCCCTCAATCTTAAGCTGTCGCCCTTCCTCAGGGTAAACCGGACGGGGCTTGAATGTGATCTCAGCCGGCAAAGTCTTGATCGCGGGTTCGGCGGACTTGGCTTTGGGCTGAGCGGTAACGACGTCGGCGTCTCCGAAGCCGGCTTGGCGAACCGCACCGCGCGAGGCAGAAACCGTGCCGGAACTGTCGCCGGTAGCGACGCCGCTGCCAAAATCGGTGCTCACGACCGCCCCGCGGGCGCCATGCGATCCACCGGTGCCGTTGCCATAGCCTGGGCCGGAGGGCATATCAAACGAGCCCGCCTGCGCGATCGTAATCGGGCGGCCGTGATTATCCGATGCGGGCACGCCGTTGGGATCGCCGAAGCCGCCGGTTTGTACTTTCTGCGGCGCGGCCGCCATGGTTGGCGTAGCCGAGCTTCCCGTAGAGAACACATTCGTTTTGACCGGCGGCCGGGGGATCTGCGGTTTCACGTCCGGGAGAAGTTCTTTGGTGGTAGCCATCGTTACCTTAGGCGCCTGGTCCTCGGGAACTGGTGGCCTTTTCGACTGGACCAATTCTGACGGAACGCGCAGAGCTTCAGGCCGCGGCGTTACGGGTTCGGCGATCTCTAAAACAGGAACAGGAAAATTCTTGACCGGCGCCGGAGCCTGCGGAACCGGGGGCGGAGTGCTGACCAAACTGACGAAGTGGTAGTCGTGCACCGGTAACACAAGAACCTCCGGGTACACGATGGCAGCAAGCACGAAGAACGCCATCACCACCGACTGCACACCATAGCCGAGAACGAACCTCTGCCAACGGGTGCGAGGCTCGGGAAGAAGGCCTAGGGTCAATTGTGAAGCCTGGGAATCCATGTCCGGCACCTCATGTAGCTACCTGCTTAGCTGCTTGCCAAAAGAAGTGGTCAATCCCACGAACCAGCAACCACGCGACGTGGCGATAATACAAAGCAGCGCGCTCGGATCGGAAGCGAAGATAGGTTGCGACGGTGTGCGCCCCGGACCGTTTCAGGCCCTGCCTTACCGCCCCTCAAGACGGAAGACTAAAAGTCAAAGTGTTCCAACTCTTAACCTTGGGTGAGTTCTTTACAACTACCCACGTGGCTTAGCCAAGAGCAGTAAGTGTGGAGAGCTACTACTCATGGGTTAGTTGAGTCCAGTCTTCTCGGCTTGCCGGCGACCACCAGGTAGCGCGACGAACCGAACACCGCAAATGCCAGCAGCGGAAGCAACACCGTGGAAAACCCCGTGACCACTGGCATGCCGGCAATCTTGGTGTAGCCCAGCGCCTGATGTTTTGCCCTTGTGCCGTCGATACAATCCCGCTGGTAAACACTCCGGTGCGCTCCGCCGCATCGTCTTCTGTAGGGACATCCTCATGGCGCGCATCCCGGCGCAGCGTCAGCACGGGCATGGAGGTATCGTCGTTGTGCAACACTTCGTTTTGCGCCGCGTGGCGAATCAACTCCGCCATCGCCGGTCGGATCGCGGCGGCCGCTTCGGTTACGATCGCGCATTGCGTCGCGGCCGGCAGCGGAATGCCCAGGCTCTCCTCCAGGCTTTCCAATCGATTCCAAGGAAATCCACTTCCTTACAAAGCAGCGCGATCATGCTCGCCACCGTCGCGTCGTACTTCTGTTCCCCCACGCCTTCGGGAGCTCCACTCGATCTCACGCTACTACAAGTTCTTACCCGGCGAACAGCAGCAGGCTTTCCTCGAAAACCTGCGCGAGAAGGCGTCCTGAGAATGATTCGACCAAAAACCGCCTGCGTGCGGCTGGATCCTTTGTCGTATGAAAGCCTGCGCCAACAGATCGTGCGTCGCGACGGCTGGAGGTGTCAATCCTGTGGCACGATGTCGAACCTGGAAGTCCACCACAAACAGTTTCGCAGTCACTCCGGGCATGATTCAGAAGAAAACTTGATCACGCTGTGCACGGCATGCCACTCCAGAGTCCATCGCCGCTAAGGCCTTACCCTGACAGTAGGCGACACAACGCCGGACAGAGCGATGGCAGTCAGTTCCAGGCATAGCCCAAGTTTTGCCCAAGTTCTTGGTCGTGAGAAGCCACAGCTGAGACCGCGCATCAGCGCATCGCAATGCCTGGTCCTGAAAGTAAAGAAGATCGTGCAGCCAGATCCCCGGGCCGAATTCGCGGGTCGCGCTGCAAAGTGGCTGACGGGGAGCTGCCGCGGCTAATGAAGCAACACTAGGACTCGCAAGTCATCAACAGACCCGAGTGCAACGACTCCGCGTCTGCTCCAGTCTGCTCTCAGCAGATTGGATTGAACCCGGTCGCAATTGATCGACGGCAGGAACATCGTGGGCACGGACACTGCATAGCTGCGCCAAGTATCTGCAAGCTGACCTTGACAAAGCCCGGGCTCAGCGTAAACTTACGACTGATAGTCATTTATGGTTATCAGTCACTAATGATGAAAAATCATGCATCTCACTCTGTCGCTCTCGTTGAAGCTTTCGCTTCCGAAAGGCTGCCTCACTTGGCAGGCCTGGGACGCCGCCAGCGTCGCGCTGCTGAAACTCGTGTGCGCTTGTTCCGCTGTGCGCTCCAGCTTTTTGCCGAGCGCGGCTTTCCCAACGTCACGGTGGAAGACATCACCGAAACGGCGGATGTCGGCAAGGGTACTTTCTTCAACTATTTCGAGAGCAAGGATCACGTGCTGGGTGTAATGGCTGAAATTCAGCTCGGCAAGGTGAGAGAAGCCTTAACGCTGGCCGAATCTGGCAAACAGACCATTTACTCGGTGTTGCATCGTCTGTTCCTTCGCGTCGGGGAGGAACCTGGGCGCAGTCCCGACCTCGCCCGTGCCCTGATTTCCTCTTTTCTGGCGAGTGAGAGCGTTCGTGGGCTTATCGACCGCAACATGTCCGAAGGCCGCAAGATCGTTGCCCAGGTTGTGGCCACAGGGCAAAAACGCGGAGAGATCGACCCTCGCTTGAAAAAAGAAAAGGTTGCGACCCAGCTTCAGCAGACATTCATGGGAACACTCCTGCTCTGGTCGCTGCACGGTAAGCCTGCGCTCGAAACCTGGATCGAAGAAAGCTTTAAACATTTCTGGAGGGCAATCACCATCTCCGGTCAAGAGCAAAAGCAATGAACTGCAATCTTCGTACTGCCGTCATCCTGTCGCTAGCGATACCCATCTTTGGCGCGCTCAGCACAGCCCAGGAACTAACGCCCTACCACCTCACGTTACGCGATGCCATTCAGAAGGCGCTGCAGGCCAACCTCAACGTGCTCGTCGCCGACACTCAGGTCGAGGAAGCCGAGGGCACTCGCATGCGGCGCTTATCGGCCGCGTTGCTTCCGCGAGTGCGGGTGCAAAGCTACGCCAACTATCAGAACCGCTCCCTCAGTGCCTTCGGGATCACGGCCCCTAGCTTCCCCGCTGTCATCGGACCGTTTTCCAATTACGATTTTCGCTTCTATGCGGATCAGAACATTGTCGATCTTCAGAGTTATCGCGGCTGGAAAGCCAGCGAACGTGCCCTGGATGTCAGCAAAATGGATTACCAGGATGCGCGCGATCTCATCATCCGTGCCGTTGCCAGCCTCTATCTTAACGCCCAGTCTGCCGCGGCCCGCGCCGATGCTGCCCAATCCCGGGTGACCGACTCAGATGTTTTGTACAAACTGGCAAAAGATAAGCACGATGCTGGGACTGCAACGGGCGTGGACGTACTGCGATCGCAGGTACAGCTTGCGAATGACAAGCAGGCTCTGCTGGTTGCGCAGAATCAATACAAACAATCGCTGCTTGCCCTCGCACGCAATCTGGGCATGAGGCCGAGCACACCTTTGGAACTCGCCGAGTCGCTCCGCTATCAGCCCTTAGAGCCACTTCAGGCCGAGAGTCTTGTGCCTTCGGCACTCCTCCTGCGCCCCGACTACTTATCGCTTGCCACCCAGCGCCTGGGGCTGGTCGAGCAGCAACGCGCCAGTCGTGCCCGCTACTATCCGAAGCTCAGCATCAACGGGAACTATGGCGGACTTGGCCGCAGCATTGGAGGCGTACAGGGCATAGGCGTTATTCAAGGCCAGATCGACTTTACGGTATTTGATCGCGACCGCAGCGGCGAGGCGGAGGAACTTGCCAGCCGTGTTAAGCGCATCGACGATCAAATCGCTGATTTGCGTCGCGGCGTCGAAGAGGACATTCACGACGCGCTGCTAAATCTCGAGTCCGCGGCGGAACAGGTCGCTGTCGCCAAAGAGGGGCAGGATCTCGCGCAGCGTGAACTCGAACTAGCACAGGATCGTTTCCAGTCGGGTACGACCAATAACGTTGAAGTGGTCACCGCCCAGGACGAACTTGCCCGCGCACAGGAAAACTACATTCTTGCCGTCTCCAGCCATACTGATGCGAAATTCGCGCTGGCGCGGGCCGTTGGTGACACGGAGAAGAACATTGGACAGTATCTGGGCAATCCGTAAGCAGTTTGTCGACCGGGCTGTGATCCATGGCCATGGAGCTAACTTTCGCGCCCCACGAGGTTTGAAGCTATGAAGCGACGTACACCTGTTCTGATCCTGCTGGCTGCAGTGATCGCTGCCGGCGTTTATTACCCGCGTCTGACCAAGAAGTCCGGACCCGAGAACCAACTGACGCTCTCGGGCAATATCGAAGCGCACGAAAGCCTGGTGAGCTTCAAGGTCCAGGGACGCATCGTCGATCTGCCGGTCGAGGAAGGCCAATCGGTTGAACGAGGTGCCTTGCTTGCCCGCCTGGATGATGCCGATTACCTGCAGAAGGTTCGGATCGACGAGGCCACGGTTCACGTGCGCGAATCCAATCTCGCGCTGACGCTCGCTGGAACTCGCGAACAGGAAGTAAAGGCATCGCAGCAAACCATGCTCGATGCACAAGCCGATCTACAGGAAAAGAAGCTCGACTATGACCGCGCTCAGCGCCTCTTCAGCAAAGATGAAGTCTCTGCCCAGGACCGCGACCTCGCCGATACCGCCCTGAAACGCGCGCAAGCAACGTTCCGGGCCGCTGAGCAGCGTTATAACGAAGCCGTCGAGGGGAGCCGCAAAGAAGATATCGTGATCGCTCGCGCCAACCTCAGGGAGGCCCACGCCAATTTGGGTTTATCGCGAGTCAACCTGGACTACACAACCCTCAGCGCGCCCTCCAACGGTGTGATCACTGTGCGCCAGGCTGAACTCGGAGAGGTCGTCGTACCTGGTACTCCGATCGTCACTCTTGCTGACCTCGATCACATCTGGTTGCGCGCGTATATCGCCGAAACCGATCTGGGCCGCATCCGCTGGGGCCAGGAAGCAACCGTCACCACGGATACCTATCCCGGCAAGCAGTACCGCGGACGCGTCTCATTCATCTCCTCAAGCGCCGAATTTACGCCCAAGAGCGTTCAGACCTACAAAGAACGCGTCACGCTCGTCTATCGCATCAAGATCGACATCGACAATCCCAATCACGAACTCAAACCTGGCATGCCTGCGGACGCTCACATCGATCTCGCCGCAGCCAGCCCAAACGCGCGCCAGCAGGACGTTGCGCCGCAGAAGTATAAGTAATGACCGAGCAACCCCAATCCGCAATTATCGCCGAAGGACTTACGAAGAGCTTTCCCGGCGTGCGCGCGGTGGATCACCTGAGCTTTGATGTGAGTTCTGGAGAAATCTTCGGCCTGGTGGGTCCTGATGGCGCCGGGAAGACGACAACCCTGCGCATGCTCGCGGGCATCATGCCGCCCGATGAAGGGGCAGCCAGTGTCGCTGGCTCTAATGTTGTTCACGATCCCGAAGGTGCTAAGCACCATCTCAGCTACATGCCGCAGCGCTTCGGGCTTTATGAAGATCTCACTGTCGATGAAAATATCCGCTTCTACGCCGACCTGTTCGGAGTGAGAAAGGCTGAGCGCAAAGAGCGTTCCACCCAACTGTTACAGGCAGCCGGCATGAGAGAATTCCGCAAGCGTCTGGCCGGGAAGCTTTCCGGTGGCATGAAGCAAAAGCTAGGTCTGGTCTGCGCGCTCATTCATCGACCCAAGGTAATCCTGCTGGATGAGCCGACCACGGGCGTTGATCCCGTTTCGCGGCGCGACTTCTGGCGCATCCTTTATGAACTCGCCTCGGAGGGTGTGGCGATCCTCACCTCGACAGCTTACCTGGACGAAGCGGAGCGCTGTCATCGCGTCGCCTTACTCCATCAGGGTAAGCTGCTCTTCTGCGACACGCCTACAAATCTCAAGGCCAGGTTGGGCAAAGGCGTGTTGTCTGTCACTTCGTCTGATCCACGCAGATTGCGTGACCAACTCGAGCACGCGATTGGGATCTCCAGTCTGGTGCTGACCGGCGACGGCCTGCACGTTGTGGTTGACGATGCAGCCCGCCGCATCCCCGAATTCGAGGCCCGGTTGAACAGCGCGTATGTTCCATTCGGCACCATTCAACAAGTCGTTCCCTCGATCGAGGACCTTTTCGTCGATGCGGTTAGCAGTGGAGCGTCAGTCCGTGCCTGAGATCAACAATTCTGTCGTCATGGAGGATTTGGTCAAGCGGTTCGGCGATTTTGTCGCTGTCGATCGCATCAATCTCGAGATTCGCAAAGGTGAAGTGTTTGGCTTTCTCGGACCGAACGGTGCCGGCAAGTCCACCACCATCCGCATGCTTTGCGGTCTGCTGACGCCCACATCCGGACGCGCCCAAGTTGCCGGATATGACGTGAGCCGTGAACCTGAATCTGTGCGCCAGAACATTGGTTACATGTCGCAAACGTTCTCTCTCTACAACGATCTCAAGGTGATCGAAAACATACGCCTGTTTGCTGGTCTCTATAGCGTGCCCGCAAACCGACTCAGAGAACGAATCGAATGGGCGCTGGGGATGGCGAACCTCAAAGGCCAGGAGAATCTGATTACCGCTACGCTTCCCGGCGGGTGGAAGCAACGTCTCGCCCTGGGCTGCGCGGTGTTGCACAAACCGCCCGTCGTCTTTCTCGATGAGCCCACTTCCGGCGTCGACCCTATCTCGCGGCGCCAGTTCTGGGACCTTATTCACCACATGGCAGAGGAGGGCGTGACCGTCTTCGTAACCACGCATTACATGGAAGAGGCGGAATACTGCAACCGTCTCGCGCTCATCTTTCGCGGACAAATCGTCGCCCTAGGCACGCCTTCCGAACTGAAGCAGAAATCGATGAAAGGCGAACTGCTCGCGGTCGAGTGCGAGCCGCTTGGCAGCGCGGTGGAAGTTCTGCAGTCCGCTCCGGATGTGATCGACGCTGCGGTTTTCGGCAACGCTCTGCACCTGGTTGTACGGGATGCTACCGCTGCGATCCCGCAAGTTAAGAAGTATCTGTCGGATCGCAGCATCATGGTTGGCCGCGTCGAGAAGATACATCCCAGCCTGGAAGACGTTTTTGTTTCTCTTACAACTGCGAGCGGTTCGGGAAAGGAATGGAAGGCATGAGCTTCACTCGCTTTCTGGCCGTGGCCCGGAAAGAGGTCGTCCAGATCCTCCGCGACTCGCGCAGTCTGATCATTGTCGTGATCATGCCGGTGATTCTGGTGCTCTTGTTCGGTTACGGTGTCAATCTCGATCTCAAGGGCCTGCCCGTTTACGTGTACGACCGCGACGGCAGCCAGCAGAGCCAGGATCTGTTGAAGCGCTTCCAGGCCAGCGCGTATTTCGACGTTGTGCGGGTTGTGAACGATTATCCCGCGCTGGCACGCTCGCTGGACGACGGCCACGCCAAAATAGGGATTGTTATCCCGTGGGATTTCTCTCAGCGTCTGCACGACGGCCGCCCTGCCCAGGTACAGGCGCTCGTCGATGGTAGCGATGACAATACCGCTAACGTTCTCATTGGCTACTCGCAAGCCGTTGTTCAAGGCTATTCGTCGGACATCCAACTCGAGTGGCTTCGCACCCGCGGCAAACTTGTCCAGCCTGCTCCTGTCAGTGTTGAAACGCGCACCTGGTACAACGAGGATCTGGAGAGCAGCGCATTCATTGTTCCCGGCGTGCTTGCCCTGGTCATGTCGGTAATCGGAGCGTTCCTCACTTCGCTCACGATAGCGCGCGAATGGGAACGCGGCACCATGGAGCAGTTGATTTCAACTCCGGTCACGCCGGCTGAAATCATGCTAGGAAAGCTCGTGCCCTATTTCATCATCGGAATGTTCGACGTCATCATCTGCGCCCTGATCGCCATCTACTGGTTCCAAGTTCCCTTCCGAGGTTCTTTTCTGACCCTGCTCGTGAGCTCCGCCATGTTTCTGGTGGTCGTGCTTTCGCTCGGATTCTTCATCTCCGTGATCGCTGGAAGTCAGCTCGCGGCGAGTCAGATCGCGCTGCTCATCACTTTCCTTCCAGCTTTTCTGTTGTCCGGATTTCTCTATGCGATTGAGCAAATGCCCCTAGTGCTGCAGTGGATCACTCGCATCCTGCCAGCGCGCTACTACGTCTCGGTGTTGAAGAAGATCTTTCTCAAGGGGACGCCCACGGCTTTGCTCTACCCCGACCTGGTTCCCCTGGCCGTATTCACACTCGTGCTGGCAGTGCTCGCCACCCGCGCATTCCACAAGAGGCTGGCGTAAGGAGACGATGAGCGATGCTGGCGCGCCTGAAACAGATGTTGATCAAAGAGTTCATCCAGGTCTTCCGCGACAAGCGCACCCGTTTCGTGCTGTTCGGCCCGCCGATCATCCAGATGCTGGTCTTTGGATACGCTGCCACCTTCGAGATTCATCACGTTCCAACGGTTGTGCTCGATCTCGACCACAGCCAGGAGAGCCGCGAACTGATCTCTCGCTTTACTTCGAGCCCATATTTCGACGTGCAACACCAACTGACGGACTACCGCCAGATTGGCGATCTCATCGACCAAGGAAAAGCTACCGTTGGTCTTGAGATCAATGCCGGTTTCGCCCAGAACCTGCGTAAAGGTCAGACCGCGCCGCTGCAAGTGATCGTCGACGCGACCAATTCGAACACCGCCCTGATCGCTTCGGGCTATGTCACGCAGATCGCAGTCGGCTTCTCCCAGGACTACCAGCAAGACCGCATCTACCGCATCTCACCGCAAATGATCGAGGCAATCCCCTCGGTGCAGCTCGCGCAGCGGCCGTGGTACAACCCCGACCTAAGGAGCCGCTGGTTTTTCGTGCCCGGAATAATCGGCAGTCTTACTCTCGTGCTCGTGGTTACTCTGACGGCTTTTGCCGTGGTTCGCGAACGCGAGATCGGCACTCTCGAGCAGATCATGGTGACGCCCATCCACCCGGCCGAGTTTATCCTCGGCAAGACGCTGCCGTTCTTTCTGATTGGCCTCTTCGATGTTTCGCTAATTGGCACCGTAGGAACGCTGTGGTTCCAGGTTCCATTTCGTGGTCAGATTCTGGTATTGCTCGCGGGCGCGATTCTTTTCTTGCTGTGCATGTTAGGTGTTGGCCTGTTGATTTCGACCGTCTCGTCCACCCAGCAACAAGCGATGGTGACCTCCTTCTTCTTCATTATGCCCGCCATCACCTTCTCCGGCTTCGGATTCCCCATCAGCACCATGCCGCAGTGGCTGCAATATCTCACCTACCTCAGCCCGCTACGCTATTTTCTGGTCGTGCTCCGCGGCACGTATCTGAAAGGTGTTGGCATGGAGATCCTCTGGCCCCAGATGCTCGCCATGGCCACCTTGGGAATCAGCCTGCTCACCATTGCTATCCTGCGTTTCCACAAAGCACTCGACTAAAGGTCCAACACCTTTCCACGGGGGCTCGGAATCCGTGCCGGGTTGCCTGACTCTAAACGGAGTCTGGGGCGCTTTCGTCTGTGTGTTCTTGCCAACGTAGTCTGCAAGTCGCCGTGTGCGGTGGCGACGCCAACGCTTCAAGCGGCAGGTCGGCTTCGAAGAGGTCGGGACTTGGTTTCCGCGTCGGCAACCGCGAAGCATGCGTCTTGCTGTCCGTGTGCATAGCGCAGAGTCGGTATTCGTGACCGTGATCGTCCACTTCCAAGTAGTCGGCCACTTGCTCGCAGCCTTTGCGATCACACAGCACGATCACGTTTAGCGGATGATGAAGTTGGAAGAACTCCATGCGTAATTCTAAGTTGACCGCATTTGCGGCTACAAGCCAAACCGTGCAGGCCATGATTAAAATTTTGTTAAATGGGGGACTGGGAACTTCGCGTAACTGAAGGGAGCCATTATTTCACCAGTTGAGATTTGTTAGTCGGTGCACAGCAGCCGCGCGACCGCCGCCAATCCCGCGCTCCCGTCTGGCGCAACGGGGTCCGCACGTTTCTTGGGGGTCCTGAAAGACGCAGAGGTCCTTCACTATCCCATCAGCCCTGCAGCAAGGCGGCTTTGAGGCGCGCCGGGGTCATGGGCAGTTGCCGCAGGCGAGCGCCCGTGGCGTCAAAAATGGCGTTGGCCACAACCGCTCCTGTAGTGACAATCGGTGGCTCCCCGCAACCCGACGCCGGCGTTTCCGGATTCTCGATCAGAATGGTCTCGATCCTCGGCAACCAGGAAAAACGCGGAATCTGATAAGTGTCGAAGTTGCGGTCGAGCACGGCACCATCCTTGAAGCGTACTTCCTCAGCCAGGGCGTAACCCAGGCCCATGGTGATACTACCTTCCATTTGCTGGCGCGAGCCATCGGGATTCACAGTAACGCCCTGATCCTGGGCGCAGACGACCCGCTTCACATTTACATTCCCGGTGCTTTTGTTGACCGCGACCTCGGCCACAGTCGCGACGTACGTGCCCGAGTAAATCGCGCAGGCGAGGCCGAAGCCGCGACCACTCGGTGCCGATGCCGGCTTCCAGCCGAACTGCCCAGTCGCCGCGAGCAGCACACGCCTCATGCGGGGATCGCTCAGGTGTGAGAGGCGGAATTCAAGCGGGTCCCGGCCCAGTTTGCTGGCGAGGGTGTCGATGTGCGATTCGCGGGCGAACGTGTTGGTATTTACCGAGGGCGCCCGCCATGGCCCGACCGCGAAGGGGTGTAGCCCGGGAGGGTTTTCCCCGCTCCACCCGCCGGATGATTGCGTGCGTTGATGGGGGATGTCATAGAACGGCTGGGCCTCGCGCTCGCCGGCGCAATACACACGGTAATCCCATAGCACGAGTTTTCCGGCGTTGTCCGGTCCCGAGCGAATCTTCACGACGGCAGCGGGCCGGAAAGTGTCGTAGAAGAACTCCTCGGCACGGTCCCAGACCACCTGCACCGGCTTACCAGTGATCTTGGCCAGGCGCGCCGCTTCCATGGCTTGTCGGGAAGCGCTTTTGCCGCCGAAGCCGCCCCCTACATAAGGAGTGATGACCCGCACGTTTTCCGGCGCGAAGCCGACGGCTTGCGCGAGCTGCTGGCGGACGGAGAAGGGGGTCTGCGTGCTCGCCCACACCGTCAACTTGCCGTCTTCGATGGCGGCAACTGCGGAGTGTGTCTCCATCGCGGCATGGGCCACGTAGCTGTTCAGATAAGTTTCTTCGACTACACGCGTGGTGAGTTTTTCTCCTTCCGCCAGGCTTCCTTTCTCGCCCACCATCTGTAGCGGCGCCGCGGCTTTGAGCAGGTGGTCGAAAATCGTGTGATCATCCTCACTTGGCTGGGGAGCTTCGAATCGAGCTCGGATGAGTCCCAACGCCCGGTCGGCGATGTCGGGTTGCTCGTGGAGCACGGCAATCATTTCGCCGTCGCGAATAACACGAACGCCGGGAACTTTCTCGGTGGCTGCGGTGTCGAGCTCTTTCAGTGTGGCGCCGTGCGCCGGCGGCCTGAGCAGGCGCGCGTGCAGCGTGCCCGGCGGAGTCATATCTGCGGCGTATCGGGCTTTACCAGTCACCTTTTCCAGAGCATCTTTGCGCCGCTGTGCCTTTCCGATGACGGTGAAGGCCGAGACGGGCTTCACGGGCACCTTTTCGAGATGGCGTTCGATCCGCTTACCTTCAACCAACCTGGCGTAGGAGACACGCTTGTGCTCGTCCTGTGCAAACGTCACCACGCCATCCTTCACGCGCAAGTGATCCACCGAGGACAGATGGAGGTAATCAGCGGACATCTGCAACAGCACGGCTCGGGCCTCGGCAGCCGCAGCCCGCAACACGGGTCCGAACTGCCGAATGGTGAGCGAACCGAAAGTGCCCATATCCCAGGGGCACAGGTCGGTGTCGCCCATGACCATGTCCACCGAATCGAAGGAGACGTCGAGTTCTTCGGCAACCAGTTGTGCCAGAGCGGTCTTCGACCCCTGCCCCAATTCCACCTTACCAACGAAACAGCTGACCCCGCCATCGCCGCCGATGCGAAGATAGGCGTTGAAATCGGTAGGATAACTGGGCCGTCCCGGAAGACGTGACGGTTCCTGGAAAGCGGCCATCGGGTCCGTGGCGAAGAAGACGAAGAGCCCGGCGCCTGCCAGTTGGAGAAACTCGCGCCGACTGACTCCGGCGCCCATGTCGGCAGCAATCTCGACGGTTTCATCCCAATCGTCCCCGTGCATTAGGCACCTCCTTTCGCCGAGCCTGCTGCCTCCAAGATGGCGTCCACGATGCGCGTGTGAGAGCCGCAGCGGCAGAGGTTATCGTCGAGGTGCCGGATGATTTCTTCCCGGGTTGGGTGCGCTCTCTTGAGGAGGAGCGCATAGGCTTTGACAATCATCCCCGGCGTGCAGTAACCGCACTGAAAGGCGTGGTGATTGAGGAAGGCTTCCTGGATTGGGTGCAGGTGCCCCTCCCTGCTCAAACCCTCGATGGTCAGCACGTGCTTTCCGGCAATCTCCTTAACCGGGGTGACGCACGACGGCACGGCCTCGTCGTTCACGATTACTGTGCAAGATCCGCACAGGGCGGCGCCACAGCCGAACTTTGTACCGGTGAGCCCGAGGTCATAACGCAACACCCAGAGAAGCATGCGGTCATCGTCGACGGTCAGTTGCACCGGCTTGCCATTCAACGTGAAGGAAATGCTTCGCCGCATCGCCATCTCCCCTCTCGACGCGTGAGTTGTTTCGGTTCGTCTACGTATAGCACCGCTGTTGTCCCAACTACTGTGACGATTGGCTCACTCGAAGGTGATGGCCGACCGTCCTATGGCCGGATAATTGCCTCGGCTAAAACCGACGAAGCGGGCGTCTACACCCTGCAAATCGAACATCAGCAGGCCGTCGCCGGCGATTTGCAGATCAACATCACTGCTCTTGGTTTTGCCGCTGTCAGCTACCCACTCGATTTTTCTCGGTCCGCCCGCGTGAACTGGTCCGTCCGCCTGGAGATTGCCGCTGCGTCCGAACAAGTCCATGTGGAAGCCAAGAGCCTGCCCTTTCAAGACCAGCTCGACATGAGCGAAGTGCGCGAAAGCTCAGCAAAGGACGTTGGCGAAGCGCTCACCGCCGTGGATGGCATCTTTAAAATCCGCCAAGGCGGCATTGCCCACGACGTGGTCGTGCGCGGATTCCAGCAGAACAGCGTCAATGTCTTGATTGATGGGGCGCGCATCTACGGCGCATGCCCCGGCCACATGGACCCCGTCGTCCAGCACGTGGACTTCGCCGAAGTCGAGCACGTGGAAATTGTCAAGGGCGCCTTCGATATCGCCAGCTCGGGCAGCCTCGGCGCCGAACTTCGCGTCGTCACCAAAACGGCGAGAAACACCTCCGCAGTTTCTTGCATGGGCGTGTTGCAGGTCACGAAGAAGCGTGACAGGCGTCACCGCGCAGCAGCCATTTGGCACTCATTATCAAAAAACGTTTTCGCAGGACCGTGTGGATAGGCTGGTGGCATCGTATGAGCCCGGATCTCGCGATGATCAGCGATGGAAAGAAGTTCATGTGGGATGGGCAGCTCTACGACAACAGAGAAGAAGCGTCACGCGCAGGGGAGTCATATCAGGACGAGAACTTTGAGATTCGGATGGTGGAGGAAGGTGGGAAGTTCCTGGTGTACACCAGGAGGGTCGTCAAGGAAGTCGTAGTCACTGCGCAGTAGCGGGCAGCCTCGGTAGAGGTGGCAAATGGCAGCAGGCATGTTGCCGGTTCAGAGCGATCCGAAACTGCTGGCCGACATTCGGCGGTATGGGAAGTTCGACCCCACGGGCTGCTATCAGTGCGGAAGCTGCACCATCTCCTGTGAGCTGGTCCCGGACTTCGCCAGCATTCCCCGAAAAAGCATACGCTACGCTCTTCTGGGGCTGAGAACACCGCTCCTCGCAAACCTCGAGCCCTGGATCTGCCACGACTGCGGCGATTGCTCCATCGTCTGCCCGCGCCAGGCGGAGCCCAGGATTTCCATGGCTACGCTGCGGCGCTTCCTCAGCGGCCAGTATGAACGGACGGGCATGGCGTCCAAGCTCCTCACGTCCCGGGCGTGGTACTTTGGCTCGTTGGCCTCCGCTGCGGTGCTCGTCGTGCTGCTGATCCTCTGCTATCACCTGTGGTATGTGGGACTGCCCTTGTCCGGCCTTGCCACGCCGCTCGGGTTGGAACACATGTTCCCCATCATGACGTATTACACGCTCACGGTGATGCTCTTTCCGCTGCTTCTCCTAGCATCCCGCGTCCACCGCGTCTGGCGGCTCACCATGGGCGGGCAACAGCCGCGCATCCCATTCTCTGTTTATGTCGAGGAGGCGTGGATGTACGTGTACCAATCGGTGACTCACTCGCTGATGAGGAAGTGTCCGGAAAGAGGCCGGTGGCTGGGGCATTGGATCCTCGCCCTGGGCACGGTCATGATGCTGACCATCAAGGTCTTCGCTCTGCGGTGGTTTCAAACCGACAACATTTATCCCTTGTACAACCCGCAGCGCTGGCTGGGATACATGGCCGTCGGCTTCATCTTCTACGGCGTCGGCGACATCCTCATAGGACGGGTGCAGGCGAAGAAGGAAATCTACAAGGAAACGCGGCCGGAGGATATGGTCTTCCCCACCCTGCTCCTGCTAACGGCGTGCAGCGGACTCTCCGCACACATCTTCAGGTATGCAGGCTTGGAGCTCGCTGCTCACTTCACGTATGCCCTGCACGTGATCATCGCCACGCCGATGCTGGTGGTAGAGATGCCGTTCGGCAAGGCGGCACACATGATCTATCGTCCGCTGGCCTTGTACTTCCAGGCGGTCAAGGAGCGGGCCGCACAGCCAGCGCCCGCCGGGGAGGCCATCGGCCATGTCGTCGTCTGAACCGCTCCAGCCCCATCCAGTCGGTGCGGCACTGGTCGTTGGCGGTGGTGTCGGCGGCATGCAGGCCGCGCTGGATCTCGCCCACGGCGGCATCAAGGTGTATTTGGCCGAACACGGCCCTGCCATCGGCGGGGTCATGTCTCAACTGGACAAGACCTTTCCCACCAATGACTGCGCCATGTGCACCATGGCCCCGCGGTTGGTCGAGGTCGGCCGCCACCGCGACATAGAAGTCCTCCCTCTGAGCGAGGTGCAAAGCGTCCGGGGAAATCCCGGGAATTTCACCGTCACTCTCGCCCGGCAACCGCGCTTCGTGGATGAAGCCAAGTGCACTGGCTGCGGAATGTGCGTCTCGAATTGTCCCACCCGCAACCATGTACAGCCCTTGCTCAGTCCTCCGTTCGAGCTGGAGTCGGCTCTCCGCGAAACCCTCGCCACCATCATCACTCGCCACAAGAGCCGACAGGGACCGCTGATGCCCATTCTTCAGGAGGCCAACGCCACCCTCAACTATTTCCCCGAGAACGTTCTGCGCTACATCTCGCAGGAGACCGGCTATCCTCTCGCTCACATTTATCGCATTGCGACTTTCTACAGCGCCTTCAGCGTGGTGCCCCGCGGCAAGTACGTGATTAACGTCTGCATGGGCACCACCTGCTATGTGCGCGGAAGCCAACGACTGATGGACAAGGTTAGCGAAACGCTTGCCATCAAGGAAGACGAAACAACGCCAGACATGAAGTTCACTCTCAAGAGCGTTCGCTGCATTGGATGCTGCGGCCTTGCTCCCGCCCTCATGGTGAGCAACGAGGTTTACGGCAAGCTGGCGCGGAAAGACATCCCGGACATCGTGCGGAAATGCCGAGAGGCGGCGTAGCATGCCCAGGCTCACCCAAGAACAGCTCCGGGAGAAGCGAGAGGCTGCCAGAACGCAGGTCCGCCCCGGCAACGGTGCGTTTAAGGGGAAGATTACGGTCCACATGGGCACCTGCGGGATTGCTGCCGGGGCGCGGCCGGTATTAGCAGCGGTACGTGAGGAACTCGGAAAGATACCCACCAGCGGCATCGTTCTCACGACGAGCGGATGTGCCGGGTTGTGCTCACGCGAGCCGATGATCACCGTGGAGCTGTTGAACGCTCCTCCGGTGAAATATGGAGAGCTCACCCCGGAAAAAGTCCGACAGATTCTCGCCAAGCACGTCGTGGACGGAACTCCGGTCATGGAGTACGCCATCGACAGCGGTTCGGAATTCTTCAAGAAACAGGTTCTCCTCGTCCTGAAGAACACGGGAATCATCGATCCTGAGAGGATTGAGGACTACCTGGCCCGGGACGGCTATGTCGCGCTGGAAAAGACTCTTACGTCCCTGACCCCGGAGGCCGCGATCGAGGAGGTCACGCGCTCGGGCCTGCGGGGCCGTGGCGGTGCGGGATTCCCTACCGGCATCAAATGGAAAGTGTGCCGCGGAGAGAAAAGGACTCCGAAGTACATCATCGGGAATTGCGACGAGGGAGACCCGGGGGCCTACATGGACCGGAGCCTCCTGGAATCCGACCCCCATGCCATCGTCGAGGGGATCACTATCGCCGCCTACGCCATCGGGGCGTCCCGCGGCTATGTGTACGTGCGGAGCGAGTACCCCCTGGCCATCCAGCGGCTACAGGGGGCCATCACCCAGGCCCGCGAGTACGGCTTGCTGGGGGAGAAGATCCTCCACTCCGGTTTTGATTTTGATGTCGAGATTCGCGAAGGGTCGGGCGCCTTCGTCTGCGGTGAAGAGACCTCCCTGATTCATTCCATCGAGGGAGAGAGCCCCGAACCCAGGCAACGGCCTCCCTTTCCTGCGCAGGTGGGTCTCTGGGGCTGTCCCACGGTCATCAACAACGTCGAGACCCTGGCCAACGTTCCCGTGATCATCAACCGGGGCGCGGAGTGGTATGCCGGCATCGGAACCGCCACCAGCAAGGGCACCAAGATCTTCTCCCTGGTGGGGAAAATCAACAACACCGGCCTCATTGAGGTCCCCATGGGCATTACCCTGCGGGAGATCATCTACGAGATCGGCGGGGGCATTCCCGACAACAAGCCATTCAAGGCGGTGCAGACGGGTGGCCCTTCGGGCGGTTGCATCCCCAGCAGCCTCATTGATCTCTCCATTGATTACGAGAGCCTGAAGGAAGCGGGCGCGATGATGGGGTCCGGCGGGATGATTGTCATGGATGAAGACACCTGCATGGTGGATGTCTCTAAGTTCTTCATCCAGTTCACCAATGACGAGTCCTGCGGCAAGTGCAGCGCGTGCCGGGATGGGAGTGCAGCGCTTCTTGAGGTCTTGACGCGAATCTCGAACGGGGAGGGGCGCCAGGGCGATGTGGAATTCCTCGAAGAGCTGGGGCCGGCCGTCAAGGATGCCTCCATGTGTGGGCTCGGCCAGACTCTGCCCAACCCAGTCCTGTCCACCCTGAGGCACTTCAAGGACGAGTATCTTGCGCACATCAACGACAAGAACTGTCCGGCGAAGATCTGCAAACCCCTTATCAAGTACTATATCGATCCCGACAAGTGCCCCGGTTGCCTCTTATGTTTCAAGAATTGTCCGGCCGAGGCCGTGAAGGGAGAATCGAAGCACATTCACGTGATTGACCAGGCCATCTGCACCAAGTGCGGCGAGTGCCTGGACGTCTGCCCCCCAAGAATTTCGGCGGTCGTCAAACTCTCGGGGAAGGAAGCCCAGGAACTCCAGTCGCTGGCCGCGCCGGTCCCGGTTAAAGAGTGGAGGGCGCGGAGAGCTCAGGAGACAGCAACGGGAACCAGACACTAGCAAGGTCGAGAAGGAAAATGCCGAGCCTCACCATCAACAACACGCCAGTGGAGGTCGCAGAAGGGACCAGACTTCTCCAGGCCATAGAAAAGGCCGGAGTCAATATCCCCACCCTCTGCCATCACAAGGCGCTGACTCCGTATGGCGCCTGCCGGCTGTGCGTGGTCGAGGTGCAGGCTCCCGGCAGGCCATCCACGGTGCAGGCCTCCTGTTCCTATCCCGCCTTGGACGGGATCAGCGTCTTAACCCATAGCGAGAGGGTCACGCGGACACGGCGCATTGTGGCCGAGCTTCTCCTGGCGCGCTGTCCCGACGCCGAGGCTGTCAGACGCATCGCCGCGGAGCTGGGAGTTAGAGATACACGGATCAAGAAGAAGAACGACGACTGCATCTACTGTGGCCTGTGCGTCCGCATGTGCGAGGAACGGATGGGAAGGGCCGCTATCGGCTTCACCGGCAGGGGACCAAAGAAAAAACTGCAGGCGCCCTTCGGCAAACACAATTCGGTCTGTTGGACCTGCGGGGCATGCAATTTCATCTGCCCTACCGGGAAACAGGTTTCGGCCCTGGCCACGGCGGCGCCTTTCGTGCCAATTCTCAACGCTTTCAACATGGGGCTCGATCCGAGGCCCGCCACCTACATCCCGTACCCGCAGGCCGTTCCCAACAAAGCCGTGATCGATCATGACTCCTGCATCCATTTGAATTACGACGCCTGCGGAATCTGCCAGGAAGTGTGCGAGGCCAAGGCAATCGATTATGAACAGAAACCGGAAACCCTTGAGCTTAACGTGGGGGCCATCGTCCTCGCCCCCGGCTACGAGATCTTCGACGCCCGGTTAAAGAAGGACCTGGGCTATGGCCGCTTCCCCAATGTGCTCACGGCTCTGGAGTTCGAGCGGATTCTGTCCGCCTCCGGACCCTACTCCGGCCATGTGCGCCGACCCTTCGACCGGCAGGAGCCGAAGCGGATTGCCTTCCTGCAGTGCGTTGGTTCGCGAGATTTCGACCGCGACTACTGTTCCTCCGTCTGCTGCATGTATGCCACCAAAGAAGCCATCATCGCCAAAGAACATCTCGGCGAGGATCTCCAGTGCGACATCTTCTTCATGGACCTGCGCGCCTTCAGCAAAGGGTTTGAACAGTATTACCGCCGTGCCCAGGAATTGGGCGTCCAGTATATCCGCTGCCGCGTGCCTGTAGTCGAGGAAGTACCCGGCACCAGGAACCTCATCATCAAGTACCCAGCCGAAAACGACAGAAGGGTCTCGCAAGAGTATGACCTGGTCGTCCTGTCGGTGGGCATGCAGCCTCCCAAAGAGGTGAAGGCGATCGCCGAACGGTTTGGCATCGCGCTCAACCCGTTCAGCTTCTGCAGGACGTCCGTGTTTCGACCTGCTGAATCCTCCCGGGAAGGGATCTATGTGGCGGGCCCGTTTGCGGAGCCCAAGGACATCCCGGAAACCGTCATGCAGGCGTCGGCAGCGGCAGCGCAAGTGTTTTCGCTCCTCAGGGACGGCCGGGGGACGTTGATTACACCCAAGGTATATCCGGTAGAGAGAGACGTGACCGGAGAGGAGCCTCGCATCGGAGTCTTTGTCTGTCACTGCGGAACGAACATCGCCGGCGTAGTCAATGTCCCCGCCGCCGTGGAGTATGCGAAGACGCTGCCCGGCGTGGTGTACGCGGAAAACAATCTCTACACATGCTCTAATGACACTCAGGAACGGATCAAGGGCAAGATCGCCGAATACAATCTGAATCGGGTAGTGGTAGCCTCCTGCACCCCCCGAACGCACGAGCCTCTGTTCCGCAACACGCTGGCGGAGGCCGGCCTCAATCCCTACCTGTTTGAGATGGCCAACATCCGCGACCAGTGCTCATGGGTCCACATGCAGGAGCCAGAGAAGGCCACCGAGAAATCCAAGGACCTAGTGAGGATGGCGGTGGCCAAGGCAAGGCTGCTGGAGCCGCTCGCCCGGAGGTCGGTCAGAGTCAACAAGTCGGCCCTGGTCATCGGTGGCGGGCTTGCCGGCATGACCGCCGCCCTTTCGCTCGCACATCAGGGATTCGACGTTCACCTGGTCGAGAAGCAGAACGAACTCGGCGGGAATCTGAAGCACATCCATTACCTGCTGAACGGGGACCAACCGCAAGCCGAGCTGAGTCGACTGCAGGAGGAGATCAGCCGCAACGACAGAATCTGTGTCTACACCGGAGCCACGCTCGAGAAGATCGAGGGCTCAATCGGCGACTTTAAGACTACCTTTGTGGTTGGCTGCCAAACCACCGTGGTCACGCACGGTGTGATCATCGTTGCTACCGGAGGGCGGGAGCACCAGCCCAAGGAGTACCTGTATGGCCAGGACGAAAGGGTGATGACGCAGCGAGAACTCGAAGAACGTCTCGCTGGCGGCGATGGCTTCCTGGTCCCGAACGGAACGCCGTCGACGGTGGTGATGATCCAATGTGTCGGTTCGCGCGACAGTGAACGGCCATACTGTTCGCGGGTGTGCTGCGCCGAGGCGATCAAGAATGCACTGCGGATAAAAGCACACTCGCCGCAAACGCATGTTTACGTCCTCTACCGCGACATCCGTACCTATGGCTTCAAGGAAGAGTACTACACCCGGGCGCGGCAGCTAGGCGTCGCATTCGTCCGCTACGAGGAAGATCGCAAACCTGAAGTAGCGCGGAATGGCAAAGGGCTCCAAGTTGCGGTGTTCGACCAGACGCTCGGCATGCCGTTTACGATTGCCGCCGATGCGGTGGTGTTGTCGGCGGGCATTCAGCCGCACGACGACAATCGCCAGCTCGCGCAACTTCTCAAGGTTCCATTAAATAGCGAAGGCTTTTTCCTCGAAGCCCACATGAAGCTGCGCCCCGTCGACTTCATGACCGACGGCGTCTTCCTGTGTGGGCTGGCGCATTCTCCCAAGAACATCGAGGAATCCATTCTCCAGGCCCAGGCAGCGTCCGCGCGAGCAGCATCCGTCCTCGTCCAGGATAGCCTCGAACTGGGGGCGAATATCTCGCAAGTGGTGGACGAGAGCTGCGACGGTTGCGCCTACTGCGTGGACACCTGCCCCTTCAAAGCGATTACCATGCTCGAGTACAAGTGGCAGGGGGGGATCAAGAAAGTCGTCGAAACCAACGACTCCATCTGCAAGGGCTGTGGCTGCTGCCAGGCTACGTGTCCAAAGAAGGGCATATTCATCCGTGGATTTACCCTCGATCAGATCGAGGCCCAGATCCATGCTGCTTTGGGAGTAGCGTAATGGACGACAACTTTCAGCCCTTGATCATCGCCCTGTGTTGCAACTGGTGCTCCTACGCCGGCGCAGACTTGGCGGGCGTTTCTCGGACCCAATACCCGCCCAGCATCCGCATCGTCCGCGTCATGTGCTCGGGAATGGTGCATCCCAACCTGGTGATTGATGCGTTCACCAAGGGGGCGGACGGCGTTCTCATCTGCGGCTGCCATCCGGGAGATTGTCACTATCAGGAGGGCAATTACAAAACAGAAAAACGCGCGGATGCCATCCGCCTGATGCT
>Ga0208034_1000563_pt1 | contig 28903 bp, 21 predicted proteins | sample June2015DPH_8_10_FD_184699 | JGI IMG/M metagenome (GOLD analysis project Ga0208034, IMG submission 184699) | Peatland microbial communities from SPRUCE experiment site at the Marcell Experimental Forest, Minnesota, USA - June2015DPH_8_100... | ecosystem: Environmental > Terrestrial > Soil >...
CCAGGCCCGAACCCGGGAAACTCTCGAACAAGCCATTGCCGATGCCCTCAAAAGGATCACACCGGACAACGCCAGGGCGTGGTTCAGGCTCTGCAATGCAGTCTACAGCATTTCCTAAAATGCTCTAGAAGGTGAACTTGCCGGCCAGCTGCAGGTTGCGAGGATCCTGAGTGCCATTGAGCGCACCGGTCGACGTGTTGACGCTGTTGAATTCGGTGTGGTTAAGCGTGTTGAACGACTCGAACTTGAGCTGGAAACTGGCTCTCTCGTAGATCTGGAAGGTTTTGTAGAGAGACGTGGTGAGGTTGAAGCGGCCGGGCAATACCAGCGCGTCCTTGCTCCAGTTGCCGAAGCCCAGGTTAGTTCCGCCCGCCCAGACAGGTACGATGTTGTTATTGATCCGGCTTGAGTCGAACCACGCAGACACCGTCTTGGGGTAGTGCAGCTTGCCGCCGGCGGTCATATTCGGATGGTTGGTGTAGCCGCCACCCAGGCCGACTGGATCATAGGTAGAGTTCAAGTTGACCTGTTGAGGTATGCCTGTCACCTTGGTAAGGGTTCCCGCAATCTGCCATCCGCCGGCGATGGACCTAACCAGTCCCTGGCTCTTGTTGAAGATGGGCAGGTTGTAGACGTAGTTGGCGTTGAACATTTGACGGCGATCGTATGATCCCGAACCCTTGTCATACTTGATAAACCAGGGGTTGTCGACGTTGTTGCGATCCTGAGACTGGATGTCGATTTGATGCGAGTAGGTGTAATCGACCTCGCCGCTCAGGCCCCAGCGGTTCTGGATGCGAACAGCGCTCTGGAGGCCGTTGTAGGTGCCGGTGGCGACGTTTTCATCCTGGGAGATGCCCGCGTAGCCCGGATATGAACGGTAGCCGTTCTGGCTGCCGAGGTTGTTGAAAGCCGTCGCGGCGTCCGAACCGTAATGACCGCCGCCGTCACCAGAGACCTGGCGGGCGTCAACGCAGGTCGCCGAAGGAGTTGTGCACGCGGCTGGCAACGCGCCGGGGGCAATATTCACCAGGCCAATGTTGGTTGGCAAGCTATTGAGTGCGTTGTTGACAATGTTCTGATGCCATTGGATGTTGCCAACGTACTGGACAATCCAGATCATCGCGGGCGTGAGTTCGCGCTGCACGCCGAGGCTGAACATGGCCACGGCAGGAGCTCTGAAGGTCTGGGCAATGCTATCGCCGGAGCCCGCAAAGATCAGAGACGTTGGCGCGATCACATTGCCGGTGCTCCAGTTCTTGCCAGGCTGGCTGAAGTAGGGGTTGCTAATGCTGAGCGAAGGATCGAAGGGCGCGCTGGTGGCCACGCCGAAGATGTCATTGCCCTGCATGCGCTCAAAGAAGGTTCCAAAGCCGCCGCGGAGAACGGTCTTGCCGTTTCCGGAGAGATCTTCGGAGAACCCGATGCGAGGTTGAAGTGTCCGGTAGTCGTTGGTGACAACGCCCCTCGGGTAGCCGTCTACGCCGGCAAGGTGCGTGCCGTTGATGTAGGCGGGTATCCCGGCGTAGGTAAACAGAGTCGGGCTGGCTGAGTTGATGGTGCCGTCTGCGTTCCAGATCGGAGCCGAGCCCGCGCCTGTCTGGTAAGTGCTCTGCACGAAGTTGCCAAGGAGGTTGGCACGCTCCCAGGCATGCGGCAGGGCGTCATAGCGGAGGCCCAACTGCAAGCTCAGGCGGGGGGTAATGTGCCAGTTGTCCATGGCATAGACCGAAGGAGTCTGGTTGGCGTAATGGCGAATTGGCGCGGACTGAGTCTGGGAGTAGCTGCTGGGCAAGCCCAGAAGCACATCCATGAGGGTGTCGCCCGTCAACTGGCCCCAGCTGTAGTCGCCTTGCGCATCGCCGTAGAGCATCTGGTTCTTGGTGTAGCGGTTGTAGCTGAAGCCGAACTTGAACTGATGCTTGCCCGTGGTGTAGGAGACGTCCACCTTGGGAGAATAGTCCTGGGCCGCATTGTGATAGGGTTCGGTGGCTGTGTCTTCCGTTTTTCCGCCGCCCAGGGTGTTGCCGAAGCCCATTCCGGGCCAGATCTTCCGGCCGATTGTATAAGCCGTGACAACCGGTTGAACGGTCCAGGTAGACGGCAGGAAGGTGTTCGCGCTGGGCACGATGTCGGCTCCGTTGCCGTCATAGTTCATGCTCACTTCCAGCAGCAGGTTGGGCCTGATAGCGCCGGTCAACTTGGCGGTAGCGCTGTGGGCCGGCGAGGAGAGAATACTGGTGAGGGTGTTGTAATTGCATCCGCACCAGCCCAGTTCCGGCTGGCCGTAGTTCTGATTCTGATGGTCGCCGATGTAGTGAACCAGGAGCGCCCACTTGTCGTTGAAGTTGTAATCGCCGCGGACGACGGTGTCTTCCACACTTTGCGGAAGCGGTACGCTGGCCACGTTATAGTCCGTGCTTCCAACGTTCGCCGGAGGAAGAATGCCCGAAGTGAGGTAAGTAACCCCGTTGGGATCGAACAGGTACTGAGGAATCACGCCGCTCGGGAAAGGCTGCCCAGGGACCAGTTCGTGTGGCTCCAACGTATTGAGGTAGTAGTAAGAGGTGAGCGAGACTTTTGGAACCACCAGGCCGGTAATCCCCGAAGTACCAGCATACGTGGGCAGCACATACGGGAGACCGGTTACCCCGCCGACGGTCTTAATGTTGGCGGAGCTGGGAACATCCAGTGGGTCGATCGTGGCGTTGTTGCTGGAAGCCACGGCGGACGTCTTGCGCCACTCCTGGTTGAAGAAGAAGAAGCCCTTGCTCTTGTTGGTGTTGTAGACGTTCGGAATGTAGATCGGGCCGCCTACATTGAAGCCGTAGATGTTGTAATGCGTTGCCGGCCGGGCATTGTGGGCGCCGTTGTACTTGTTGAAGAATGGGTTGGCGTTGTAGGCGGTGGCGCGATTAAATTCCCACGCCGAGCCGTGGAAGTCCCTCGTGCCGCTCTTCAGCGACATGCTGATGGTAGCGCCGGAGGAGATGCCGTAGTCGGGAGGATAGTTCGAGGTCATCATCTGGAACTCAGCGATGGCGTCCTGTGAAGGCTGAATCTGCGTGCCGCCGCCGCCGCCGCGGTCAGCCGACTCGCCGCCGTCGATCAGCCAGATATTGTGGGCCTCGCGCAGGCCGTTGAATTCGATACTAAAGTTGGCGCCAAACGCTCCCAGGGAGTTGCTGTCCGGAAGCTCAGAGCTGACGCCCATGCCAAGAGCCGCCAGATTCACTAAGTTGCGGTTCTCGGTGGCGAGGGAGGTAATATCTTCTGCGGTGATCAGGGTGCTGACCACGTTCGAGTCTGTCTGAACGGTCAGAGCATTGGCTTCCACAGTGACCGTCATCGACTCGGCGCCGATGGTCAGCGTGGCGTCAACGCGGAACGTTCCCGAGACGTTGACCACGATGCCGTTTTGCGTATACGCCTTGAAGCCCTTGGCCGTGACGTTCAGGTTGTAAGTGCCGGGGTTTAACCCGGCAAAGTCGTATAAGCCGGCGGACCCGCTGGTGGTCGCGCGCGTATACGCGCTGGCCGGATCGGTGAGCAAAACGTTCGCCCCCGGAACCGCCGCCCCAGTTGTGTCAGTAACGATGCCCGTCAACTCTGAGTTGGCTTGCGCGAATGCCCGGATGCCGCCGAATGTGAGGAGCAACACGAGCACGATGAGCCAGGTGCTTGTCTTTCTCATTTTGTGCCTCCCAAGAATTGGTGTTTTGCTGTTGGCTTTCCATGCAGGCTGAGACGGCCCGCGATGTCGTAGGTGCCGGGCGTCAGAGACGGAAACGCGTAGAAACCGACTCCATTGCTCGTTTCCGCAGTGGCGAATTTCGTTGCTTCGTTGATCAGCGTCACAAGAACGCCAACACAAATAGCGGCAGAACCGCTACCCACTTTTGGCTCCCCCTCGAAAGACTCTTTCGATTCATCACTTGTCTTCTCTTAAGATCCAGCTCTCGCAGCACCTGATCGAGCCGGATGCAACAGAATTTCGCCGCTGTAAAACACGGCTGCTTCTATGCGTCAGGAAATATAGACACCGCTAAGATTCTTTGTCAATCGAAAAGTTGATTACCCCCGCAAAAAAAGCGATTTAGCGAGCACTTCAGCGTTGCCATCTTTCCTCCGCGACTCGAACATAAGCGTTTTAGCGAGCAATTGCCTGATGCGCGGCCACTTAGCGTCCCATGGAAAACCGATTTATTTATGCAAATCTCCGTAAACCCATACGAGAAATCCGCGCAGTCATATCATTTCCATTGAATATATTTCAATAGGGAAATTTTAGATCCTTTTCTGGGCACATATTGGAATTCACTCCCCTCCGCCTCCCTCAAATGTCACGTCTCAGTCGCAAGGTTTTCGCGCAACTGGAGTCGCGCGAGTTCCGCCTCGCGGAGTCTATTTCACGGTGAGTTGTGCCGTCACAGAGTGCGACAGGGATCCCGAAGCTGCGGTGACTGTGAGGGAGAAGTTCTCCGCGGACAGCTTGGCTCCGCAGCCCATCATTCCCACTGCCAAGGCCGCGCTCAATGCCGCAACCGCCACTAATCTCGTCAATCCTGCTCGGCGCCTGCTCATCCCGCCCGCGAATGGCAGCAGGATAAGGCCCAGCGCCACCGGCAATGCGCCTCCGCCGAGTGGCCCGCGTGATCGCTCCACCGCCGACGCCTCCGGCAGCGTCACTTCCAGTGTGACTGTGGCTGTCCCAGAGCCCGCTGCCAGCGTAGCCGGGGAGAAAATCGTGGCCATTCCGGCAGGAACATTGGGAACGGCCAGAGTCACGCCCGCCGGCAACGTCGCGCCACCCACCGGCGTAATCACCAGCCGGTATTCCGCCCGGCCTCCCGCGGGAACGCTGGCCGTGCCCGATGCCCCTTCCGCGAACGTCAGCGTGAAATCCTGAATGTTTTCTGTCAGCGTGCTGCTGGACCCCGGCCCATAGTTGCTGTCGCCGGAATACGCTGCCGTGATGGAGTGCGCTCCCGCCGCGAGCCCCGTCGTCGTGATCGTTGCCGACCCGCCAGCAATCGTGGCCACCCCGATCTGCGTTGCCCCATCGAAAAAGGCCATCGTGCCGGTCTGCGTGCTTGCATAGGGCGGGAGGCTTGCGGTGAAGGAGACCGCATAGGTCATGAAGACGGGATTGGCAGACGTCAAAAGCGTAATGACCGGGATGGCCGGTATCACATTCAGCGTCACGGTTGCCGTGGCGGTGGTATAGTCCGTGGTATCGGTCGGCGTGAAGGTAGCAGTAATGGTATGGTTGCCTGCGGTCAGCACCGTGCCCGCTGCCGGCGAATAGCTGAAGGTGCCGGCCACCGTCGACGAAGCGTTAAGCTGGGTGGCGCTCAGCGCCGTTCCGTAGGCGATCGAGGCAGGCGCCGACCAGATGATGGCCGGAGTTGCCTGGGTAACGCTGATCGAGACGGAGCTGGTGGCCGAGGCGTAGTCGGTGGTATCGGTCGGCGTGAAGGTAGCCGTGATGGTATGGCTGCCTTCGGTCAGCACCGTGCCCGCTGCCGGCGAATAGCTGAAGGTGCCGGCCACCGTCGCGTCGAGGCGGCGTCAAGCTGGGTGGCGCTCAGCGCCGTTCCGTAGGTAATGGCCGACGGGGTAGCCCAGGTGATGGCCGGGGTTGCCTTTTTTACCACCTGAGTGATGGCGCCGGATGTGACGGCGTCGTAGCTGCTGTTTACGGGCCAGCTCGCGGTGATGGTATGGGATCCCGCAATCAGCGAACTGGTTGTGAACGTCGCGGTTGTTCCGCTGATCGTGCCTGTACCGATTGAGGCGCCGCTGTCATAGAACGTCAGGGTGCCGATGGGGTCGCCGGAGAAGGCCGCAGTGAAGGTCACTGCACGGCCATACGTGGATGGCGAGCCTGAAGTCGACACGGTCAACGTTGGCACTATCGCATTCAGGTTCAAGGCAAAGATCTCGGAAATACTGCCCTCACTCGCGGTCAGGGTGGCCGTCTGTGCGGTCCCGACCGCCGAAACTGTCGCCGTGAACCCGGCGCTGGCCGCACCCGCCGGTACTGTCACTGTGCTCGGCACCGTCACCGCTGAACTGCTGCTTGACAAATTCACAATCAGGCCGCCGCTTGGCGCGGAAGCGGTCAGCGTCACCGTGCAGGGATCCGCAGCTGACCCTATTAGGGCACTGCTGGTGCAGCTCAGCGAACTCAAGGTTGTCGTGCTGGCGGCCGCGCCCGTACCGCTAAGACCGATCACCATCGTTCCGTTGCTGGAGGCGTTGCTGGCGATCATTAGCTGACCCTTAGCCGCTCCCGTCGCAGCCGGAGAGAAGTTCACGCTGAAACTATAGGTTCCACCAGCGGCTATGGTGACAGGAAAGTCGTTCGGACTAACAACAGAGAAGGACTGCCCAGTCAGATTGAGCTGTGTGATTGCGACCGGTGCCGAACCCCCATTCAAGAGAGAGACAGTGGAGCTCGCCGTTTGACCGATAGATACAGCGCCAAAGGTGACGGAGTTGGGGGACGCCATGAGGGCTCCCGCACCTGCTCCGTTCACCAAAGTGCCACCGCAGCCGGACCAGGCAAACGGGAGGCCGCAGCACAAGACGACGAGCAGAACGGTGTACCAACTGTTGAGGCGACGGATTTTCGCACGATTCTGCGCACGGCGTTGCTTTGGTCGCACGCCGCTGTTGCAGAGCGGAGTCTGAGCCCGCAAATTCTAAACGCCTACCATGCAGTGGCCATTGACGAGCGCCGACAGGAGTTTCCCGCGACGCTTTGGAATTCACCGCCCGCGCCGGGGCAGACCATGAAGCAGGTTTACTTCTGCGGCGTTCATTGCGACGTTGGAGGTGGATACCGTCGTTCGCGTCCATGAATCCGGTAATTGAGAATGAAGGCCACGATGCCGGCAGCCGTGATTCGAACCCCGAATCCGGGAATCTCGCTGTCGTATTCGATGTAATTGCCCTGAGGAGGAGGGCTCAACTTCGAGATGAGTTTTTGCGTAATTCTCTCTGCCATGACCACTCCGTGTCCGCACTGTGTCCGCAGAAAATGCGCAGATGTGGCATTCTGTGTCTTCGGGTGTCCGTTAATCAGCACAGTATGTCACTGATATAATTGATGATATCAGATAACCGATTTATTTGCAAAGCTGTGGGAAAATTAGGCCTTGTGACTCTGGATCAGCATATCGGGGTTCGAATCCCTGGGGGGCAGCCAATAAGATTCAGCAATTTCCGAGCCACTCTCCCCCAAACGATTCTGTCCCGCTTGCGCGGGCGTTGCGTTTTGTTAACGTGGCGTCTTTGCATCGGGTCGTTCTATTCAGGCGATGTCTGCTCCAGGAATTAAATAGCCGTAGGTGTCGACCAGGATCTGGATCGATGAGTGTCCCATCTGCTCCTTGGCGTAGGTCAGGGGAGCACCGTCTTGGATTAGCAGGCTACGCTCCTAGCTTTTCGAATTCAGGACCCATGTTCAAGCGAGACGGTGAAGAGCCTGTAGATTGTGACGGCTGTGCGGAGGCTCCATATATCAGCTTTGGGGCGGCGTGTTTTGCATCTGCCAATAGAGCGCGTAGCGCTGATCGCGAATCTGGTACATGGGGATCAGCTCGTGTTCCTGGTTTTCGGCGGAGACAGTGAAACGCAGATCGGACTTCGATTCGATCTTGACCCATTGGTCTGGTTGGGCAACTGAGCCGACAGATGCTTTTGGTAAAGGATCGGGCTTGGGCAGATTCCTTGGAACGGTCTCGCCGCTGTGAATTACGCGCATGGGGCCGTCAGCGGGTGCGGCACCGAGATTGGCGGCTAGTGCGAGGGGGCCGTAGAGTACGGATGTGACGGAGTCATCGCCGGCGAGCGGTTCCTGGAGCAGCTTCATAGGCAGGTTGACCGTGATGGCATCGCCGTCCTCCCAGACTCTGTGGATAGCCAGGTACGATCCGGGATCGGCGACGGCTTCGAGGGCACGGCCGTTGATCTTTACTTCGGCATCGGATGTGGTCCAGCCGGGAATGCGTACGTGGATGGTGCGGACAGCGGGGCGCGAGGATTTGATTCTCAGCGTGGTGCCCTGCTCCTGCGGGAACCTGGTGACCTGTTCGACGACGAGGCCTTCTTCATTCCAATCGAGCGTGGAGGCGATGAGCTGATTGACGTAAAGATCGCCACCGCGACGGAAGAAGATGGTGTCGGCGAATTTGGCGAACTCTTCCACGCCCGTGCCGGTGCAGCACCAGAAGGATTCTTCGGGGGAGTTGTACACGCGCCAGTATCCGGCGGCGAGCGGGAAGAAGTACTGCTTGAGTCCATCGGCGTTCTGCGTGCCGAGCCGGCAGTTGAAGAGAGCACGCTCGTAAGCATCCATCCAGCGCGCATCGCCGGTCCAGCCGAAGACAAGACGCTCCAGCTTCATCAGGTTGTAGCCGACGCAGCACTCGGCGTTGGTCCATGCCAATGTGCCTTTGAGCTGGCCGGGCGGCGTCCTCCAGTGCTCGTCGACGCTGGTATTCCCGATGACGTAGTTGCGCGCGGTGAGCACTTCTTCGAGGAAGTACTCGGCGATCTGGCGGTAGCGCAGGTCACCGGTGACCTCGTACATGCGGGCCGCACCGATGATCTTGGGGATGTGAGTGTTGGCGTGGAGGCCCTCGAGCTCGTCGCGGCGAGCGGCGAGAGGATCAAGAAATCCAGGCTGCTCGAAGAGGCGGGCTGCCTCGATGTAGCGATCCTTTTTCGTGACCGCGGCCAGATTCACCAGCACTTCGTTCATGCCGCCGTACTCGGTGCGCAACATGCGGAGGCGCTGATCGATGCTGAAGGTTCCCATGAATTCCTGCGCCCACTGGCCCATGCCTTCGGCGATTTGGAGGGCATCGGCGTTGGCTGTGTGGATGTGCATGTCCAGCAGACCGGCCATGATTTTGTGGTAGGTGTAGAAGGGCGCCCAGACAGGCTTGCCCTGCGCGAGACGCTCGAAGAGATCGGTTGGGTAGGCGCTCAAGTAGCGCGTCCCGATCTTCTGCTGGCATCGAGCGAGCCCGGCAACGAGCTCATCGCCTCGATTCTTCAAGTCGGCATTTGCAGAACCTGCATAGGCCAGCGCCACCGCCGACAGAAAGTGGCCGCCGGCAAAGTGGCCGCGCAGCTCGCAAGTGGGGTCCTCCCAACCTTTATATGGAGTGGCGGTGGAGGTGATGCCCGCGGTGACGCGGAAGGAGCGCAGAAGTCGGTCAACGGTGAGCGAGTCGAGATAACGTGCGTTGATCTCTTCCTGCTCTTTGAAGATGCCTGGTGCGAGACGAACGGAGCTGAGCGGAAAGGGCGTGATGCGATCGGGCGACGTCGCGGGCGTATCCGCATTCAAGGACTCGAAGAGAGCGGAGGGACCGACGAGGCATAGGCCCGCGGCGCGGGCGCTGGACTGAAGGAAACTGCGGCGCGAGAGATCGATCATGACGGCTCTCCTGTGGTGCGGCGGTAGCGGGATGTTTTCGGAAAACGTTTCCGGAAACCGAGGCTATCGCCCGCCGGTGGATTTGTAAAGCAATCCCTGTTCCTGCAGGTTCCGGCGCGGCCCTTACGGGCAGTGCGCCTGGAAGCAGAGGTTCTTGCTAAAGAACGGCAGGATGTGGTTCTGAAAGCGATCGGCGAGGTGGGCTTCGACGTCAGCGAGCAGGACGCGGCCAAGTTCGGTCAGGTGCGCGCGTCTGCCTTTCATCTCAAAGAGCTTAATGCCGAGCCGTTCCTGCAGGCGGGCGATGGCGTAGCTGATGGTGGACTGGGAGCGGTTGAGCTGTTTGGCCGCAGGCGCAAAGCCACCCAACGGGACAACGGCCTGCAAGATCTCCCATTCATCGAGGGTGGTGCGCATATTCTCAATATATCTAGCAAATCGATGTTCAACCGGGGAAAACGCGACTATCGTTTCGAGATTCTTTCACGGCAGTATGCGTTTGGCCGATTTCGTCCCCTGGATTCTGCAGGAACCATCCGGGGACGAGACCAAATTGTTCAAGATCGGGAGTCAGAATCAATGAAGCTGGCGCTGATGGCAATTCTGCTAGGTGCGAGCCTTTGCTATGGGCAGAACCAGGGCAACTTCAAGCCTGCCACGTCGAATGTCCTGGACGCGCAGTATCCGCGGGTCGACAGCAACTCGCGCGTCCAGATCCGCTTTAAGGCGCCCGACGCGGCGAAGGTGAAGCCTAATTTCTAGAGCGGTCCCAAGGTGGACATGGAGAAGCAGGCGGACGGGTTCTGGACGTTCACCACGCCGCCCATGGCTCCGGGACTTCACTACTACACTTTAATCGTGGACGGCGCCGAGGTGAGCGATTCGGGCAGCACTGCTTACTTTGGCGGAAGCAAGTGGGCCAGTGCGGTGGAAGTGCCTGAAGCCGGAGCGGATTACTATTCGCCCAGGGACGTTCCGCATGGGCAGGTGCGTGAGGTCTCGTATAACTCAAGCGTGACCGCAAGGTGGCGGCACGCAATGGTCTACTTGCCGCCGGACTACGACACGCACCCGAAGACCCGGTATCCGGTCCTTTATCTGCAGCACGGCGTCGGCGAGGACGAGACAGGGTGGATCAGGCAAGGCAAAGCGAACTTCATTCTAGACAATTTGATTGCGAGCGGAAACACAAGGCCGATGATCGTCGTGATGGCGAACGGTTATGCGAACCGCGCCGGCTATACGCCACCCGACCAGACGGGAAAGCCGTTCGGTTCGCCGGAGATGATGAAGGTGATGCAGGAGCGGATGGGCGCATTCGAAGACGACATGAGGCAGGTGCTGATTCCGCTCATCGACAAGACATTCCGCACTCTTCCCGATCGCGATCATCGTGCGATGGCAGGTCTTTCGATGGGCGGCATGCAGACATTCCAGGTAACCTTCAATCATCTTGACCTGTTCTCGTACATCGGTGGATTCAGTGGCGCGGCAACGTGTTTGCGATGGGAACAACAAGCTGGATACGAAGACCGCGTTCAACGGAGCGATGGCTGACCCCGCCGCCTTCGCGAAGCGGGTCCATCTGCTGTGGATCGGCATCGGGACCGATGAACCGGCCATGATGAAGTCAGGGATAGAAAGCCCGCATAATTCGCCGAATGAAGCCAAGATTCTGCATGTGTTTTACGAATCGCCAGGCACTTCGCACGAATGGCAGACGTGGCGCCGCGACCTGAAGGATTTCGCGCCGCTTGATCAAAGGTCAGGTCTTCCTGTGGAAAGAAGGCCAGACCTGGGAAGATCTTTGGGGCGTAAACGGAGAGATCACGCCACCCAAGCTGGATTGGCGTGGGCTGTTTGCTTACGACGAGCCTGTTCATGTCGATCATGTTCCCGACCAACTTTGCGCTTGGCTTGAAGGGCATGGGCGAGAAGACCAAGACCGCCGGATCATTCCTGGTGATGGCGATTCTGGGCGGCGCGGCGCTGACGAAGTTGATGGGGATGCTTCCGCTGCAGTCTGCCTACCTTGTTCCGGTGGTCTGTTATATCGGTGTTGCTCTGAATGCGTGGCTGTTCGCCGAACCGAAGGTAGGCGAGGCGGCGGGATAGGGGACAGCGAATCAGCAAACCGGCGAGTCAGCAAACGAGCGAGTTGGCGAACGGGTCTGCCCGATGTTCTGAACCAATTGCCGTGAGAGAAACTGGAATGGAGGGCGTCATAGTCGTGCGGGTGAAGGCAGAAGCGGTATCAAAGAAATACTATTTCCCTGATCGGCGCTGCTGTGAAGATGCTCTGGACGGACGGGAAGGTGACGTCGCTGGTACCGGACGGGACGAGCGATGGAGAGATGCGGCTGATTCCGCGGGCAGGGCAGGCTATTGCACGGGTATCGGCCTCCTTCGAACGAGCGATTCGTCTGCCCGGGCGATGTGATTCACTTGAAGAGCGGAATCTCGTACGGAGTAACCTTTCGCAGAGCTCTCAGCGAGGAGGAATACCAGGACGAATCCTGCGATATAGTACCTTGGCGATTGAGCGATTGCATGAGTGAGTAAGTTCAAACTTGAATCGGAATGGCCGGTGAACTATTACGAATGTTCGTTGGGCTTTCCGAGTCATCAAAAAGTTTTGAGGCGAATCATAAATGTCCAATTTCGTGCTGCGGCCGCTTTCGATGATTGCGTGTACTTTTCTTGCGGCTTCTTCCGCAATGTCTCCTGCCGCTCAACCTGCAAAGGTCCAATCACGCCAAATCGTCGTGAATGTAAAGAACACCGCGGGGCTGGTGGATCGCTTCTTCGATCTGTCTGTTGGATCAGACTTTCCAGGTACACTCATCCGCGACGACAGCCAGGCGCAGCTCAGTCTGGTCAAGGATGAGCTCGGATTCCGCTACATCCGTTTCCATGCGATTTTTCACGACGTGCTGGGTACGGTAAACCTAGAAAAGGGCAGGACTGTCTATGACTGGTCGAAAATCGATCAGCTCTATGACGATCTGCTGGCACGCCACATCAAGCCGTTCATCGAACTGGGATTCACGCCGAAGGCGCTGGCCACATCGAACAACAGCATTTTTTACTAGCACGGAAACACATCGCACCCAGATCCGGACGGATGGCGTGACCTGGTCGATGTGTTCATTCGCCACATTGAAGACCGCTATGGAAGAGACGAGGTGCGCACGTGGCTCTTCGAGGTATGGAATGAACTCAACCTCTCCGGCTTCTGGGAAGGCGCGGATCAGAAGGCCTATTTCGAGTTGTATGACCTGACCGCAAAGACGATCAAGGCGATCGATCCGGCTTTGAAGGTCGGAGGCCCCAGCACAGCCGGGGCGGCGTGGGTTCCCGAGTTCCTGGCGCATGTGAAAGAAAGCGGCGCCCTGGTCGATTTCGTGACGACGCACACCTACGGTGTCCTGGGCGGCTTCCTCGACGAAAGCGGCGTCTCCGACACCAAGCTCGATCCTTCGCCGAACGCAATTATCGGCGACGTACGGCGCGTGCGCGAGCAGATCTCGGCTTCAGCGTATCCAAGCCTTCCGCTTTACTTCACCGAGTGGAGCACAAGCTACACACCGCGCGACTCCGTGCATGACTCTTATATAAGCGCGCCGTATATTCTTACCAAGCTCAAAGCCAGCCAGGGCCTGGTGCAGGGCATGAGCTACTGGACATACACCGACCTATTCGAAGAGCCGGGCCCGCCGACAGCTCCGTTTCAAGGCGGATTCGGACTCCTCAATCCGCAGGGCATTCGCAAGCCTGCTTACTTTGCTTACAAGTATCTGCACGCACTCGAGGGATACAGCCTCGCCACGAGAGATCCGCAGGCGATGTTTTCAGTCCGGGACGAGAATGTCACAGGCGTGATCTGGGACTTCGAGCAGCCGGACCAGAAGGTTAGCAACCGGTCGTTCTACACCAAATTGATTCCCTCGCATCCGGCGCAGCCGCTGCAGTTGCAGATGATCCACCTGGCTCCAAACGCCGCATATCGCCTGCAGGTGTATCGCACCGGCTATCACGCGAACGACGCCTATACAGCGTACCTTGAGATGGGTTCGCCCAAAGAACTGACGGAGGCGCAGATTGCGTCTCTTAACGAACTGACACGGGACGTTGCGGAGATCGACAAGGTGGTACGCAGCAGCGGCAAGGGTACGGTCGAGTTCTCAATTCAGATGAACAGCAACGACATTGTGCTGGTCAGGCTCGTGAGCAGCAGCACGAAGGAATTAGTGAAGCAGCACATGCAAAATCGAGCTTCGCATTGAAATCGCGAATCTTCAAGAGAGGTCATCATGCCCCGTGTCTACGAAGGAATCGTGATGGACGCCACGAGCGCGGCGTTTGAAGCGGGATGCGAGAGCGCAAGCCAATTCAATCGCGAGCACAGCCGATTCTTCGGCCAACCGCCAATGCACGATATCAAGGCCCTGCGAGGCCGCAAGGTCGTGGCGCTCAACGACGATTAACGTTGAATCGCACGGCTGCATGAGGGGCGGATTATTCTCAACTGGCGCAAACGGGCCGAGTCACTCTTTGACCCTTCGGAATGACTTCGGCCTCTCGCCCCGAGAAAGAAGCGACATTGCTCGCAGCGGCCCAATATCGTGCAGAGCCATCCTTGCGAAAAAGGGGTACAGAACGGGGTATCCAACGCGACTAGTCCATGCAACTCCTTTAGTATCAGATATTATGGCTCCCCCGGGGCAGCCAATACGAACCAACAACTTCGCGGCTTCTCCTGTTCGCTCAATTTCGTTTGATCATTCTGCGGGAGCAGCGATTTGTTGTGACGCTGCCAGGAACCCGTCTTACGGTTTGCTCACGCCGTTTCCGCTTGTCGAATGATCGCTCAGGGAGTTCTCGCTAGCAGGTTTGCTCCATCGCGTAGCAGCCCAGACGTGGTAGCTGTTGAAGAGGAATTGGCCGCCTAGAATCAGCAGCCAGACCCAGAGCGCGAAACGCAGAGGCCGGCGCGGAATGCGCTTGCTCATCACGGTGCCGCCAATCGCCCCGGCCACGCCGCCGATGATGAGTTGTAGAAGTAACTCAGGGTTGGAGGCATGCGTGAACCAATGCGCGCCGCTGCCGATAAGCGAAACCACAAAGCCGAAGACGATGTCGGTTCCCACTACTTGCGCCGGCGCCAACGGTGTCAGGCTCAGCAGCGCTGCGCTGCCCAGCGCCCCAGCTCCAGCGGATGAGAAACCCACCTCCGCGCCTACGGGGAACATGAGCCATGAGAGCAGCGGGCTGCGGTCGCGCACATCGAGGTTATCCCGCATGGGGCGGAACGAATAGAAGATCTGCCAGCTCGCCGTGGTGACCAGAATTGCTCCCAGAAGGGCGTTCAGAAGATTCTCTGATCCCGCGTTGATCAGATGTTTCAGGAAGAGTGATCCGACGAGAACGCCTGGCGCTCCACCCAGCAGCATGTAGCCCAGCGTGCGCCAGGCCACGTTGCGGCGCGCGATCTGTGCAGGCACCAGGATCAGCTTCACCGCCGTTGAAAACATCAACCCGATTCCCACCGCGACAGGGGCAGGCACGCCGAGAAACAGCACCAGGACGGGGACCGTGACCGTGCCGGCGCCCACGCCAGTGAGTGCGATAAACAGCGCGATGAAGAAACCGATGAAGTACTGCATGTGCTTGCCCTCAGTCTCCCTGCGTGCGCGTCATTTTGCCGGCGCTGCCTGAATATGGATACCGCACTCCACTTTGCGACCGGCCCAACGGCCCGACCGCGGGTCATTGGGATCGAGCGGCAGCGAAGTGCATGGCTCGCAGCCGATGGAGGTGTAGCCCTGCTCGTAGAGCCGCAACAATGGAATGCCAAGCTGCTCGCACGCGTACCATACGTCGCGGGTCGTCCACTCAGCCAGCGGCGCAAGTTTGAGCACCTGCTTGCCGCCGGGCAGCGAAAACATCGCCGACTCTTCCAGTGCCGCTCGGCTTCTTGCCTGCTCGCGGCGCATGCCTGTGAGCCACACGTGATACCCCGCGACAGCTTTGAAAAGCGGCTCGACCTTGCGCAGCCCGCAGCAGCGGTCGGGCGCGGTCTGATAGAGCAAACCGTGCTCCGCTTCCTGCTCGACCACTGTCTTTTCCGGCAGCAGGTTGATCAGATTCAGATTCCACTCGCGGGCGATGCGGTCGCGATACGCGTAGGTCTCGGCGAAGTGGTAACCCGTATCGAGAAAGAGAATCGGAATCTGTGGATCGAGCGCGATGGCAAGCTTGGTAAGCAGAACGTCTTCGGCCTGGAAGCTGCACGTCAGGCACACGTCGCCCTTGCACGCCACTGCGCGTGCCAGCGTGGCCCGAATGGCATCCAGCTTGGTGTTCACTTCGGCGGCAATTTCCGCAGCGCCCATTACAGATCCGCCCCTTCTGAAGAAATGAAGATTCCCACGCGTTGCAGTAGCTGGCGCACCGCAGCGACAGCGTGCATCCGGTTGTCCGCGTCGAGCGTGATCTCCGAATCGCCTGCGCGTGCCGTCAAAGCGGCTTCTTCTCCGGCGCGCACCACGATCGTGAGCAAGCCCGATTGGGTTTGCAGGTCGGTGACAACGTCAAGCATTCCCAGATGTTGAAGAGATGCCCGCTCGCCGGCATCGATCCGGCATGTCACAGCGCCCACTGCAAACAGCGAACGCTCGACGGCGTCGATCAACTCCTTTGGGCCCGAGAGTTCCAGCACGCCGGCGCGGTGTCTCCAGCGTGCTTCGCGCTCACCCGCGGTCACGCGGCCCCATGCGGCGGCTTCGTCTTCCTCGCTCGTCGCTGCCTGGCCTTGCGCTTCGGTTATCATGCCGGCTGCTACGGTAGCGTTGGTCTCGGGATCGATCAGAATCAGCGCGCCGGTTCCTCGATTGTCGCGATAGAGATCCACCGCGATCGGCCGCAAAAGGTGCAGCGTGACCGCGCCTATATCGTTCATGCGTAGCGCGAACGCCGGCTCGTGCTTGAGCGCACTCAGGTCCACGCGGTGATCGATCAGGGAAACGAATGCGGGCACTGTATGGCTCGTGTGTTTCAGCAAATAGCGCCGATTCAAATCCAGCGGTCGCTTGTCCATCCACACTAGCGACGCCTTCATGCTGCTGGCCACTATAGGCGCCGCTTCAACACCGGCAATCAAGTCGCCCCTGCTGATGTCGAGTTCGCGATCGAGCACCAGCGTGACGGAGAGCGGCACGATCGCCTCTTGAAGATCGCCGTCGAACGTCACGATGCGTTCGATCTTCGCTTGGTGCCCCGAGGGAAACGCCACAATCTCGCCGCCGCGGCGTACTGTTCCCGACGCAATCTGCCCCGCGAACCCGCGAAAAGTGTGATCCGGCCGCAAGACGCGCTGCACGGGAAAACGAAATGGTGCGCTCCTGGTGTCCTGCGCGGAGGGCAGCGCTTCCAAAAGCTCCAACAGCGAGGGCCCCTCATACCACGGCATAGCGCCGGTTGCATGGACCACGTTGTCGCCCTTGAGTGCGCTGACAGGAACAACGTGCGCCTCGACCGGCGTGCCGGTGTCGGTCGCGATCTGCTCAAGAACTGCCCTGAACTCAGTCTCGATTCCGCGGAAAGCCCGCTCGTCGTAGCCGATCAGATCCATCTTGTTCACGGCCACCAGCGCATGCCGCACACGCAGCAGTGATGCAATGTAAGCGTGGCGCCGCGACTGAATCTGCACGCCCTTGCTCGCGTCGATGAGCACGACGGCCGCGTCGGCCGTCGACGCACCCGTGGCCATATTGCGCGTGTACTGCTCGTGGCCGGGCGTATCGGCAATGATGAACTTGCGTCGCGCCGTCGAGAAATAGCGGTGCGCCACGTCGATGGTGATGCCCTGCTCTCGTTCCGCACGCAGACCGTCCGTCAAGAGCGCGAAATCAATCTGCCCGGGCGCAGTCGTGCCCTTACCTTCGATCGACTTCACCTGGTCCTCATAAACCGATTGCGTGTCGTACAGCAGCCGCCCGATGAGGGTCGACTTACCGTCGTCCACGCTGCCCGCCGTGGAGAAACGCAGCAAATCCTTCTCGCGCTCGGCGAGCAGGAATTCGTCGATGGAAAATGGAGGAGCGGTCAGGGTCGCCACTTAGAAGTAGCCCTCCCGCTTCTTGATCTCCATCGAGCCTTCCTGGTCGTAATCGATCGCCCGATTCGCCCGCTCCGATGAATGGAACCCGATCAGCTCCGCGATGATGGCGGGAAGGGTATCGGCGTCAGAGCGGATGGCGCCCGTGCATGGGCTGCATCCCAGCGAGCGCAGCCGGCACTTCACCATTCGCGGCTTCTCGCCCGGCCGCGCCACAAAATCCTGCTCAATCGGCAGCAGCGCTTCCTGACCTGCGCCGATTGGGCGAACATACATCGGCCGCTCTTTGGCAAAGTAGAGATCGACGACGGGAATCTTTTCCTCGTGGATGTACTGCCACACATCCATCTCCGTCCAATTCGAAAGCGGAAATACGCGAATGCTCTCGCCGGGATGGATGCGCGCGTTGTACAGGTTCCAGAGTTCCGGCCGCTGATTCTTCGGGTCCCACTGCCCCGCAGCGTCGCGGAACGAGTAGATGCGTTCCTTGGCGCGCGACTTTTCCTCATCGCGGCGCGCGCCGCCGAACGCCGCATCGAAGTTGTAGTGGCGCAGCGCATCCAAAAGCGCCTGCGTCTTCAACAGTCCGCAGCAGCGCTTGGTGCCGAGCGCGATGGGATTTGTTCCCGCGGCAATTGCCGGCTCGTTGCGCCACACAAGCAACTCCGCCCCGACCCGGCGCGCCATTTCGTCACGGAAAGCGAGCATCTCGGCGAACTTGAATCCGGTATCGATGTGCAGCAGCGGGAAGGGAATCGGTCCGGGGTAGAAGGCCTTCTGCGCCAGCCTCAGCATCACCGAGGAGTCCTTGCCGATGGAGTAGAGCATCACCGGCCGCTCGAACTCCGACGCCACTTCGCGCAGAATATGAATGCTCTCCGCTTCAAGAAGGCGCAGATGGTTCAGCCGCGGGGATGTGACGGCTGGCATTTGCGGCGATGTTTTCGCTGGTTCAGTTTCGGCGACCGGCATTGTGACCTCACTTCATTGGGAAAGCTGAAGGCCGGAGCGCGCAAAGACAAACCCGGAATTCAGCAACGGGTGCGTCTTCTGAATCGGTTGTGCAGGAGATCAGAGACTAGCGGGGACACCCGTCGAAGATGTTCGACAGGCGACAACAGGAACGGCTTGGTAAGGCGCAAACCATGTGTAACCAGATGGTAACAAAACCCGCCGGCCGAAACAAGAGTTCGGGTTTCCAGCGCGAAATATGCGCACATTCCGCAGGATTGACGTAGGATAGGGGCGGCTCACTTTCTCACCCTCAAGTGAACGCTCACGGCAGACCACCCGGTGGCAGCCCGGCGGCCATGACCCGCCGAAGCGGAACCCTGATTGTGTTTGCGACCTTGGCAACGTTTGGCACACTCATTTTGTATTTTTGCCAGGCAGGCCCGGCTGGCCGGCGCATCCTCCATTTTGGGCGTCAGGCTCGAGCCCAGGCAATCCCAGCCGCTCTGGCGCATTCCCGGGCGACGCTGGTGTGGGGCGACCGGTTCGGGGACGGCACACCCGACTTTCTGCGGCTGACCGATCCGGCCGACCAGGCCACCTTTCGCCGCTGGTTCACGCTTATCGCTGAGTACCAGGCCGTCCGCCCCCCGGCCGACGTCCCTTCCGAGATCAGCGACTGCGCCAGCCTGCTTCGCTATTCCTACCGCGAGGCGCTCAAACGCCACGATGAAAGCTGGTTTCAGACCAGCGGAATCGAGGTTCCGGCCCCGCCGGGCGAGATTCGCGCCTGGAACTACCCCCATACGCCGCTCGGCACGGCGCTCTTTCGTGTTCAGCCCGGCGCTTTTCAGCCTGACGACCTTTCAAACGGTTCCTTCGCCCAGTTTGCAGACGCACGCACGCTGGTCGACCGGAACGCGTACCTTGTCAGCCGCGATGTGCGCGCGGCGCTGCCCGGCGACTTGCTCTTCTATCGCCAATTCGGCCAGTCGTCGCCATGGCATTCGATGATCGTGATTCGATCCAGTGGGGCCGCCGAAGTCGTTTACGACACCGGGCCCGACCATGGCCGCCCCGGCGAACTGCGCCGCGTTCTCCTCTCTGAACTCCTTGACCATCCCCAGCCGCAATGGCGGCCGCTCGCCGGCAATCCCAACTTTCTCGGCGTCTACCGCTGGAACATTCTGCGAGGAACTCCATGATTGACCGGAATTCAACTTACCGGAAACCCGCGCTTCCTAAGCCACTCCTGGCCGTCCTTCTTCTGCTTCTCCTGGCCGCAGCCGCGGTCCCCGCCTCGGCAAACGACGCGCCGCGCTCCTTCTCGCTTTCCACCACGCGGACCTTTGCACCGGGCGAGAGCGTCAAAATCCAGCTCATCGCCCACAACGTGCCGGAACTCGACTTCCGCGTCTACAAGGTGCGCGATGCGGAAAAGTTCTTCGCCGGCCTCAAAGATTCGCACAGCTTCGGCAGAGAGAATTACGCGCCGGAGGAACAAATCGATCAAACCACCTTCGTTGAGCGCCTGCACGACCTCAAGGCCCACCTCTGGTTTCTCATGCGGCACTTCTTTCGCGGCCAGTTTACCGACGAAGCGCGGGACAGCTTCCGCGAGCAACAAGGCAAGCTGGGCAAGCGCGGTCAGGTGGTGGGTGCAGCGCAGTTCGCGCAGATTCCTCTGCTCAACCCGAGCCAGCTGGTGGCGCGCTGGAAGCTCGAAACGCCACCTGCCCTGGTCAGTGACACGCAGCAGTTGCCCATCGAGGGGCTCGGCGCTGGCGTCTACCTGATTGAGGCCACCGACGGCACGTATAAGGCGTACACCGTCGCCATCGTCACCTCCATCGCTGTGGTGGAGCGGACAGAGGGCGCGCGGGCCGATCTCTATGTCGCCGATCGCAAATCCGGCGCGCCCATCGGCGATGCCGGCCTTGTCCTCTGGGCGAACGGGCAGCTCCAGTCATCCGGCAAGACCGGCAGCGATGGCATGGCCTCGCTCACGATGACGATTCGCGGCGGCGCGCAAGGTGCGGAGCCGGAAAACGTTTGGATTCTGGCGAACCACGGAGGCGACGCTGCGCTGGTCACGCCGTGGGGCTACAACTTTCAGGCCAATGGAACACAATCGGAACGTTCTTATATTTACACTGACAGGCCCGTCTACCGGCCTGGCGATGCCGTACACATCAAGGGCATCGTGCGCCAGGAACAGAACGACACCCTGGCGCTTCCCGGGCCACAGACAGTCACGCTCAACGTCCGCGGTCCCGATAACAAAGAGATCCTGAGAAAACAGTTGACCCTCTCGCCGCATGGGACGATCGCGGCAGACCTCAACCTCGGATCCGATGCGGCGCTGGGCTACTACTACGTCGAGTTTGCCGAGCAAAACATCGGCGGCACCGGCAGTTTTTATGTGGAGGATTACAAGAAGCCCGAGTACCAGGTCACCGTGAAGCCGGCTGTGACGCGCGTGCTGCAGGGCAATTCGATTCAGGCCACGATTAACGCGCGCTACTTCTTTGGCGAGCCGGTTGCAGGCGCCAAGGTGACCTATGTCGTGCATACCTCTACTCATTATTGGTGGGATCAGGACGAGGAGGACGACAACGGCGCGGACGCCGACGCCAATTCCAATGATTCGGACGATTCCGACGAGTCCAATGATACTTACGACCAGACCGAGCAGCAGGAGCATCAGGGCGTGCTCGACGCCAACGGTCAACTTACTGTCGCGCTGCCCACTGAGGTGGACCCCAAGCACACCGACCAGGACTATCGCATCGAGGCACGCGTAACTGACGTTGCCAATCGTGAGGTCGCCGGCCACTCCACCGTGTTAGCCACTTACGGTTCGTTCCGTGTAAGCGTTGAACCCACAAACTACGTCGTCCAGGCCGGCCAGCCCGTACGCGTCAAAGTCACAGCGCAGGATTACGACAACAAACCGGTGCAGACCCCGGTCCACATCGCCGTTGCGCTTGAGACTTGGGATTCCGTTACCCACCAACGCACGGACACAGCTGCCGCCAGCAAGGATGCCGTGACCGGCGGCGACGGAACGGTTCTGGTGGATCTGCCCATTGGCGGCAGCGGCGACTACGAGGTGAAAGCCATCGCCCATACGCCGGAGAGTCGCACGGTGGAAGACTCCACCTATGTCTGGGTGTGGAACGGTGCGGGCACGTGGTATCAGTCCAACGCGCAGGCGCAAATCGTCGCCGACAAGAAATCTTACAGCGTGGGCGATACCGCGCACCTGCTCCTCGTGACCGGCTTACCCGAATCGTGGGCGGTGGTCACGACCGAGGGCGACAGCGTGCAGTCGCGCCAACTCATCCATTTAACGGGCGCGAGTGCCGCTTTCGATGTACCCATCACGCAGAAGGCCCAGCCCAACCTCGTCGTCACTGCTGTCATCGTCCACGACGATCAGTTGATGACGGCACAAAAGAGTCTCAAGATCCCGCTTGTCGAACGCACGCTCACTATCACGGTCACACCGAACAAGAGCCAATACGAGCCTGAAGAAGCAGCCAGCTTCGACGTGCTTGCGGTCGATTCCGCGGGCAAGCCGGTCCAGACCGACCTGAGCTTTGGCGTCGTCGATGAGGCTCTCTACTCCGTGCGGCCCGATACGACGCCCGACATTGTCGGCTCGTTCTATCCACAGCGATATGTCTACCTCGAGCCGCAGACCTCCTTTGATTTCTTCTTCTCCGGACAGGCAGGCACCAAGAGCCCGCTGCTGGCTGACTTGGCCAACGGCCTCTACCATCCGCGCATGGCGCAGGTGAAGCCGGGCTCCGATCTGGTCGTTCCCAAGGTGCGCAAGGCCTTTCCGGATACGGCCTACTGGAGCCCCAGCGTGCAGACGGGCGCCAACGGACACGCGCGCGTCGCATTCAACTTCCCTGACGCCCTCACCACGTGGCGCACCACCATCCGCGCCATGACCGACGACGGGAAAGCCGGAAGCGTAGTCACACGCGTGCTGGTGCGCAAGAATCTCATCGTGCGCCTCGCCTCGCCGCGCTTCTTCCGCCAGGGCGACGAGACAGTGCTCCGCGTCATTGCGCACAATTATTTGGCGACGGCCAAAGACGTGACCTTTGCCCTCGACCTGAGCGGCGTAGACGTCCTCAGCGGCCAAACGCAGAAGATCACTATTCCCGCCAATGCCGAGAGCTACGTGGATTGGCGAGTGAAGGCGCGAGTCATCGGCAACGCCGTTCTCACCGCCAAAGCGCTCACCAACGAGGAATCGGACGCGCTCCAGACGACGCTTCCCATCCTTCCGTTTGGCGTCCAGCAGAGCGCCGCAGGCACAGGCGTCGTTTTCTCGGGCACAGGACAGAACCAGTGGTCGTTCAGCTATCCGGCTACATCGGATCCGGGCTCGCGCGCGCTCACCGTCACCGTCTCTCCATCCGTCGCCGGAACCGTCTTCGATGCGCTCGACTACCTCACCAGCTATCCATGGGGTTGCACCGAGCAAACCATGTCGAGCTTCCTGCCCGACCTGATCGTCGCCCAGGCCGTCGACAAGCTGCATATCAAGTCGCCCATTGACCGCAAGACGCTGAATGACGAGGTCAGCGCCGGACTCGAGCGGCTCTCCAGCTATCAGCACGACGACGGCGGTTGGGGCTGGTGGCAGGATGACCCGAGCCTCGTCTTCATGACCGCATACGTTGTGAGTGGATTGGGCCAGGCCAAAGCGGCCGGCTACACGATCGACGACGACCGGCTCAACAACGCGCGCAACTGGCTGGTGTCGACGCTGGCTGCGCATCCCGACATGATTCCCGACCTGCGCGCCTACACCGTTTACGCCTTAGCCACCACGGGCGGCGCGCCAAAAGACGCGCTCGACAAAGCGTGGAGCAGCCAGGACAAACTAAGTGACGAGGGGCTTGCGCTGGCTGGCCTCGCTCTCGATGCGGCGAGCGATGCGCGAGCGCATCAGGCTGCCGAGCTTCTCGAAAAGAAGGCCCACGCGACTGACGTCGATGCCTACTGGGAGGGCAACTACGACGGCATGATGGATTTTTGGGATGATACCTCTCCGGAGACCACAGCCTTCGCGCTGAAGCTGCTCATCCGCCAGGATCGCTCCAGCGGCCTGATGCCCAAGGCCGCGCGCTGGCTCGCCGCACATCGCGATGGCGACTATTGGTACTCCACCAAGCAGACCTCGATGGTGATTCAGGGACTCACCGATTACCTTGTCCTGAGCGGCGAGCTCGCCAACACCTCCGACGTAGAGGTTTTCGTGAATGGCACAAGCGTAGGCAAACGACACTTGGGCGCCGACGATGCCTTCGCCGCGCCATGGCAGATTAAAGTTCCCGCGGCGCAAGCGACGAGTGGCGGCCAGGTCACCATCCGCAAGAGCGGCAACGGCATTACCTACTGGTCAGCCGCCAACAGTTGGTACTCCGCCGATCGCAAATCCTTCCAGCAGGGTCAGCTCGCGCTCAACATTACGCGCGACTATTACCTGTTGAAGAAGAAACAGGACAAGCCGACCGATCCCATCACCTACGACCTGGTTCCGTTGAAAGGCCCGGTCCATATTGGTGACATCGTCGCCGTCAAGCTTGCGCTTAACGGAACCGATTGGAAGTACCTGCAGGCCCAGGACCCCATCCCTGCGGGCACTGAGTTCCTGGCTGAGACTGGCCTCTATACGCTGAACAACAAGCCCGATTGGTGGTCCGAATTGTTTACACGGGAGGAATTTCGCGACGACCGCGCTGCATTCTTCAACACCAATTTCAGTTCGCGGAGCGTTTACGTCTACCTGATTCAGGCTGATAATTCCGGCCTCTTCCAGATCAGCCCCGCGCAGGCCGGACCCATGTACCAATCGAACGTCCAGACCACCACCGATCCCGCAACGCTGGAGGTGCAGCCGTGAGTGATGTTGCAGCCGCCAACCCTTTGAACGATCTGTTTCACCGCCTCCGCTCCAGTCTCGCGTGGGTTGTGGCCCAGTTTTGGGCCACGCTCCTGCTCGTTCTCGCGGGTGCAGCCTGGACGCGCTTGCCCGATAGTTATGCGTGGCAAGTGGGGCTCTCCTTGCTCGTGCCGCTTGTGCTGCTTGCCGCGGCCTTGCTTCTGCAGGCCGGAACAATGCGCAAGCTTCTCCACGATGAGCATAGGCGCGTGCACGTGGGCCTTGGCGTGCTCACGCTTTTGGTCTGGGCAGCGATCGTTTGGGCTGCGTGGGCGCTCTTGGACTGGTGCAGCGATCAGATTCCCGACTGGGCTGGCTATCTGAACTCGCGCGCCTCAGATCACATGCGCGCAACGCTACTTACCTACGACCACATTCAAAGCTGGCTCGCGATCCTCGTCTGGATCTTTCGCTGGATTGCGGTACCCGCGAAGGTGATTCCCTGGGCGACGGCCTCGGCCCAGTGGGGCTGGCGGTTGCCGTGGCGCAAAATCATCCGCTTATTGCTGAATTGGCGCTGGTGGCTGGCGGTAATTGTCGCAGCCCTCTTGGCTGTCGAGTGGCCCAGTCATTTCTTCACAGGCGAGCCGCAGGGGACCGTATCCCATCAGGTCTGGGCCGTCATGCTCAAACTCGCGGGAACTTACTTGCTTGCGGTTGTTTGTTGGGTTCTTCTTCTGGCGTGGTGCGCAGTTCTGTTGGGCCGTGGCGCGCCAGCCGCAGAGAAGCCTGGGGACGATTTGCTCGTGCCCGCTCCCGTGGGCGTAGGCCCGCTCGGCGAAGACTCCGTCCGGTTACCGCTGCCCGAGAGTGACGACAATTCCGGCGGGGACGCCTGACCTGAGCCAGTCGAGCACCTGCGCGCGCCCATAGCGTGCGAGCAGTTTCGCTGCGTACCACTCGGCTGCGCGATGCGCGGCTGCTGATTCCGCCTCATTATCCGGGTGCGTCAGCGCGTTGTCGGTGGCGTCGAGAGTAAGCGCAGGCGCGGTTCCCGGTCTCGCGGCGCCCGGCGAAGTCGCCTTGCCGTTCGCCTCGCTCCAAACTTCCACTAGCCCCTCTCGCAGCCAAAGCGGCGCCTGCGGTCCTGCCTGCTCCTCCACCAACGCATGCAGAAACTCATGGCGCATTGTATCCGCCAAAAGCCGCCGCCCCGCAAGCGTCCGTAGCGGCTGGGTTCCAATCCAATCCCCCTCAGTGAAAGCCGCCACCCAGCCGGGCGCAAGTGTCCCCTCGCGAAATGCCGTCGTTGACGCGAACGCACGTACGGTCAAAGGAGCCGTCGCATTCAATCCGGATTGTTCTGTCGCCTCCGCGCGCGCCCGGTTCAGATCCGGCAAATACGCCGCGTCGCCTGCATCGAGAGATTCGAGAACAAATCCGTCGCCCGCAAGCCTCCGCCACTCGCGCCCAGTTGCTTCGTCGGCCACTCGCGTTCCCGGAAAATACTGTGCCAGAATCTCCTGCGCAAAGCGTCCCTGTTGCGCCATCACCGACGCGCCCTTCTGGCAAAGGCCCGCCCCGTGGCCCCATCCACGCCCATGGAACGCGAATCCATCGCCCTGGCGGCTCACCTCAAACCATGTGCTGGGAATCTTGTTCCATCCCAGCGATTCGCCAACCGCAAGCCGGAACTCATCGGCGTTGATCTCAGCGCCATCGATCTTGATCGTCACAGCCCGGCCCGACTCGCCGCGCCGCCCAACCGCGATGTTCTGCCAGCCGGGAGTCGCGAGCCCATGCTTCGCCAAGGCTGCCGTCAACTCAGCGCGCGACATCTCCGACGCCCATTCCCTGCCGCCATCCGCCGTGCAGAATCGATCGGGCTGCGATGGCAGATAGGGAATGAGTCTCGCATGAGGCCAAATCTCGACCGGCGAAGCGGTGCGCCCGCCGCAATCCTTCCCAAAGTAAGCCAATGCGCGCTGCTCGTGAAACCACAGCGTCTCGCCTCCTGTCGCCAGTGTCACTGCGTGCGCTTGGGCCCCGCGCTCGCCGTTGCCGCCCCAATGCAAAAGCTGGCAATGCGTCGAGTCGCAAAGATCGTAATCCGCATGCCCGTGCTCCTCGTGCAGCGCGAAACTCCGCACCACAATCGCCAGCGCCTTCAGCGACTCCGCGCTGTCCGCTGCGCCGCTTTCGCTCGCCACCACCCGCTCAACGTAGCTCTCAACAGGCAGCGCCACTACGATGACTAGCGCGCCCTCCCGCGCTGTGATCGCCACAGGATCGCGCAGAGTGACAGTTTCGCCGTGCGCAGTGAGCGTCACCGGCTCGGAAATCCAGACGCGCGTCGCATTTCCTTTTCGGCCCGCCGCTGTCAGCGTGAGCGCGTCTCCATCCGCGCGAATCGTTGCCGGTTGAGTAAATGTGGTCGCGGCGCACCCGGCGCAACTTCGCAAGATGATTCTGCGATCCGGGCCGGCCGGCGTCAGAATCACTTCGCGGTCGTGCCACAACGTCCACATTCCCACGCGCAGCGTCTCGCGCGCACCAGGCGGCGACACACCGGCTTTCACCGCGGCCTGCTGCGTCGGCTGCAATCCGCTCCACGCCACGCCGGCTGCCGCCAGCAGGCTTACGAGCAATCGCGCCATCCACTGTCGATTCACGGCCGCTCCCGAGGTGCGTTGGCCAGAATCAATCCGGCCACGTGCGCCGCATCCGCGCCCCGGCCTGCGGGCAAATAGACAACAACCACAATCTTCGGCTTCTCGGCGGGCACGAGGCCTGCAAACCAGCCATGTGATCGGCTCGATGCCACGCCCTCCGCCGTTCCCGTCTTGCCAATCACCGCGACGCCGCCCAAGCTCGCCTGTCCGGCCATGCCGAAGCTGGCAGAGTCCTCGAGCCCCTTGCGAACCACGTGTGCCGCATCGGAATCTGGATGCGCGGCCAGTTCAATCGCCAGCCAGCGATAAGCTGCGGCCAGCTCCAGCGGCGTCACGCGCACGCCCTCAACTCCCAGCAGCGCCAGCTGCTCCGCATCAACGGAATCCGGCTCGCGATATTCAGCCACCGCCTCATCGCGCGCAAGGCCAGTCACGCCGAGCAACCCTGTAGGCCGCAGCAGCCGCCCCAGCTCGCCCGGGTGAAGCGTACGCGCCACGGCGGCAAAGTAGGTGTTGCACGACCACGTCAACGCCTCGCGGGCATCGAAGGGTGGGCCGAGCGGATGCGTGCAAGCCAACCGGTGGCCGGCGACAACCAGTTGCCGGTTGCAGGCGATGCGGCTCGCGGAGTTCCACCAGCCCGTGCTCACCATGCCATACAGAACCAGCGGCTTCAGTGTTGATCCCGGCGCGGCCAGCGTTCGTGCCGCATCATTCAGCTGGCTCGCCGCCAGCAAACGTCCGCTGGCGATGTCAAGCACAATAATCCTGGCCTCGGGAGCCTCGCGCGCCGCGCGCTCAACGGCGCTCTGCCACGCCGGAGCGCCCGTTTGGCAAAACGCGCTCACTGCTCCGCATGTTGACGTTAAGGCAATCAACCGAAGGATTCTGCGCACACCAGAAGTATGAACGATGCGCGCTCGGAATGAACAACGCGCAACCCTTTATCCGGCCTCGCATCTCAGCATCCTGCCATACGGTCATCATCGTTGTCGCCTCATCGGGAAGAGTCGTCCAGCCAATTCGCTGAGCGCCGCTGGCTCTGCCTCCGCCGCGAATTGGTATATACTTCTTGACGTTGGCTCTGCCTCGCCCGGCGGGAGTAGTTCAGTGGCAGAATGTCAGCTTCTCCGGACGCCCTTTCTCGAGATTCGCTGTTTTCAGAGAATTCCGTAATAATACCATTAAAATCAGCGATATATGGACCATTTCAAATGTAGGCAGCGGTGGGCTCATTCTGCATGTTTCTGCAGACTTTAGCCCGATGGATAGTAAATCTGGATAGTAAATAGCGCGTCCGTACCCGGCTTTTTCAGCTGCGAGAAGTAGGCACTTCAATTCAACCAAATCTTGATGCACCGAGGCCTGGCGGCCCGCGTGACTGAGCGGAGCCTTCACTGCATTTTGGGGGACCGTGAGCCAAGAGCAGAAGGAGCGAAATCAGCTTCCGGCGGCCGCGTTATGCGTGAACATCTGGCCGATGCGGATGTATTTCGCCAGCATCGCCGACAACTTGTGTTTCATCTGGCGCATGAGTGCCCGACTTCGGACTAACCTGCAGGCCTTCAGGGAAAAGCAGGTACTGAACCCCCGTCAGTCTACCCTTCCATGATCCACCCCGGAAACCAATCCTAAGCAGCGGCCACGTGTGCCACATGTGTGCCGCATTACTATCCCCTATCCCCCAGTTCCCGACGCCGCCCCATACACTCCCTTTCGATACTTCAGCTCGATACACAAGCCCCTGCCGATTCCTGTAGCGCACTCTTTCGCCCTCTGTCCGGCGCAGTGGCGCAGCT